>Ga0066256_1001285_pt1 | contig 36623 bp, 39 predicted proteins | sample ThiBio_1000_biof_FD_87107 | JGI IMG/M metagenome (GOLD analysis project Ga0066256, IMG submission 87107) | Wastewater bioreactor microbial communities from Cape Town, South Africa - Thiocy_expt_1000_biof (version 2) | ecosystem: Engineered > Bioreactor > Thiocyanate-remediating >... | reverse complement strand
AGATTCTGGCAGTCATCGACGAATACACCCGGGAATGTCTGGCTTTGGAGGCGGCGACCAGCATCAAGGCCCCCAAGGTCCGTCAAGTTCTCGCCTCGCTCTTCAAGGACAGAGGCGAGCCCAAGTACCTCAGAAGCGACAATGGGCCTGAGTTTGTGGCGGACTCCCTCACCGTGTGGCTGGCGATCTCAGGAACCCAGAGCAGGTTCATCAAACCAGGCTCTCCCTGGCAGAACGGAACCATCGAAAGCTTTAACGGCAGACTCAGAGCTGAGTTCCTTAATGCCGAGCTCTTTTACAACCTCGCAGATGCACAACTCAAACTCACCCTTTGGAGGAACTTCTACAACCAAGAAAGACCCCACTCGTCACTCGGCTACGTCGCACCCGCGACTTACGCAAAGAACTTTGAACAAACTAGAATGAAGGAGAAACTCTACTCTTAAAAATGTGCCTCAAAGCGGGGGCAGCTCACTTCCATTACCGAACACTCCTTCCAGGGCACGATTTCCTCCCATGAACCCAAAGGTCCATGAGAAAGGTGTAACCCATGTGTCCGGAACAATCTGTTACCTATCTGTCGGAACGCTCACAATTAACTGGCTCAACATCATGCGTGAGGGCAGTTTCTTCTTCTGACCTACAAAAGGATGAAACCCGTGCGATCTTCCATCACTGTAAACGCCTCCCCGGGGCACGATCGCCACCCACAAACCGCAGGTCTATGGTAAATCTTGTAACCATCGTCCGGCACACCCGTCGAATTGCAAAGTAGCCCGGGACTCAGTCACTTTGCATCGTGCGTTTTATCCTTTGCACTCCAAGGAGCGAACTGACGGTGCGTGAAGCGTAAAGGTCAACGGTGGTCCACCAAGTCTCGAATGCGAGGACGGAAGTCGGGTAATACTAGTCATAACGAATTCTTTTGGACTAGCTCCGCCCTTCGAGGACTGTGCCTCGAGTCAGCACGTCTCTTCTCGAGTGAATCCGTCGCATCGGCAATCGATTCAAGCGAACAATTTGATTCCAGCGCAGGGAACAAAACCCTCTCTTCCCAGCGAATATGATTGCCCAGCAGTTTTCCCAGTGTCCGTATCTCGTCGAGGGAGAGACCTTCAGACTGAGCTTTGGCGATCATCCCTTCAATAATCCGATGCTCATCAATCATTCTCGCGGCATGATCCGATTCGCTGAGGGGAATCAGTAACCTCTCTTCCTCCTCAAAATGGTCGCGCATTTCGTCGTCCCAGATAGTGACAAGTTCACGTATCGCATGCTCGTCGGGACGCTCCGATAGGCGGCGCGCGATAACGAGACCGACATTGTGGTCGCGTGAGAAGGGCTGAAGGACAGCGTGGCGCTTCATGGGGCCAACTCCTGGGTTGATCCTGAGAGAACAAAATCGACGACGTCATCTGCCGAATAGGAAGATTGCCCGCTCCGCAGGAAACGAGTGAGATTCGAAACGTCGTCGCCCGCCGTGACCAGAGCCGGTTCGGGACCTTGGTTCCGAACCTGTCCAAGATCAATAGAGGCCAGAAGCCCATTGCAAATGCACTTACGCCCGGCCGTCTTCGCAGGGTCGCCCCCTTTTCGAACAAAATCGTCGATCGGTTCTCCTGAACAACGATATCCAACCGTACCGTCTTCTTTTCGGTACAACTCTCGAAGGTAGCCAAGGTCGCAGACCCGCTGGCGAGACTCGTACACCAGAGACTCCGAGAGCGTCCCCTCTAATTCAAGCACCTTAAAGGGAAAGCCAGTGGGAGACGCTTGAGGATCCGTGAAAACCTCGGCACGGCGCTCGATGCATCGCCGGATCGTTCTTGCTTTGATGTCGGGAGAAATTCCGGATTCATTGCAAAATGCAAAGGCCGTTCCAATCTGAATCCCCTGTGCTCCAAGGTCGAGTGCCTGGCGGAGTTTTTCCGGGCTTCCAAAAGATCCGGCGAACCAAAACGGAAGGCCAAGCTCGCGGATTTGATCCAGGTTCGGAATGTCGCGGGGACCGTAAACCGGCTGGCCCGTTTCGTCCAAGGTGAGTTCTCCTCTGGGCGGAGCATTATGACCGCCAGCCGTTTTCCCTTCGACTACAAATCCATCCACCCGACCTGTGCACTTCTTGGCGAGCGTCGCCGCTAGGGTTGACGAGGACACAATCGCCAGGAACTCGGGACGTTTCAGAGACCCAATATCTGGGGGGCCAAATTCTTGAGGCATGAACGTCGTGGTAAAAACCTCCGATGCTTGCGCCCCGACTACGTCCAACTTCAGTTCAACGCGTTCAAGCCGAGCAAGTCGATCCAAGATTTCAGGTATCGCCCGGGGAATTCCCGCGCCCATCAAAACGAAATCGACCCCTGCCAGCATCGCCCCATAGAGGGATGGGAGCGTGGGAAGCTGGATCTTTTCAAGGAGATTGATGCCAATCGGCCCGCTATGCCCTTGCTTAGCCAAGAACACTTCCGCAAAATTGGCGACGACCATCAATTCCAAAATCGCTTGCGAGGGACGTATCGATGGAAGCGGCTTGGATCGAAAAGGTGCGTCGGGCGCTTTGCCGCCAGGAATGAAGTAGCGCGCCAAAACACGTTCGGCAACGGATCGTATTGGGAACTGATCAAGAGCCTCCCTCAAGCGCCCCCCGATGTCGCCAAGTTGAAGTCTTCGTGCAAGAACCAAATCGAGACCAGAACTCGACACGACGCCCATCTGTCCCCGACGCGCGACCGCCGCCGCCAATGGCCAAGACGACACCGCGATTCCCATGCCGCCCTGAATGATCTTGGGATATATCCTCATGCCCCTTCTCTCATGTCTGAAGTCTGAAGACTTGTTTTTGACAGCACTATGACGCTAGTCATATACTAACAGTGCGATGTCTAACAACAATGCCCCTGTGGATCGAAAACTTACGGGGGATTCAAATGGCTGAGCGGCAATTTTATATCGATCCCAGCCGCTGCATTGGATGCAACGCCTGCGTCGCGGCCTGTGCGGAATGCGATACCCATGCTGGCATCTCGATGATCCACTTGGAGACGGTTGAGCGAGAGGATACGGTCCAAACGACTCCCGTCATTTGCATGCATTGCGATGAGCCGGCCTGCGCCGCAGTCTGCCCGGCGGACGCGATCAAGCGCACTGCCGACGGCGTAGTTCAGAGCTCTTTGAAGCCACGCTGCATCGGCTGCTCGAACTGCGTCTTTGCGTGCCCATTCGGTGTGCCCAAGTACGTGGCGCAGATTGATCAAATGATGAAATGCGATATGTGCTACGACCGTACTTCGGTCGGCAAAAAGCCAATGTGCGCCACGGTTTGCCCTTCGCAAGCGCTCTTCTTCGGAACCCCAGAAGAACTAGCCGAGCAAAGAAGCGGCACGCCGATCAACGAATTTATCTTCGGAAACCGCACCATCCGAACGAAGGTTAGCCTCATGATGCCGCACGGATCTCAGCGTATGAACGTTCTACCGGGCGCGATCATTCGCAAGTCTGACCTACTGAAAACGGCAAGGACCGAGTAATGGATACACACGTCAATCAAGACTTTCCGATCGATTGGGAAGAGGATCACTACGTCAGCCGCCGCGAGTTCTTCAAATTTATGACGCTGGCGAGCGGAGGGCTGGCGGTCGGCTCGGTAGCCATGGCCGCATGGTCCAAGCTGCCTCGCAACGAAAGAACCTTTGAACCGTCATCAATCGCGATGCGGACCGACCTTCAGCCCGGCAAGGCTCTCGCTTTCAGCTACCCACGACCGAAGGATCTCTGCATTCTCGTTCAAAAGCCGGATGGCTCTTATGTAGCCTATTCTCGACGCTGCACCCATCTTTCTTGTCCCGTCGATTACCAACCGGACAAGGATCGACTCTTTTGTCCCTGCCACAATGGGGCGTTCTCTATCGAAGACGGACATGTACTCCAAGGTCCGCCCCCGCACCCTCTGCCGCAAATCATGCTAGAGATTCGCGGAGATGAAATCTGGGCAGTGGGAGTGAAAGCCGGGGAGGCTTCGGCATGAAAGACCCCCGCGCCATGCGCCGTCGTCAGAAGTCGCCCGTCTTCGTGGCGCTCTTGCTATTCAATCTCGTGCTGGTCCTCATCCAGCTTTGGCTCTTCGTATCCGTACTTGAAGATATTCTCGCCAGCCATTTCGCGATGGCGATCCCTGCCGCCGTCACTAGTGCCGTTATTCTCACCGTCAATATATGGATGCTGCGCGGGATCGACCGAATGGACGCCAACGGCTAGGATAGATCAGAGGGCAATCGTCCACTGAAAACCGATCGGTCCACCATCTTGCCCGGCATGAGCTTTCGCCTCCGCTTGTGAACGTTAAGGTAAGCCAAGCGTCCAAAGTTCGCACGGACCGATCGTTGGACACCCTTGGGGATTACAATTGCCTGCCCCGCAGAGACGGCAACCGTCTCGTCCCCTACTCTCACCTCGCCGGTCCCAGCCACGGTGATCATGACCACGTCGACCTCGGTATTGATGTGTGAAACCACGCCTTCGCCGTCATTCCAAGCGACGAACGTGCAGTCGAGATCTTCGGTCTCAGTAGACCAAAGGGGCCCCGTCTCGTTACTGAGGGAAAGAAGTCCGAGAAGATTCGATTGCGTAAGGATCTTATCCAACGAACGGGTTCCCTTGGATCGAAGCGGCCTGGTTAAGGGCTATCAGCTTTCGTTTTTCCTGCGGCGAAAGGTTCTGATGCTCGCCGAAATCCATGTCGAGTTCCTTCATGACCGCGACGAGATCATCGTGGTGGAGTTGCGATTGATACGGCTCGCCAGACCGGATGCAAAGAGCCTGTTCGCCCCGCTCGCCCTCTTCCTTATAATAGGCCACTCCCAGATGCGCGGTGCGCTGGATGACGTGGAAAAACTTGCCAAACGGCATATAGAGCAAGAGGATGATGACGGTGAACGCGTGCAACAGCGAGAGGAACGCGAAGTTCGAACCGCCCATCAGACGATAGCTTGCCGTGAGCATCAATCCCGTCACCGCGACCGCGAAGAGTAGGAACAGTGGAATCAGGTCGCTGGCCAAGGACTGCACGGACTGCGCTCCAGCTTCAAAGATTCTTCGATGCATCGCCAGTCCAACCCCTACAAGCACGAAGACCGCACTGAAATTCAGGCCGTTGAAGAACAGGAACGCGAGCACACTATCGTGGGGAAAGCTGAACTGAGGATGCCCCATAAACTCAACCACGTAGTCCGATCCGTTTGCACCGATGCCGAACTGCACCCAGCCCCAACTCAGCGGAAATGTGATCGCAAACGCGAGAAGGCAGCCCCAAGCGAGGCAGAGGTGAGCCAGCCACCGTCTTGAACTCCGCCGTTCGATGAATTTCTGAGCGACGATGTTGTTCCAAAGCAATACGATCAGCTTGCCGAGGTTAGTGATCAGCCTCTTCGGGCGAACGAACAGTCGCCATCCTGCCTTGAAATAACGCCAAGTCGGCGGACGCTGAATCCACATCAGATAACGGTAGAAAATGGCAAACGCTGCGAACACTGTGGCCGCAGCGTAGGCGGCCAGGGGGCGGTCGAACCGGTCCAAACTGCCCGAACCGAAATAAATCGCAACCAGGACCAGAAGGGCCGCGCCCGTTCCCCCAGCTAACGCGAGCCTTTGACTGCCTTGCTTCATTACGCTTCCCGCTCCTCTAAAACATCATCTGCCCAAGAGAGGCCCGCCATCATGTTTGGAAACCCGACCGTGGTCGTTGCCTGCAAAATAGCGTGCCGAATCTCTTCCGCCGTCGCTCCTGCCTCCAAAGCCTTGCGAACGTGGCTACGCACGCCGCCTTCCTGTCTCGCCCCAACTGCGATACCGATCTTCACCAGCTGGCAGACCTTGGCATCCAGGGGCCCGGCCACCGCGACCATGTCGCCCAGCTCACGATACGCCTTGCCCACGGCGGGATAGGTTTCCATAAACTTCAGGTATCGCTTTGGCAACTTTCCCATTCTTATTCTCGATTCTCGCCTTAGGCGCGGGAGTCATCTATGACCTCCGTCATAGATGCGGTCGCGTCAATGTATATCATAACATTGTGAACGTGGAAGGGGTATTGCTGACTGGCGGCGCAAGTCGCCGCATGGGCGAGGACAAGTCTCGACTTGTCCTCGATGGCGAGGCTGTTTCCAGACGGATCGCGCGCGACCTACAGAGTGCGTGCGAAACAGTGACGGTTCTAGGCCGCGAGCCCATCTCCGGCTGCAAATTCCTCGCTGATACCGAGGAATATGCCGGGCCCCTGGCCGCATTGTCGAGATTTCTGCCGAGCGCTGAGTTCGTCTTTGTAGCCTCCTGCGATCTACCTCGGTTCGATGCTCGCCTTATCGGGCTCTTCTGTTCCCGGATTGAGGCATCGGATGCCGTCCTACCCACAAACGAGGGCCGTGTTCAGCCTCTCTGTGCTCTATATGATGCCCAATCTTGGGTGGCCTTACGGAAGACAGTGGAGGAAAACCGGAGGTCGATGATGGCATGGCTGGACCTATTGAACTGTGTGAAGCTAAACCCAGCCGAGCTTACGGCAGTTGGCATTGACGACCGTGCTATCTGCGGCGCCAATACTCCGGAAGAGTGGCAGAGGTTAATTAAGCCAAAAGAGACTCACTGAGCGCTGCGGTATCCCGTATGGTAATCACCTGCTTGTCCGTGGAGACGACTCCGTCCTTCTGAAAACGGCTCATGACGCGGATCGAAGTTTCGACCGTGGTGCCCGCCATCTCTGCAAGGTCCTGTCGAGTTAAGGGGACCGCGATTCGTGTGCCGTCGGTTAAGGCCTCGCCATAAGAGTCCGCCAAGATAAGAAGAACTGCGGCAATTCGCTGTTCAACTTTGCCGGTAGACATCCGTGCCATCATGTCATGTGCCTTGCGCAGACGTGGCCCTAAGGAGCGGACGATGTGGTCCCGCAGATTGGGGTTGGAATTGTAGATCTCCATCAGGGCCCGTGCCGGGATCTTGAGATACCAAGAGTGGGTCACCGCGATGGCCGAGAGCGGATACTCGCGTCCCTCGATTGCAACGACCAAGCCCAGGCATTGTCCAGGGCCTAGAAGTTCAATCGCCACCTCGGATCCCTGAGGGGTAGAACGAGTCATCTTTACAAAGCCCGACCCCACAACCGCAACAATATGAGAAGGGGAGCCTGCGAGCCAGATCATCTCCCCACGTTCCGCATAGGCCATAAAGCTCTGTTCGCCGAGTAACTGCATCTCGGTTTCGGTCAGCGGATTGAGCATCGAGCAAGCCCCAAGCACTGAGATGACCGATGGTTGATCCGGAATTGCAGACATGTGAGAAGTGATCTTACTTGGCATAAGCGGTTTGAATCCTCCAGCGGACCAACATCGGTCCTGCCACATGAGCGGCCCAGATGACGAGGGCGACCAATTCTATGAAACCCGTGAATCCCATCGGGCGATAGGCAAGGGGGGTGTAGTCTGTCGCAACTTCCAGCGCAACCCGACTGAGATTGCCAAGGTTCAGCAGCGCAAAGACGATCCATAGCGGAGCAAGTCGGGATTCGTCCCAATCGTTCATCCGGCTTACCACGTGCGCTCCAAAGCCCAGAATCATCTGGGAGATAAAGCCAACCGTCAATGCATGCCGAACTGCGCCGGAATAGGCGTGGGAGAAAAGTGCACCTGTCTCCCGGAGATGCAGCGGCTCAAGCACAAGCATTGCCCCGGAAAGAAGCAGCCACCCAAACGCCCCCCGCACGAACTTGTGCGAGCGCATCGGCTGAGATAGCGGGCCAAAAATGCCAGACGCTCTCACCAGCATTGCTGCGGCGATAGCGATGGCAATAGCACCCGCGAAATACATCGCCCGGCTCTCGCCCGAAAATTGCCGATCGAACGCGTACACCCAACCTACCGTCCGTAGAATGAGACCGAATGTCCAGAGTACGAATCCGGTGCGGCCAAGCCGCTCATCAGCCTCCTTCACCCCGAAACAGGAGTGAAGTTTCACCAGAGACACGCCAAATATCATCATGGCGACGAACCCGAGGAACTGGGCGTCTCGAAGCGGTGGAAACCACTTTGCTATAAACTGTATCGACGCAAGCGCGTCCGCTTGGTGGGAAAAAGCAAAGACGAAGGGCTCGGCCATTGAGACGATCGACAGCCAAAACAGCGATGCGAATACAAACAGGCTTTGCCAGGTTAGCCCCGCCCCTGAGCGATGTCGGGTGTAGCTTGTATTAAACATAAATAGCGCCACCGACACGGCCTGAAGCACTGCGGAGCCCACGCCGATCGGCAGCCAAGTCTCGCGGTCTGTTCGGACCAGTGGCTCCGCCACGAACCGCAGGGCAATGCCGATGCCCATCAAAACGAGCGACGCCCATGCCAGCCGATGGAACGCAATTCGTTTGGCCATCGTGGGTGCATGCTGCTGGAGCGCGAACCCCATGACAAAGAATCCAACCCATCCGTAAAGTTGTGAATTGGCATGAGCGAGGATATAGGGAGCCCAAGAAGCGGATGTGTACGAGCCGGAGCCCCCAATCCCCAGGAGGGCCACCGCCCCCAGCAGGCATCCAACTGTCAGAACGCTGAGAATGCCTGCCAAGAAGAATGGCCGATAGATCTCCACGAAAGCCCGATCGTTCGGCCCCGGCGTGGGCGGCATTTGCGGCAGCAGTCGAAGTTCAACTTTCATCTCACCTGATCCTGGGCCGCTCCCCCTGTTAGAACCATGATGTATGTCATACCTGGGCCTTCGTTTGACTGGCCAACCGGTCCTGCTCGCGTCCGGTCTTGAGGATCGATGCGTGCATCCATACCAGACAGAGGATCGCCAGCACGGCAAAAAAGAGCCAGCAAGTGGTCCAGACGCCCACGAGTTTGAGGAAGTAGCCGAAGATGATAGGGCACACGAATCCACCCAGCCCGCCGATCACGCCGACGATGCCACCCACCGCACCTACGTCCTTCGGATAGTAAACGGGAATGTGCTTGTAGACCGCTGCCATTCCCACTCCCATCAAGAGGCCCGCCATCAAAACAAGGACAGTAAAGACCCACTGGTTAGCCTGGAAATAGACGTGGGTCACGCCTCGCGCCACCAGTTCCTTCTTCTTCACCGTCTGTCCCACCTGGACGGCGGGCTCTTGCCAAGATTGGAAAGTTGGTAGGATTAATGCACCTTCCGGCTGGGCAGCCTCCGCCGTAGGAGCCTGCTTCAGGTCATAAGCTTTCTGACCAACGATCACCTTGTCCGGAGCTACCGATGTCACGGATCCGCCGCTCACCGCCATGATCCCTTCCCCGGGCGAGTGGATATCCATGCGTGGGGCGGTGAGCAGCAGAAAGATAAGGGTGCAGCCGCTAAGGACCCAATAGAGCGTGGTCCGCGCACCGATTCGGTCCGCCACAAATCCACCGGCCGCCCGTGTGAGTGCGGAGGGAAGGCTGAACGCGGTCGCAAGAAAGCCCGCCGTCGCCAGACTCATTCCGTAGACGTTGAGATAGTAAGGCACCAGCCACTGAGCAAGGGCCACAAACCCACCAAAAAGAAGGAAGTAGTAAAGCCCAAACCGCCAGACACGGACCTCCCTGAGAGGCTTTAGCATATCGCCCAGCTTGCGCTGCCCCGCACCTTCCGATTTCTTGTTCACCGCAAAAATGGCGAAAAGGGCAGCGACTACAACCAGCATTCCGGCATAGATCATCGGAAGCTGCCGCCAACCTTCGGGGTTCTTTCCGCCGTCGGTCAGTTTGGTCAGGAGCGTCGGCGCGCCTAACGTAGTGAGCGCCGCACCGACATTGCCCATCCCAAACAGCCCCAGGGCCGCTCCCTGCTTCTCCTTAGGAAAGAACAGCGAAGTGTAGGCGATCCCCGAGGCGAAAGAGGCTCCTGAGATGCCGAACAGAAGACCGCAGACGAGCAAGGCGGTGAACCCGCTCGCGAAGCTGGTAAGGAAGACCGCTCCCGCCGAGAAAAGCATGACGCCCAGAAAGACGGCTTTACCTCCCAGTCGGTCTGTAAGGATGCCGATCGGAAGCCGCATCACCGAGCCGGTCAATATCGGGGTTCCGATCAAAAGGCCGACTTGGGACTTGTCAAGGATGAGAATCCGGTTGTCTACGAGGAACGTGATCAACACTCCGTACATTGTCCAGACCGCGAAGCACACGGTGAACGCGAGGGTATTCATCAGTAAGATGCGAGATCCGGCGGATTTTTCGCTCATGGCCATATTCTTTGGCTACTATCATAAGGCGAACTATGACTGTCGTCATAGTCCTGGGTATCGAAAGTTAAGCCGAGCCGTATGACAGGCATCATAGATGCTGAATCTCAATAGGCTCAAAAAGGGTATGGACATCTTGAAGGAGTGCAGTTTGCCCAGATTCGAATCCATCGACACGATTCCGTTCGATCAGGCCATCAGGATCCTGAGAGAGCACCCGCCTCATCGGCAAGTCGAAGGTTGTTCTCCTGCGTCTGCGCTCGGAAAGGTCCTGGCAATCGCAGTCGAATCGGAATGCGACCTTCCTCTATTCAATAACTCTGCCGTAGATGGTTTTGCCATTTGTGAGGAAGACCGCCTTGCTCTTGCAAAAAGATCCCTCGATCTCGCCCTGGGCGGCACGATCTATGCTGGGTTTCGCGGCGAGTTGCCAATGTTGCGCCCCGGTATGACGATTCACGTTCTAACTGGAGCTCCGGTACCCCATGGAACAGCGGCCATCGTGATGCAGGAAGACGCAAAAGCGAAGGACGGGCTTATCGAAGTATCTGGCGCGTTATCCCCTCGTCGGAATATAAGATTCCGGGGTGAAGAGTGCCTGGCCGGGGCGTGGCTCTTCGATGCTGGGACCTGCATTACCCCTGCGGTCATCGGAGCCCTGTCCGCCGTCGGATGCTCGGAGGTACAGGTGTACAAAATGCCAAAGATCGGGCTCCTGATCACCGGTTCGGAACTGGTTGCTCCCGGCGAGGACAGGGAACCATTCCAAATTTTTGACGCGAACGGTCCTGGACTCATTGCTGCATTGCATGGCTTCGGTGTCGAAGAGGTACGTCATGTCCAGGTTTCGGATGAGCAAGGCCGTTTGGCGGACGCGATATCGAACCTCTCGGCCGAATGCGATGTGCTGATCACCGTTGGCGGTATTTCGGTCGGAGACCGAGATTTGCTTCGCCCTGCCCTGGCCGACGAAGGATTCGAAACTTTGATCCAGGGCGTAGCCATGCGGCCCGGCAAGCCCTTTTATTTCGGTTGTCGGGGACAGAAGGTCGCGTTCGGCCTGCCCGGAAATCCGCTCTCCGCGATGGTCGCATTTCTTGTCCTGGTCCAACCATATCTGCGAAGAGCATTCGGTATAAAAACTGAGTGCCAAAACTGGGCGACGCTGAGGATGCCGGTTGCATCAAAGCTCGGAATTCGTCACTTCGTTCCCGGCTTCTTAGATGATGGGCGGTTTGACCCTTCCAACCGACGCAGCTCTTCGATGCTCTCGGGCCTTGGTCAAGCAAATGCGTTGGCTGTCCTACCCGAAGAGACCGAGGAAGCAACAATCGGAGAGGAGGTCGAGGTCATACCGATTACTTGGCAAGCCCGCCCTTTATGACCTCCGTCATTTCAAATGGAGTCCAATTTGGCCTAAGATGGTTATATGGCACGTTTGCCGATCAGCTTTGAAGAGATAGCCGAGAAATTCGGTCCGCACCTTAACTATGATCCGCCCGGCGGTTGGCAGGGGCGAGGTGAGCCGGAAAAGCTGGTCAAAACCCACTGCTGCTTCTGCGGCCAGCAATGTGGCATCCAACTCAAAGTGCTGGATAACAAAGTAATCGGCTTCGAGCCCTGGGAAGAATTTCCCTTTAACCGTGGCAAGCTTTGTCCGAAGGGTGTTAAGCGATACATGCAGGGCAGCCATCCCGACCGTTTGCTAGAACCTCTCAAACGCGTCGAAGGCATTGGTTTCGTCCCGATCTCTTGGGAGGAAGCTTTTAGCACAACGGTTGCTGAGATCAAACGCATTCAAGAACGGTATGGCAAGAATGCCGTCGCCCTTCTCTCGGGGGTTTCCCTGACGAACGAGAAAAGCTACCTGGTTGGCAAGTTCGCACGTCTCGGACTGCAAACTCAGGAACTGGACTACAACGGCCGACTTTGCATGGTAAGCGCGGGCGCAGGCAACAAGAAGGCGTTCGGAATCGACCGTGCCGCCAACTACTGGCAGGACATCCTGAGCGCCGAGGTCATTCTTTGCGCCGGGACGAACGTGGCCGAATGCTCCCCCATCACCACCGACTACATCTGGCGGGCGCGTGATAAGGGCGCAAAACTCATCATGATAGATCCGCGTGTCACCCCTCTTGCGCGCACCTGCGATTTACATCTGCCGGTCAAACCTGGGACCGATAGCGCTCTGATGACTGGCATCCTTCGCGTGCTAATCGAGGAAGGCTACGTAAACGACGCCTTTGTCGCCGAATACACCAGCGGTTGGGAAGAAACGAAGGCGAGTGCGCTATCAATGTCTCTGGAGGAAGCATCGAGAATCAGCGGCGTCCAGGTGGAAGACATACAGAGGGCCGGACGCATGTGGGGGCAGGCGAAGACCAGCTTCCTTCTCCACGCGCGCGGCATCGAACACCACACGAAAGGAGTTGACAACGTCCTCTCCTGCATTAACTTGGTCCTCGCTACGGGCAGGATCGGGCGTCCCGGGTGCGGGTACGGCACAATCACGGGCCAAGGCAATGGCCAGGGCGGACGTGAGCATGGCCACAAGTGCGACCAACTCCCCGGCAACCGCGACATCACAAACCCTGAGCACCGAGCGTACATTGCCGATGTTTGGGGCATTCCCGAATCGGAAATGCCGGGAAAGGGCCACACCGCGCAAGAGATCATGAACATGATCCACGAGGGAGAGATTAAGGCCCTAGTCTCGATTTGCTTCAACCCGGTCGTCTCTTTGCCGGACTCCAACTTCACGCGCGAGGCATTGAGCAAGCTTGAGCACTACACCGCGATCGACTTCTTTCTCAGCGAAACGGCCTACCACGCGGATATCGTACTGGCAGGTTCTCTGCATGAGGAGGAGGAGGGCACGAGCACCAGCGCGGAGGGCCGCGTGATCCGGATCCGCAAGGCGGTCGATCCACCTGGCAACGCGAAGGCCGATACGGAAATCTTTCTCGAATTGGCCCGCCGCCTGGGAAGAGGTAAGTATTTCGACTATGCGGATTCTGAAGCGATCTTCAACGAGCTACGTGTAGCTAGCAAGGGGGGAACGGCGGACTATTACGGAATCACCTACGAACGAATCGAGCAGGAAATGGGCGTTTTTTGGCCTTGCCCTGAAATCGGCCATCCCGGCACGCCTCGACTGTTCGAGGACCTGAAATTCAAAACTCCCGATGGCAAAGCGCACTTTTATCCGACGCCCCACCGTCCCTCCGCCGAGGAACCTGACGAGGAGTACCCAATTCTGTTGACGACGGGCCGCGTCGTCACCCAGTACCTGAGCGGCACCCAGACGAGGCGCATCGGCGGTCTCGTAGACCTCTGCCCAGAGCCATACGTAGAGATTCATCCAACTCTGGCCGAGCAGTACGGGATTCAAGATAAGGATTGGATGAAGGTAGAGAGCCGCCGTGGCTGTGTGGTGCTCCAAGCAAAAGTCGTCACCACCATCCGTCCGGATACGATCTTCATTCCGTACCACTGGGCGGGCAAGAAATCGGCGAATAACCTTACAGTGAGAGCCCTCGACCCGATAAGTAAGATTCCGGAATTCAAAAGAGCCTGTGTAAAGATTGCGAAGACGGAAGCCCCTAGATCTACTTGATTAATAGTCCAAGAATAAACTCAAATGCCTTTCTAACGAGTAATGCATTACGAGACTTGCTGACAAGTCTATAGATTAAGATTAGACCGGTGAGCCGACTGATATGTCCTTCACTCCGGGGTCACTGATTCAATCCCTCTATCGCCTGGCCACAAAATCTAGCCTTCTGTTCTCCGTAGTTGGCAGGGTTTTTTTGTAGATTCATCCATGCTGCGAGGTTAACTTGCCAGTCGTATGCCCAGTGACGCCCCGTAAGGGCAGACCGGCTTTCAGTAGCTATCCCCGCCGCCCCTGCTCCCACCACGATCACGTCGTAGTACAAACTCGAAGGCGTGCTTCCGCCGGAGGACCGGCCCGCTGACTTCTCCCACAGAGAGGCGTGAACTTCAACGCGCCTAGCCATTTACAATCTCCCCTCCATTGGGATGAAGAACTTGCCCCGTCATGTAACTGCTCTCATCGCTGGCCAGAAAGACGTAGCAGGGCGCCACTTCCGAAGGCTGACCAGCTCGGCCAAGGGGGGTGTCCTTTCCAAACTCCGCCACACTTTTTTCGTCAAATGTGGAGGGAATCAGGGGCGTCCAGATCGGCCCCGGCGCCACCGCGTTCACCCGAATCTTCTTGGAAGCGAGGTTCTGAGAAAGCGATCGCGTAAAAGCAATGATCGCCCCTTTCGTCGCGGAATAGTCCAGGAGCGCCGGACTCCCACGGTAAGCGGTAACGGACGCGGTATTGATCACGCTGGCGCCTTCTCTTAAGTGGGGAAGCGCCGCCTTGGTTAAGAAGAACTGAGAGAAAAGATTTGTTCGAAACGTCCGCTCAAGTTGCTCCTCCGTAATATCTTCCAGAGACTCGCAGGGGTGCTGCTCCGCGGCGTTGTTGATAAGGATATCCAGGCCCCCATACTCCTCAACCGTCTTCCACACGAGCTCCTTGCAAAACTCCTCACTGCTGATATCGCCGGCAAAGCAAATGCACTCCGCCTCGTAGTCCTTAACCAATTCGCTGGTTTCCTGCGCGTCGCCGTGCTCATTCAAGTAAGCAAAGGCGATCTTCGCTCCTTCCTTGGCAAAGGCTACTGCGATAGCCCGTCCAATCCCACTGTCTCCCCCCGTAATCAAAGCGACCTTTCGAGAAAGCCGCCCAATCGGGGGCTCCCCCTTATCCGTGATCGGAGCAGGCGTCATGTCCGACTCCATGCCGGGCTGCTGACTCTGCTTCTGTTCCGGAAAATCAGACGGAAAATCGCGCGTTTTCATGAGTTACTTAACGAGCGTTCGGACAACAAAGCCGACTTTCACCCACGAAGAAAAGCACTCCAAACAGTTTTCTTACAATAACCCCAAATCCTATGCCCTCATCCTCGATTCGAATCTCAACATGAGTTGGTCTTTAGTTGTGTGCTGAACGTTGTCAATCGGCAGAATACGGAAGCTACGTCGTAGGACGGCAAGACTCCTCCTTTGATGGTGGTCACTCAAATGAAGGAGTCAAACCGAGACTTCCTGAGACATGAGTGGAATCTAAGCCACCAGTTTGAACCTCCGGGAATCTCAATGACACTGTAAGAGTCACAGGCTGTACCGCCCACCATCTTCCGTCGAACTTGGAAGTCTCAAGCGGAAGTGATTCACCCAAGCTCCTCTGCCAACCCAATCAGCAATCCCTCCGGTCCCCGGATATAGCAAAGCCGATACACATCCTGGTAGTTCACAACCTCGCCCACCAACTCCGCCCCGAGCCCATAGAGCCGCTCCAACGTCTCGTCCAACTGCTCCACCGCGAACATCACCCGCAGATAGCCCAGCGCGTTCACCGGCGCGCGCCGGTGGTCCGCCACCACCGCCGGCCGAATAAACCGAGAAAGCTCAAGCCGACTGTGCCCATCCGGCGTCCGCATCATGGCGATCTCCACCACCTGATCGCCCAAGCCCGTCACCCGTCCTGCCCATTCCCCCTCAATCGTTGCGCGCCCCTCAAGCTCCAACCCAAGTTCGCTAAAGAAGGAGATCGCCGTCTCCAAATCCTCCACCACGATCCCAACGTTGTCCATTCGCTTGATGCCCATGACTACACCAAATCCTCTGGCCGAATGCTCGCCAGCACCGGCCGAACTTCAATCGGCATGTTCAGCGGAGCTCCGCCAATCCCCGGCGCCGCCGAGGCTCGCGCCGCTATCTCATACGCGCGCTCGGCGGTCGCCACATCCACCACCCAGAACCCCGCCAAGATCTCCTTGGTCTCCGTAAACGGCCCGTCGGTAACCTGCGGCCCCGTCGCACTCGCCCGAACCTCCACCGCTTGCTCCGGCCCCGTCAGCGCCTCCACTCCTACAAACTCCCCGCGCCGCGCCAGATCCGTGTTGAGTTCCTTCCAGTAAGCCAAGTGCGCCGCCGCGTCCGCCTCGGGCCAATTCTCCAAACCACCCGAACCAGTCTTCATCGAATTCATAAGCAAGATGTATTTCATGTGATAACCCAAAGATAGTCGCTCAAGACCCGAGATTCTCGACCCACTGCCAGAACAAAGCTAAAATCCATCTGTGACCTACGCTCTCCTTGGACTGTACGGACTCTTCGCGCTGGTCGCGCTCCTCAACCTCACCCTCATGCGCCGCCCCGGGCGGCGAAAAGAAGGCGACTCCTCTCTACAGATAACATGTGCGGCCTTATTACAAGGTTTATGCGCTATCAACAAAGTCTGCTCGTCGTATGGCATATTCTATTCCGTCGTATAAGACCAGCATTGTCGTTACCAATGCACAAATCGAAATTGAACCGTAAGCAATGAGAAAATAGATGTTGAAATAAGTCTTGGAAATTGCGGCGATTATATTCAAAATTAGACTGGAAATCAGGGCGAGAAATAGCATAGTTGCTGATAATTTCAAGTTTCTGAGGATCCTGATGTAGCTGCCGTTTACGTTGAAGAACGCAATGAAGTCATCACTTCCAGTTGTGACCATCACGGTTAGCCCGGTTATGAATAGGCCGAATACGATCGAGAACACAGACACTCCAATGGAAGCAAGTTTTTCGACAATGTCTCCCTCCACTCTTGAGGGCCATTGATTGCATAAATGGCAGATGACTCCAGCGCAAAAGAAAATAAGGGCAAACCATAAGTCAACGCCGAGCAATGCGTCTCGTAGCCTTGTACTCTTGAGTCTATTTTTGTCCATGAGTTCTTTCCATTATTCGTTTGAACTCGTCTTCTAGAAACTCGAAAGTCTCTCTGGCAGGTGTGTCGTCACCCGGAGCCAGAGCTGTAAGGGGTGCATCTTTTGTTGATACAATGGTGGGCTTTCCATTCTTGATTCCTTTCGCAGAAGCAGTGCCGTAACCATCACTGGCCATGTGAATTTTGCCAACTAACTCGGGGTCTTCAAGAATTTCGAGGGATTGACCCTCTTGGGCTATGTGAATTTCCTTGTATTTGGCCGCCTTTCGAATTTTGAGTCTCTCATCAAATTCTCTGTATGCTTCAGAGTTGCTAGGATTCGTAGGAATCAGATCAAACTGCAAGGTGTCAATGATATCCATTGCCCTCATTTTCGCGAATATATCATCAGTCTCATTTATCAGATCAATTTCGCCGTCTAGCAGAATGCCTTCGTGGGCTTCTCTAATCAGGTCTATGAACTTCCTTGAAAAAGTTTGATCTTTAATTTGAGCGCGGGGATTATTGAATGCAATGATGTGTGAACTAAGGTCAAGGAAGAATCGTGCTTTTGCGATGACCTGGTTCTCTAATTGTGCCTGATCTATTGTTCCAGACTCTGTGACGGCAACTTCTTCTTCAGCCACTGTTCTGTATTTCGTGAGGTACCCATGCAAGATTGGAGGTTGTTGCGCTTCTAGGGCACCGGTGTCAAAGAATCCCCAGTTAATGGCTCCAGTGTCCAGTAGTACGTGATTTTGTAGTGCAGTTTGTATAACGGAATTAGGATTCTCTGGCCCTCTAACATTTATCCGCCCGAAATGGTACTTAACGCCAGCGTTAGATAACATCGGACTAGAATAATGAAATGAATGCATTTCGTCAAGGTTTGCGTAATGGGATTAGATATCGCAATGCTTGACTGAATTTTAGAAAGGAGCTTGGTTAGCCCTAGCTTTTAAAGCTTGATCTCTGCGGGATCGCCAGAACAAAGCTAAAATCCATCCGTGACCTACGCTCTTCTCGGACTCTACGGACTCTTCGCGCTGGTCGCGCTCCTCAACCTCACCCTCATGCGCCGCCCTGGGCGGCGAAAGGAAGGCGACTCCTTCTGCGTCCTCATCCCCGCCCGAAACGAGGCCGAGAACCTAAAGGAGCTCATCCCCCTTCTCAAACCCCAAGGCGTCAAGATTTACGTCTTCGACGACGAATCGGAAGACAACACCGCCGAGGTCGCCCGAGAGGCCGGGGCCATCGTCATCCGACCGCGCGAACCACTCCCCCAAGGCTGGACCGGCAAAAACCGCGCCTGTCACGAACTCGCCAAAGCTGCCGCCGAAGACTCGGACGCCCGCTGGTACCTCTTCCTCGATGCTGACACCCGCCCTGCGCCCGACTTTATCGACGGCATGCGAGATCTCGCCGCCCAGGTCGGCGGGCGTTGTGGAGTCCTCACCGGCTTTCCGCAGATCAAACCGGGGAAGGGAATAGAACCTCTATTCCTGGCTTGGGTGGGCTGGGTTATCCTTGCCACCAACCCCTTCGGCGTCGTCAGTCGAACCCGCATGGGCCACAACCGGTTTACGAACGGACAAGTCCATGCCTGGAAATCGGAGATCTACACCCGCCTCTGGCCGAACGAGCGAGTCAAAGACCGGGTGATGGAAGACGTCACCATGGGCCGAATGCTCGCCAAAGAGCGCATCCAAGTCGAAACCGCCAATCTCACCCAAATCCTCTCGGTCCGCATGTACCAAACATGGCAAGAGACCCTGGACGGCATGAGCAAGAACTCCTTCGAGATCGCGAACAGCGTCCCAGGCTCGCTCATCGTCGCCCTGCTCTTCGTCTTCTTCGCGCTAGGCTGGCTGCTAACCGGAGCCCTCATCCCATGGACGCTCGGCCTCTTCACCCTCGGCGGGTTCGCCGTCGCGCTGAATGTCCGCACCGTCTGGTGGCCCGCCCTCTTCATGCCGCTGGTCTGTCTCATCGGGGCGTTCACCGTGCTTCGCAGCACTTACTGGCGAGTCACCGGACAAACTCGCTGGAAGGGAAGAACCTACCAAAACTAAAAAAGCCCCTCAAAAGGGGCTTCCTAAACTGTAAAAGACGAAATCTTTAGTGGTGACCGTTCTCGGCTGGCGTCTCGGTCTTGGATCGAACGTAAAGCAGAATCGCGCCGATGACCGCACCAACCGCGCCGCCCCCAATGAAACCAACCCCAATCTCCTTCAGGTCGTAAACTTGGTGCGTCGAGTCGCCCGCGCTGTGAAACATCGGCCACAGAATCACGCCCGCTACGGCCATCGCCAAGGGGAAGACCAAAAATGCTACGGCCAAGCCTAACTTGTCGGCATCGGTATCTCGTTCCATCGTTATCTCCTATTATGGGCAAAGTCGCCGCATCCTTGCCACACCGGGCTAGTGCGCCGCCTTTGCCTCCTCAATAGAGCCCATCATCTCGATCACTTGCTTGCCTTCGCGATCCACTAGCAAACCGCAAGGTCCGCCGTCCCAAGGGTTCTCCACAAGTTCATCAACCGTCGTCCCATCAAACCGATAAACGGGGAAGTAGTACTTCGCCACTTTCTCCGCCTCTCCCTCGATGTAGTGCCCCACAATGATCTTTCGGAACCGTGTCTCTGATTCGTTCGGCCCTGAGCCGTGAATGAGTGAACCATTGAAGAACAGCATGTCCCCCGCCTTCATGATCATCGGAACTGGCTGAAGGCCCTCTGGAATCGGCACTTGCTCACCGGTAAAGCTCAGTTCGTAGTTCGCCTCCCCCGCGCACAGCATCGGGAGTTCGTGAGAGTCGGGAACCACCGACATGCACCCGTTGCCTTCGTCGATGTCCTCCAGCGCCAACCAAGCCGCCATGCAAGTCCCCGGATCGACTCTCAAATAGCGTTGATCTTGGTGCAGAGCCTGCCCCCGCGCTCCGGGAGGCTTGAAATAAACCATCGTTTGCACCGCCAGCGGCTCCCGCTCATAAAACGAGGTCAGGTACTCGCGAATGCGCTCGTCCAACATGAACTTCAGGGCCACTTCGTCACCCCGATGCGGTTGCAAGAGTCGGGGATACCGTCGCAGAGGGTCGTCGCTCTCCGCGTCCACGCCTCCTTCCGCCCAACCGTCGCCCCCGCGCTCCACCATATCCGTGAAATAGGTGCGCAGAAATTCACACTCTTCCGTCGAGAAAAGCCCCGAGACCAACAGGTACCCATGAGCCCGATAAAAAGCCACGTCGCTATCTAAAACCCGCATTAGAATCCCCTATTAAATTACGCCAAAAAAATCGGTCCGAGTAGCGAGTCGCTAGTCTCCAATTCCCGTTTGTCGATCGAGGATCGGCAAACCCTCCGTCGGCGTCGTGCGCTCCATCAGCATTCCCACCGCCCGCAGAGGATCCATCTTCCCGTGAATCACGCTCTCAATCGCCAAGAAAACCGGCATCTCGACGTCGTATTTCTTTGCCAGCATCTGCACAGATTGACTGGTCGTGAATCCCTCCACCACCTGCCCAATCTCCTCCAGCGCTTCTTCCATGGACTTGCCCTGCCCCATCAGCCGCCCCGCCCGATAGTTGCGACTCAAATGACTGGCCGCCGTCGCAAACAGGTCGCCGACCCCAGCAATCCCCAAAAACGTCTCCAGCCGCGCCCCCATCCGCATCCCAAGCGAGATCGATTCCTTAAGGCCACGGGCCAGAAACGCGCCCTTGGTGTTGTCGCCAAAGCCCAGCCCGTCAGACATCCCCGCGCCCACCGCTATCACGTTCTTCAGCGCCCCCGCCAACTCCACGCCCACCACGTCATCGGTCATATAGGTGCGAAAGGTGCGGCAGTTGAACGCCAGCCGAACCTGGTCGGCCGCATCTTCGTTCGTAAACGCTACCAGCGCCGCCGTCGGAATCCCTCGCACAATTTCAATCGCCAGGTTCGGCCCGCTGATCGCCCCCACTTCTGCGTTTGGCAGGGCTTCGCCTACCACCTCCGTCATCATCTTCCCGGAGCCCGCTTCCAACCCCTTGGAAGCCACCACCACCAAGGGATGCTCGCCCGCAACCTCGGAAACCACGTCCCGAACCGCCCCGGAGGGAACCGCCACCACTGTCATCTCCGCCGTCTCGTGGTGCTCAGCCAGCAACCCGTACCGAACCGAATCCGGAAGCACAAACCCGGGCAAGTACCTCAAGTTCTCGCGCCTGGCATTCAGCACGGCAATCTCTTCCGGGTCGCGACCCAAGAGCAAAACCTTATGCCCGTTTCGCGCCAAAAGAAGCGAAAGCGCCGTACCCCAACTGCCAGACCCAAGAACGGTAACGTTCATTCCTCCAAATTGTGGCGAATCATAATGCCTCTATGCCCAATGCAAACGCTCGCCCAAGAGTTTTTCGCGTGAGCAAGGGCCTCTCGTATGTAGGAATGGGTTTGGTCACTCTCCCCCTTCTCTTTCTTCCTCAGTCCTTAGAGCCAGTCGGGGTAAGTGGCGAATCGATGCCAATGGCTGTTGCTAAATTCTTTGGCGCATTTGGAATCGTGATGGTGGTCGGTTTCGCCCTGATCCTGATCGCCCGTAATGTAAGAGTTGAATGCGACGAGGAAGGTCTGACCTTCTTTGACTACCTAGGCGCGAGAACTTTTAGCGCCAAATGGAGGCACATAAAATCCTACAGGAAACGTGGCGAACATGAAGGGGCCCGATCTTCATGGACCCTGGAATCGGAAGACTCTGAAATCGCCGTCCCGTGGTTGGCTAATTTTGGAGAGTTTCAGCTCTTAATCTCGCAAAGACTCCCTGGCTCCATCATTCAGGTCGGCACTCCCCCTCCCGCCACCGAACCTAAGTTTGAGACCCTAGTCCGACGATCAAACGCCGATGCCTTGTCCCTTGGATATTTGGCTTGGATCGTCTTGGAGGTTGCCCCCGTGGTCTATCTCCTGGTCACCGCCTTCCTTTCACCAAATTCAGGCCCCCTCCGAATTTCACTTGCAATCGTTTGTTCCTGCCTCCTGATCATCCTCGGCCCATTTCGCTCCATCAAACGAAACTTGGACCGAATCCGAAAAAGCCAGGTTGAAATCTCCGACGCCCAGATCTGCTTTACCAATGGCGAGACGGAAACAAGAATCCAATGGTCGGAGTTGACCTGGCTTGAGTTGCAATCAATCAAGGGTGCCGAGTTTCCAGGTTATCAACTCGTTGTTCTTTCGAAAGAGCAGAGCATTTTCGTTCCCTGCTCATTTGCCGACATGGATCAGGCATTTGCCATCGGGAGACGCTATGCGCCTCCCGAGGCTCGAATCATCGCCTAACCTCCCGGAGGCAACTTGCTCTTGTCCGGGTAGGCAGGCTTCTTAATCACCGGCAGCTTCTGATTCTTCAACGCTTGCATCGCCACCTCAACCGCCTTCTCCAACTGAGCGTCTCGGCCCTTGCGCCAGAGGTACGGATCAAGTTCCACCTCCACGTCCGGGTCTACGCCGTGGTTCTCCACGTCCCAAGTCCCGTTCGGGTTGTAGAAGGCAATGTTCGGCGCCGTGACGGAGCCACCGTCGATCAACGTGGGGAACACCAAGATCCCCACCAATCCGCCCCAGGTTCGCTTGCCAACAACCGGCCCCACCTTCGCCTTCTTGAAGTGCCAAGGAAAGTAGTCGCCGCCAGAGCCAGAGAACTGGTTGGTGATCATCACCTTAGGTCCAAAGTTCGTACTCGCCGGGCTGGCAAAGTCCTTACCGTATCGGCTCGTCCACATGCTCATCAGCGGTCGGCTCATGTTCTCCACCATGTAATCGTCCACTTGGCCGCCATGGTTGAACCGCTCGTCGATGATCATCCCGTCCTTCCGAATCTGGGCGTAGTAGTACCGATTGAAGTTCGTCCATCCTCCCACGTTGGTGTCTGGAATGTGCGCATAGCCCAGCCGTCCGCCGCTCAATTTCTCTACTGTGCGCCGGTTGTCTTCTTCCCAAGCCTTGAACCTCAGCCCGGCTTCGCTCGCAATCGGAACGACCACCACTTCGCGCGAGCCCGTATCGCTTGGGTTCGGCCCAATCCTTAACTTGACCTGACGTCCTGCCGTTGCCTCCAATCGCTCATAGATATCGTCTTTCGCCGTCAGATCCTTGCCGTCGATTGCCAAAATGTACTCGCCCGCCTTCGCGCTCACGCCCGGTCGGGTCAACGGCGCCATCAGCCCCGGATTCCAGTTCTCCCCGTCGTAAACGCGAGCCAGCCGATACCGATTCGCCTCAATCGAATAGTCCGCCCCCAGAAGTCCCCCAGGAACTCCGTCGACGGAAGGTGAATCACCGCCGCTGATGAACATGTGTCCTATACACAGTTCGCCCAGCATGTCTTCGAAGAGATAATTCAGGTCGTCCCGAGTCTTGATTCCGTCCAAGAACGGCTCGTACCGCCTCGCCATGGTCTTCAAATCGATCCCGTGGAAATTCGGTGCATAGAGGAAGTCCCGCTCAATGCGCCAAACCTCTCGGTACATCTGCTTCCATTCCGCCAAAGGATTGATCTTGGCCTCTAACCCATCCAGATCCAAAACCCCCTGGCCGGGCTGGGGGGGCATCGCCGTCGGAACGATGGACCAAACTGGCCCCTGAATCAGGAGTAGCTTGTCACCCTTTGGCGTCACGTCCGCCCCCGTTACATTCCGGGCAAACGGCATCGGCTCACGATCTTCCAAGTCGTACTTCCAAAGCATAAGCTGAGGCTGCGAAACGACCGTCGCGATCGGACTCACATCCAGCGCGAAAAACGATCCTGGACTCCCCGGAATCAGCCCAACGTAGTTCCGCATCGGCATGGGCATCGCCACAATTCGCTGACCTATCCCATCGAGATCGATCGAGAACGCTTTGTTCTCGCCTTCTTCCTCGTCGTCTCCTTCCTCATCGCTTTGCGGTCGGTTAGGGTCGGCCACATCCTTCCGTAGCGCGATGGCATAGACGGCGCTCGTCTTATTCAAGGCGTTATAGCTGCTGAGATCCAGCCATGCCGCAGAAACGCCAGTATTGGTGCTCGCCACAAAGTACAGATAGTCGCCGCCTTTGTCGAACACCGGAAACTGCGCGTTGCTGCTCCCATCCGTAACTTGAGACAGCTTCGCATGCTCCACGTCGTAAATGAAAATCGCATTCAGATGGTTGTCTAAGTCCCGATGAAACGTTAGCCACTTTCCATCCGGAGACCAGCTTGGCGTCACGTTCCGAGACGGATCTTCATATGTTGCCGTGTCCACCAGCGTGTTCTTGCCCGTCGCCGTCTCGATCACCCAGAGGTTGTGCTTGTTATCCGTATAGGCAATCCTCTTGCTGTCTGGAGACCACGTCAGCGCATAGTAATAACCCGGCGATTGGCCAAGTTCTAAGTCCGTTTCGGAGTCGCTGCCCGCATCTCGCAAAACCAATCTGTACTCCCCGGACTCATCGCTCAAATAGGCGATCGTCTTGCCATCCGGAGACCAAGAGGGATACCGCTCCGCGACCCCATCCCTCGAAGTAATGTCTCGTGCATCACCTTTGGCAGCGGGAACGGTGAAGATATGCCCACGTGCCTCAAACGCCACGCGATTTCCACTCGGCGATATCGAACCGTTCGAAAGGTAGGGCGCCAAAGACTTGAACTGCGGTCGAACCTCCGGAAAATCCCCGTTGATCCGAATATCCACCTTCTTCGTAGTCTTCGAATTCAAATCGTAAAGCCGAATCGAACCCAACTGCTCGTAAACAATCGCCCCTGGCCCGGCCGAGGCGTCCTTAATGTCAAACCCGGAACCCTTCACCACTTCCGAAACAGACTTGGTCTTGGTGTCAAAGCTGTAGAGTCCAAACGGTCCCGTCTTGTCCGAAAGATAGAAAATCTTGTCCCCGACCCACATCGGACACTTATCGTTCGTGTTCTTCCGCGGAATTTCCGTCACCTTGGAATCCGCCAGATCGCCGACCCAAATATTAAAGGTCTGCCCGCCGCGATACCGCTTCCAAGCCGCCTGCCACTGCATGCCCGGTACGTAAGCCAACTGCTTCCCATCCGGGGAAAGCGACCCCATGTAACCAGAAGGGAAGGGAAGCGCCTTCGGCAGACCCCCCGTCATCGGAACCGTGAACAATCGAGGCAGGTCGGTCGCCATCTCCATGCCCGAAGAAAAAATCACCGACTTCCCATCCGGCGTCCAACCGCAAACCGCATCGGGAGAAGGATGGTAAGTCAACCGCTTGGGAACTCCCCCCTTGGCGGGCATCACATAAACGTCAGTGTTCCCGTCGTACTGACCGGAAAACGCGATCCACTGCCCATCCGGAGAGAAAAAGGGACTTCGCTCAACTCCCGGCGAATTCGTAATCCGGACCGCGTCGCCTCCCTCCCTAGGTACCGACCAGAGGTCGCCCGCAAACTGAAAAACGATCTGCGTTTTGCTAACGGTCGGACTGCGCATCAAAAGCGGATGGTCGCCCGCATTAAACGCCGGATCGTCGGGAATATTCGCCGCAAGAAGGAGGGTGAGGGCCCACATGCGCAGATACTAGCAAACGCCAACCCTTGTCGCTAGGGGAAAATTCATAATTAAGACTAATAGGCCACTTGACTACTTGTTGAATACGTTGTGAAAGATCGGGTATAGTCCGGTGCTGAGGTCAGGATGGCCTGTTTGCCGTTGACTGGAGCCCCGCAAGCGGGATTGCAGTGAGCGGCCGACGCCGTCCCCCTCGTACGACACGGAGACTTAACGAAATCGAATGCCGTTAGATAAGAACATCAAGAGTCAGGCGATCGCGGACAATGCGCGGAGCGAGGGAGATACGGGATCTGCAGAAGTCCAGATTGCAATCATGCATGCACGGATCCAGCAAATCACGGAGCACCTGAAGAAGAACAAAAAGGACTTCCACTCGCGACGTGGCCTCATGGTCTTGGTCGGTAAGCGCCGACGCCTTGAAGCTTATCTGCGAGCCAAGGATATTGCCCGCTACCGCGCGCTGATCCAAAAGCTTGGTATCCGCGAAGTTAGGCCCCGATAACGGAGGCATCCATGATTCATTCCCACGAGTTCGAGGTGGGGGGCAAGACCCTCTCCCTCGAATCTGGCCGCGTCGCCAAACAAGCCGGCGGCGCTGTTTTGCTTGGTATGGGCGAAACCGTCATTCTTGGCGTCGCGACCATGTCCGAGTCTGCCCGAGAAGGCATTGACTTTCTTCCCCTCGTCTGTGACTACGAAGAGCGTAAATACGCCGTAGGCAAGATCCCCGGTGGATTCATCAAACGCGGTGGCCGACCGTCTGAGAAGGCCGTCCTCACCAGCCGATTGATGGACCGACCCCTGCGCCCCCTCTTCCCGAAAGGACTCCGAAACGACGTCCAAGTAATGGCCATGCCATTCGCCGTCGAGCAGGAATGCCCGCCGGACGTTCTCGCGATCAACGCCGCTGGCGCTGCTCTCGCCGTGAGCGATATCCCCTTCAAGACCCCGGTCGCTGGCGTTCGCGTCGGTCGAATCGATGGCGAACTCGTTCTGTTCCCCAGCAACGACCAGATCAAGGCCTCTGACCTCGACCTCGTCGTCGCCGGACACAAGGACGCCATCTCCATGGTCGAAGCTGGCGCTACCGAAGTGACCGAAGAGGACATGCACAAGGCCCTCAAGTTCGCTCACGACGCCATCAAGAAGATCTGCGCCGAGTTCGAGAAGTTCGCGAAGAAGGCTGGTAAGGCCAAGCGCGAAGTCACCCTCAAGCTCGTCGACGAAAGCGTCAAGAAGGCGATCGAGAAGAAGTACGGCAAGGAGATCGAAAAGACCCTCCTCGGTGCAAAGGACAAGGCAATGCGCGAGAGCGCCCTCGACGATCTCGTTAAGGACATCGTTGCCAAGATGAAGCCCGAGTACGAAGACAAGCCCGAACTCCAGGCCCAGCTTCACGAAGCTGCGGACGGTGTCGTAAAGGGCGTAATCCGAGAGCTCATCCTCAAGAAAGATAAGCGACCGGACGGCCGAGGTCTCGATGAGATCCGACCGCTCGAAGCCATCGCCGGCATCCTGCCCCGCGTCCACGGCTCCGGCCTCTTCACTCGCGGTCAGACCCAGGTCATGACCGTCGCCACGCTCGGTCTCCCGGGTGATGCCCAGACCCTCGATGGTCTGGAAGACGAAGAGCCCAAGCGCTACATGCACTTCTATAACTTCCCGCCCTACTCAGTCGGCGAAGTTCGACCGATGCGCGGCCCCGGCCGACGCGAGATCGGTCACGGTGCGTTGGCCGAGCGAGCGCTGCGAAGCGTCATCCCGCTCGACGATCCCGATTTCCCCTACACCCTGCTTCTCATCTCGGAAGTTCTCGAATCCAACGGCTCCACCTCCATGGCCTCCGTCTGCGGTTCGACGCTCGCCCTGATGGACGCCGGTATCAAGATCAAGGCTCCGGTTGCCGGTATCGCCATGGGTCTCATGTCCGACGGTAAGGTCTTCAAGGTCCTCACCGACATCCAAGGCATGGAAGACTTCTGCGGCGACATGGACTTCAAGGTCGCCGGTACCCGAGACGGGATCACCGCCCTCCAGCTCGACACCAAACTTGACGGTATCCCCGACAAGGTTCTGGCCGACGCGCTGAAGCAAGCGAAGACCGCTCGACTCCAGATCCTGGACGTTATCGAAGCCGAGATTCCCGCCCCGCGAGAAAGCGTTGCCGCCACGGCCCCGCAAGTCACCACCATCAAGATCAACCCTGAGAAGATCGGCGCCGTCATCGGCCCGGGTGGTGCGGTGATCAAGAAGATCACCGGCGAAACCGGTGCCAGCATCGATATCCAGCAGGACGGTACGGTTCTCGTGGGCGGCAGCAACGCCGACCAAGTCAACGAAGCCATCGCCAGAATCAAGGGGCTCACCGACGAAATCGCCGTCGGCGCCGAATTCAAGGGCAAAGTCACCCGAATCATGGGCCGAGGCGCCATGGTCGAGTACATGCCCGGCCGAGAAGGCATGGTTCCGAAGGAGCAGCTCACCATCAAGCAGATCAATCGCATTGAGGAAGCCGTCAACATCGGCGACGAACTCGCGGTTAAGGTCTTCGAGATTGACGGTATGGGCCGCGTAAACTTCACCGCTCTCGGCGTCAAGCAGACTCTGCCTGGCCTCGAAGAGAACGAAGGCGCCACGCCACCTCCGTCCCAGGGCGGCGGCATGCGAGGCGACCGACGCGGTGGCGGTGATCGAGGCGGACGTGATCGAGATCGCGGCGGTCGAGATCGAGACCGCGGCGACCGTGGTGGTCGAGACCGTGATCGCGGTGATCGAGGTGATCGTGGCGGTCGAGACCGAGATCGAGCCCCTCGCGAAAGCAACGGTGGCGATGAAGATCGAAGCAACTCCAACTCCTCCACCGAAGTCCCCGATTCCTTCCCGAAGCGAGATCGAGGCGGCGATGACGAAAACGTCAACACCCGCTTCCGGCCCCGCCGCTAAGGATCGCGGATAGCAAAATAAAAGAGGGGCCGGTCCAAAACCAGCCCCTCTTTTTTTCATCAATAAGCGAGGAGTGGCACGGGCGGCCCGCCCGTGATCCGAGCGCCGAAGTGCACTCAACCTACGAACACACCCATCACTTCCAAGAAACCAAAAGTCAGATTCGCCTATTTAAGAAACGAAGCCAATCAAAAGCGATCAAGTGGCGGCCCGCCCGTGATCCGAGCGCCGAAGTGCACTCAACCTACGAACACACCCATCACTTCCAAGAAACCAAAAGTCAGATTCGCCTATTTAAGAAGCGAAGCCAATCAAAAGCGATCAAGTGGCGGCCCGCCCGTGATCCGAGCGCCGAAGTGCACTCAACCTACAAACTCGCCCATCACTTCCAAGAAACCAAAAGTCAGATTCGCCTATTTATGAAGCGAAGCCAATCACGTGGCGGCCCGCCGTGATCCGAGCGCTGTGTTTTCCACCCTAACAACGGGTAGAAAACACCAAAAGCCGCTCCCAAATCACCAACCTACACCGGCGACCGCGTCACCGAAACCGGATGCCATCCCGCCAACGACCGCGCCTGCAACCCAAGCCCGTCGCCCGAATACCGCACCCGAACAACCCCCGGCTCCATCACCGTCAAGAAGTTGTCATAGAAGTTCGCCACGTCGTCGTCATCCGTCAGCATCAGGTCAACCACCGGAGCTTCCAGCTTCAGCAGCAAAAACCCTTCTTCCGCCACCGAAGCCACAATGGACATGGCTGGCGCAAAACGGGCCTGCTTCGGCTCCGAGAGCAGAGCCCAAGTCGGCGCGCTCACATCGGACCGAGCGATCAAAATCGTATCCGGCGAAGAAAGCCCCTTGATCGAAGCCTCAAACGCCACCTTCCGCTCACCCGGTCCAAGCTCCACCGTCGCTTGACCGTATTCGCCGCGAATCTCACCCGTCGCCAAGTCGTAGGCGTGGAGCGCCACCTCAAAGGTCTCCTCCGTCACCCCATCGTTCACCGCGTGAACCTTGACCACGTCGTTGTGCCGCTCAATACTCAGCATGTGGTCCGCATAGAGCCGACGCAGTTCATACGCCAGCGCCTTATAGTGTCCGTCGCTGTCCAAAATCGCCCAGCTCTGCACCGGCCAGCAGTCGTTCAATTGCCAAATCAAAGACCCCTTACAGAACACTGACCGACGGTAGTGTTCCACCCCGCACTTCAGGGCGTCGCGCTGATTGAGCTGAGAGTAGTAAACCCAGTCGGTTAGCATCTCTGGATCGGGATAGTGGAGCTTGGTGTAGCCCACAAAGGTCTCAAACCCCTTCCGCGTCTTGTCGTGCCACCGAATAACCGGATCGTTGATATCGAACGGATAGTCGTCCGCCCACGCGTCCAGAACCTTGTCCCACGTTGCAAGCGAACAAGAGGAAGCAAACCCGTACTCGCTGGAGAATCGCCCCGTCGAATCCGTGTAGTACTTCCAATCCCCGCGCCCGTGCCACACGTCCCAGCAGTGCTGGTCCCCGTAGCCTCCCGAGTTCGGCCCGCGCTGCTTCGTCGCCACCGGGTCATCCACCGGAGCGTTCCCAATCGGCGAAGTCCGAATGTAGCTCCGCTTAGGATCAAGCTCCGCCAAGACCGCCGGAAGCACATCGTTGTAAAGGTTCTCGCCGAAGTACCGATCAGGGTGCCGAGCCGGATCGCCCCACTTCGCGTAGGCCATCTCCTCGTTCTCGTTGTTGCCGCACCACAGCGCCAAACAAGGGTGATTGCGAAGCCGCTTGATGTTCGCCGCCGCCTCAACCCGAATGATCTCTAGCCACTCGTCGGTATCTGGATAGTAGGCGCATCCAAACGGAAAATCCTGCCAAACCATGATCCCCAGCTCGTCGCAGATATCGTAAAACTCGTCGCTCTCATAGAATCCGCCGCCCCAAATGCGCAGCATGTTGAATCCCATGTCCTTCGCCTTCGTCAGCCGATCCCGCAGCCGCGTCTTCGTGATCACGGAAGGGAAGGAATGATCTGGAATCCAGTTCGCGCCCCGCGCCCAAACCTTCTGCCCGTTCACCTCAAACTCGAACGATTCCCCAAACTCGTCCACCTCGCGAACCAGCTTGATGACGCTGAAGTTCGTCGGCGTCGTTTTAAAGTCCGCCGCCCCGTCCTTCATGTCGTCCCCGTCCAGATCGCCGTATTCGTCCAACTCGGGTGCCGCGACCGTGTAAAGGGCCGTCTCCACGCGCAGTGTCGTGCCGCCCATATCGTCGCCCGGCGTCCAATCCACCCAGTCGTCCAGGTCCAAGCTCGCCTTCGCGCCCTTCACCACGCCGTACCCGTACAGGCGATGAACCACCTCGCCCGAGCCCTCGACTTCCGTCGAGATATGCAACCGCCGAGTCTCGTCGTCCAGCGCCTCCACCCACGTGTGAACGTCCGTGATCCGCGCCGCAAACTCAATAAGCCGAACCGGCTTCCAAATCCCGCAAGACACCAGCCGAGGCCCCCAGTCCCAGCCAAACATGTACTGGCCCTTTCGGACAAAGCTGCGCTCGGGGAACCGCTGAGTGTTCAGGGGCAAGTCGTACTTCGCAAAGTAAGCCTCTCGCCGCTCGTTCCCCACCCGTACCGCGCTCTGAAAATCGATCCGGATCGTATTCGCGCCCACTAACAGCTTGTCCGTAACGTCGATCTCAAGCCCCGTGAACATGTTGTCGTGCTCGCCGATCTTCTCATCGTTTAAATAGATCGTGCAAACCGTGTCCAGTCCGTCGAAGCACAGCACCCGTCGCGGTAAATCGCCGTTCGGTTGCCAGTTAAAGGAGGTGCGGTAGCTCCAGTCCTTCTCGTCCACCCACTGGCATCCCAGTTCGTTCATCTCCACAAACGGGTCGGAGATAATGCCGTGGCGAACCAAATCAAGGTGGACATGACCCGGAACGTCCGCGCTGAGCCAGCCCGGCGAAGTCAAGTGGTCGTCGCTTCCTTTTTTCCAGGATTCCTCGGCAAACTCCCATCCTGAATGCAAGTACGTGGTCTGAAGCATCGGGACCTATTATGGGGAATTAAGGGGCAGGATTGTAATTCAATCCTAGGCTATCGACTGCTATGGGAAACCCCACGGGCCAAAGCGATAAACTAGGGAAATATGAACGCGAACTTCCAGTCGTGGCTTGGTGACCAGATTCAAACCCTGAAAGATCAGAACCTCTACAAGGTCCCCAAGATCCTAGAATCTCCCGCTGGCGGGCGGGTCCGAATGAACGGCAAAGAAGTCGTCAACCTCTCCAGCAATAACTACCTCGGCCTGGCTAACCATCCCAAAGTCCGCCAAGCCGCCCTCGAAGCCATCGAAAAGTGGGGCGTCGGCGCGGGCGCCGTCCGCTGGATCGGCGGCACCATGAGCATCCATGAAGAGCTGGAAGAGCGCATCGCTAAGTTTAAAAACGTCGAGTCCGTCCTCGTCTTCACCGGCGGCTTCACCGCCAACTCCGGCTGTATCCCCGCCGTCGTCTCGGATAAAGACGTCATCATCAGCGACGAGCTGAACCACGCGTCCATCATCGATGGCGTCCGCCTCAGCCCCGCCAAGTACAAGAAGTCGGAAGGCTACGTCTTCCCCCACAAAGACATGGAGGCCCTGGAGAAGATCCTCCAAAACACCCAGAACTTCCAGAAGCGCATGATCATCACGGACGGCGTCTTCAGCATGGACGGAGACATCGCCCCCCTTCCCGCCATCGTCGAACTCGCCGAGAAGTACGATGCCTTCGTCATGGTGGATGACGCCCACGCCAGCGGCGTTCTCGGCAAAAACGGAGCCGGAACCACCTCCCACTTCAACCTGTATGGCCGCGTGGATATCCAACTCGGAACCCTCTCAAAGGCCCTCGGCGTCATCGGAGGCTACATCGCCGGTTCCGCCAAGCTGAAAGATTGGTTAATTAACCGAGGCCGACCCTACCTCTTCTCCACCGCCCATCCCCCCGTCGTCGCCGCCGCCCTCATCGCCGCCATCGACATCATGGAGACCGACCCTGAACCCATGAACCGACTCTGGGCCAATACCAAGTGGTGGAAAGACGCCCTGAACGAAGCGGGCTTCGACACCATGGGCAGCGAGACCCCCATCACCCCCGTCTATGTCGGGGACGAAGGCGCCGCGCAGGAAATGGAGCGCGCGCTCTGGGAAGAGGGCGTCTACGCGCTCTCCATCGTCTTCCCAACCGTCGGCCGAGGCAAAGCCCGAATCCGAACCATGCCCAGCGCCGCTCACACCCAAGAGGACCTGGAGTTCGCCCTCAACGCGTTCAAAAAGGTCCGCGACAAGCTCGGTATCCGAGCCTAAAACAACCCGCGAATCCGGCCCAGCGCCCAAAAATTCGCGCCGAAATACAAAACGGCGGCCAAGATCGTACCGATCAGGGCCGCCGTTTTCTTCGTTTTATCCTTCCCCAAAGCGCCCCAAGACTTGAACCAAAGCAGGGAAGACCCCAAACAAACCCCCACCATCAACCCCATCCCCGGCCAAGTCCCGATCAGCTTGCTCAGATAAGACCCGTTCACCCAAGCAATGAAGTAAAGGCTCAGGAAATACATCAGCCCAAACAGCGCCATCGCCTCCCCACCCTGTGGCCCTTTCCCCTCCTGAAACCCCAAGAAGTACCGATAAAACCCCTTCAACGGCCAAAGGTGAACCAACATCCACCCGCCCCAAAGCCAACCCCAAACGCCACCAAACGGCAACTGCAAATCAACAAGTCCCAAATTCATCGTCGCCCCGCATCATACAAGACGCGCCACCAACCACCGAGCGCAATGTAGCCGACGGTCCTACCGTCGTGAGCGCTCCCACCCCCAGAGCGCCCCCACCAAAACCAGAGCACCCAATCCAGCCAGCCCCCTCACCCAGATCACGCTCCAAATCCCACAACGCGCCAGCGCACACCGAGCGCAATGTAGCCGACGGTCCTACCGTCGTGAGCGCTCCCACCCCCAGAGCGCCCCCACCAAAACAGAACACCCAATCCAGCCACCTTCACCCAGATCACGCTCAAAAATCGACAGCATGCCACCGCACACCGAGCGCAATGTAGCCGACGGTCCTACCGTCGTGAGCGCTCCCACCCCAGAGCGCCCCCACTAAAACCATAACACCCCAAACCAGACAGCCCGTAACAAACATCACGCTCTAAAATCGACAACGCGCCACCGCACACCGAGCGCGATGTAGCCGACGGTCCTACCGTCGTGAGCGCTCCCGCCCCCAGAGCGTTCCCGTCATAACCAGAACACCCCAAACCAGACAGCCCCCACCCAACATCACGCTCCAAATCCCACAACGCGCCACCAACCACCGAGCGCAATGTAGCCGACGGTCCTACCGTCGTGAGCGCACCCACCCTCAGAGCGCCCCCGTCAAAACCAGAACACCCAAACCAGACAAACCCATCGCCCGAGGGCGCAAAACGTGTAGCCGGGACCAAACCGTCCCGCCAATCCGCATTCACGCACTCCATCCTCCGGCCACCGGCAGGTGTAGGCGCGGTTTCGTCCGCGTGGGCGCACCCGAATTCTCCTTGACGCTGCGACTAACTCAACCTCACCAAACCACGCCCGGCGATGCCGGGAGGGATGAACGTTTGCCGCGCACGTGCGCTCACAAAACGAACTGACTTAACCCGCGAGAAAATTCATGGCCCTGACCATCACAGCGTGGGTACCCTCCAGCGCCATGTAGTCGCACGCGGGGTCCCGCGCTGAGCGTGATCACCGACAGAGCGACCCCTGCCCATGACAACCAATCACGGTGAACTCTGTTACGCAGAGCGATCTCTCTCCCGACATCCGAGACGACGTGACAATCTCTTCTTCTCCTGATAGATGCGAACGATCGCGGACTAGCCTTTGAACTTAAACTGCCCCATTTTTGACTCATAGTAGCGATGAAGTCTTGCGATTCTCCCCCTTAGCTCTTCGCTAAGTCCTGGATCCTTGGAGAGTATAAGCATGTAGTCTAACGCTCGTTGAAAACAGGCCTTCTTCTGACAACTGCCATGCATGATGTAGGCATTCATCAGGAGAGGCCGAAAGATGTCGGCTCGCTGAGGATAGGTCTTCTCCAACTTCTCTGCGATCATCAGACATCGGTCCAAGAGCGCTAAGTCCGGTTTTCGGACCAGTCCGACCATATTTACAAATGCCGTTTCTATTAGGGGGTCCTCTGGAGATTGCTTGAGAAGACGATCGGCTAAGCCAGTCTGCGCTCCCCGGTAGGAGGCTTCTTGAGTGTAGGCAACAAAGGCAACCCGAACGAATTCGTAAGACGGGGGAATCTCACGCTTTTCCAGTGTGACAGCGATATCGTAGTCCACAAGGCCAGGGAAGTAAGCAGCCAAGGCAGTAGCCCAGTAAAGGTCAACTGCTCCCATCTTGAGGGAGGGATTAGTGAGTTTCCATTTATTCGGGGTGACATGAAGCTTAAAAAGCTCTTTCACTCGATCAGGATCTCGTTTTGGACCATATTTCAGCCGATCCAACTCAAGGCGAATCTCTTTGAACATTCGATCGCCGTACGTCCATTTGGCATTGATCCAACTGGGATGTGGTGCTTGCGCAAGGACAATGATCGGCAAAAATGCAACGGTCGCCATCGAAACCAGTCTTTTCATGTGCACGCACCTTAAGGTCATTATCGTTTAGTCCTTGGAGTCACACGCAATGGTACTCCGGCCGCGGTCCAGATGCGTTTGTTATATCCAAATTGGACTCTCACATTCTTGCACCGGTTTCGACCACCGGCAGGTGAAGGAAGCGGTCCACCTGCCGTGAGCGCAACCGCCACCAGAGCGCCCTCACCAAAACCTCAACCTCTCGCCTACCAACGCGAAGCGTGTAGCCGGGACCAAACCGTCCCGTAAAACCTTTCGGACTCAGTACTCCGCACTCCCGCACTCGATGCTCCGTGTCTTCGTTATGAACCAACCGGGGAGATGATCCGCGAAGCTGACCTGAAAGCCCAACATCCAGAGCGTGATGTAGGCGGCGATCCCCCGCCGTGAGCGCAACCGCCACCAGAGCGCCCTCACCAAAACCTCAACCTCTCGCCTACCAACGCGAAGCGTGTAGCCGGGATCAAACCGTCCCGCAAATCCCTTTCGCACTCAGTACTCCGTACTCCGCACTCTGTGCTTGGCCACCGCCTGGTGTAGGCGCGGTTTCGTCCTCGTGGGCGCACCCGAATTCTCCTCGGCTCAACAAACCACGCCCGGCGACGCCGGGCGTGGTCCTTCCGGGAATCTCCTCCTGAGCTGCCCCCCATTATGAGGATCGTTTGAAATAGTAGAGTCTCCAGTTAAGGAGACTTATGAAGAAATCCAGGTTCAGCGAGGAGCAGATTGTTCGCATCCTCCAAGAAGCATCTTCTGGCCAGATCAGCCAGGCCGAGCTTTGCCGCAAGCACGGTATCAGCCAGAATACGTTCTACTTGTGGAAGCGCAAGTATTCTGGAATGGAGACGGACGACGTGCGCCGTCTGAAGGAGCTAGAGGCCGAGAACGCAGCTTTGAAGCGGATTGTGGCCAACCAGGCATTAGAGCTGGACGCCACGGGGAAGCTGCTAAGAAAAAATGGGTTTCGGCCTCCGAGCGCCGGTCGGGGGCCGAGTTCTTGAAGCGCGAGGGTTTGAGCCTTCGCCATGCTTGCCGGGCGATGGGGATCTCCGGTTCCAGCGTGCGCTATATCGCCATGCCCGACAGGGACGGAGCGCTCAAGGCTCGCATCCATCAGATCCTGCGCCCTGGCATGGGCTACAGAGGTGCCTGGGCGCATCTGAGACAGGAGTTCGCACCTTTGAACCCCAAGCGGGTCCACCGGCTCTGGAAGGAGCTACGGCTCAATGTGAAGCCGAAAACCCGCAAACGCCGCAAGGGCATGCCGATGCCAGATAGCCCAAACGCTCCGGGTGAGGTCTGGAGCCTGGACTTCGTCCACGATACTTGTTTGAATGGCAGCCGCCTCAAGATTCTGGCAGTCATCGACGAATACACCCGGGAATGTCTGGCTTTGGAGGCGGCGACCAGCATCAAGGCCCCCAAGGTCCGTCAAGTTCTCGCCTCGCTCTTCAAGGACAGAGGCGAGCCCAAGTA
>Ga0066256_1001283_pt1 | contig 36636 bp, 31 predicted proteins | sample ThiBio_1000_biof_FD_87107 | JGI IMG/M metagenome (GOLD analysis project Ga0066256, IMG submission 87107) | Wastewater bioreactor microbial communities from Cape Town, South Africa - Thiocy_expt_1000_biof (version 2) | ecosystem: Engineered > Bioreactor > Thiocyanate-remediating >... | reverse complement strand
CTAGGGAAACGTCAAGAAACCGGCATTTGCAAGACGGCGGACGGGCTGCTCCCGGTACGATTCCGCCCCGGACGCGAGTTCAGCGCAGCAGGCGCTCGTACAGGCCGAGCAGCTTGCCCGCCTCGTTTTCCCATCGGTAGCGCACCATGACGACGTCGCGGCCTCGGCTTCCCATCTCCTCGGCCGCCGCGGGGTCCGACATGATCGTCTGCATCGCCCCGGCGATGGCGGCCGCGTCGAGCGGGTCGACGTTCAGGCCGATCTTCTCGGAGCGCACGACGTCGGGCCAGCCGACATAGTCCGAGGCGACGATCGGCAGCCCGGCCGCCATGTATTCGTACATCTTGATCGGCAGCGACTCGATGTAGTTGCGCACTGGATGCAGCATGAGCAGCCCGGCGACCGACCGGCTCATGATCTCCCACACCTGCGCATGCGGGACCACACCGAGATACTCGACGCGCCGCCATTCGGGCATCGCCGACACCTCCGCCTTCAGCGCCTCGCTCTCGAACGGGCCGGCAAGGATCAGCCGCGCATCCGCCGCTTCCGCCGCGCGAAGCATCTCCATGATGCCGCGGTGCAGGGTGAGCGCGCCGACATAGCAGAAGGTCCGCGGCTCGGGCTTGCGGATGGGCGGGGATGGCGCGTTGGCGAGGGCTGGGTAGTTGCAGACGGTCTCGGTGACCGGGTTGACCCTGGCGAAGCGTGCGGTGATCGTCGGCGTCGCGCCGACGACGGCCGACATGCGGCCCGCGCAGAAATTCTCCACCAGCTCGGAGCCGCGCGATATCAGACGCCGGATGGTCGCGTGGATCCACTGCTTGCTCATGATCGAGCGGGGCAGGTCCTCATGCGCGTCGTAGATGGTCCTGATGCCGCGTGCCCGCAGCGTGACGCAGTGCGGCAGCAGCTCGGGATCGTGGAAGTGAACGACGGCGGGCCGCAGCTCGCGCGCCTTCGCCACGGCGCGGCGTCCCGTCGAGACCATCCTGTCCATGCGCCCCCGCGAGCGGCCGACGTCGTGAACGGAAATGCCGAGGACCGTCTCGTCTCCCTTGCCGTCGGCGACCACGAGATGGACGTCGTAGCCGGCGTCACGGAAGGCCACGCACTCCTTGAGGAAAATGCGTATGTCGTCGCGCCTGTGCACGGAGCTTACGTGGACGATGCGCGGCGCTTCCTGGACCATCCGCGCTGCGATAGACGAATTCAGCCGGCCGCGCCAGCGGTCGCGGCCTCGCCCCGCAGGAGGTTCACGATGGCCTTCGCAGCGTTACCCTCGCCATAAGGGGTCGCGTCCCGGCCGGGGCCTGCATCGAGGCTCTGCCGGATCGCGCCGCTGATGGCCGCGGCCTCGATATTAGCGGGCAGCCTGTTCCAGCCGAGCTCCACGAGCTCCACCCATTCGGTCTCATCGCGGACGGTGACGCAGGGCACGCGGTAGAAGAAGGCCTCCTTCTGCAGGCCGCCGGAATCCGTCACCGCGATCCGCGCCTGGCTGAGCAGCGTCGCCATGTCGAAGAAGCCGAGCGGCTCCGTCACCGTCAGCTTGTCGAGGGCCGCAGCCGCCTGCGGCAGCGCCTGCACGGTCTTGCGCGTGCGCGGGTGCATCGGCAGAACCACCGGCATGGTGCCGGCAAGCCCGGCCAGCGCTTCCAGGATCGCCACCAGCCGCGCCGGCTCGTCGGTGTTCTCCTGCCGGTGCAGCGTCGAGATCGCGTAGCGGCCGGGTTCCAGCCCGAGCGTGCCGAGGATGGGCGTGCGCCGTTCCGGATTGTCGATGATGAGGCGCGCCACGTCGTACATCACGTCGCCGACGAGATGGACCTTGTCGGCGCCGATCCCCTCCGCGGCGAGGTTGCGCACGGCGGTGTCGGTCGGCGCGAACAGCCAGGTCGCCAGATGGTCTGAGACGACGCGGTTGATCTCCTCCGGCATGCGCCGGTTGAAGGAACGCAGGCCGGCCTCGACATGGGCGACGGGGATATGGAGCTTGGCCGCGGCGAGCGCGCCCGCGAGCGTCGAGTTTGTGTCGCCGTAGACGAGGCAGACGTCCGGCTTCTCGGCGACCAGCGCATCCTCGATCGCGGCGAGCTGCTTGCCCGTCATGTGGCCGTGCGAGCCGCCGCCGAGGTCGAAACGGTATTTCGGGGCGGCCAGCCCGAGGTCGCGGAAGAACACGCCCGACATGTTGTCGTCATAGTGCTGCCCGGTATGCAGCAGCACCTCCTCGACGCCGCCGGTGCGGGCGACCGCATGCGAAAGTGCGATCGCCTTGATGAACTGCGGCCGCGCGCCGATGACGGTGAGGATCTTCAAGCCGGATTTCCTATGGGTTCGCCGTTGTCGCCTGCAATGCTTTGAGATGCCTCAGAGCGCCCTTGAAGACGGTATTCTCCTCGAACGTCTCCTCGAAGACCCTTGCTGCGGTCGCCTTCATCATACGCAGCCGCTCCGGCTGCGTCGCCACCTGCTCCAGCGCGAGCGCCATCTCGTCCGCATCCGGAGGGGTCCAGATCCCGCAGTCCCTGCCGACAAGCAGGTCCCTGACCTCGCCTTCCGTGCAGGAAAGCACCGGCAGGCCGCCTGCGAGATACTCCACGCACTTGTTCGGGATCGACATGTGGAAGTCGGGCCGATCGTAGGGCAGGGCGCCGAGATCGGATTCCCGCATCACCCGGTCGATCTGGTCGGCATCCAGCCAGCCCCGGAAATCTATGTTGCCGGCGCCGGCAGCACGCGCCCGCAACGCGGCCTCGGCGTCCCCGCTGCCGCAGATCGTCAACCGGATGTCGCCGCAGCCGCGCTCGGCCAGCAGCCGGAACGCGTCGATCAGGACTTCGAGGTTGCTGCGCTGTGAAAGCGTGCCGAGAAAGCAGACGTTCAGCCCCGGCCGCGACGGCTCCTGCGGTGCGCCCTTGGAGACGCGGCGCCTGTAGCTGAACGGAAACCAGAAATCCGACCCGCGGGGCTCCCGCCCGGCCTTGCGGGCTGCCCACTCCATCGCGGTCCGGGTCATGCCCGACAGTGCATCCGCGCGGGCCAGCGTCCGGCGCGCCTTCAGCTCGAACGGCAGAAAGGCGAGCACGCCGAGCGGACGCAGCGGCGCGGGCAGCATCTCGGAAAAGATGTCCGGCCCGCAATCGCGCGCGTCGATGGCGACCGGCACGCCGCGCGGCTTGCAATGGTCGAGGATCGCCCGGCAGAGCTCTTCGGTCGGATACGAGGCCAGCACGACGTCCGGCAGGGGAAGCGAGGGCGCGAGGGCACGGAAGGAGCGTGCCACGTCGGCGTGGTTGCGAAACCGCGCATAGGATATCGTTCGTGTGTAGAGGCGGCCAGCCAGCGCGACGATCCGGTAATTGGGCGCGATCTCGTAGGTCGTGGTCTCGCCAGCGCGCAGACGGCGCTGGTAGTGATCCATCGTGCCGGTGAAGAAGGTGACGTCGTGACCCTGCGCGGCAAGCCATTCCGCGAACTGCCCGGTCCGCAGCAGCCTCTGGCGGCCGGCATCGATCGGCAACGGCTCCCCGACAGTAGCCAACCAGATGCGTATCGGCGGCAGCGCCGGTCTCCCTATCTCACCGCTTCCATCACCCGGTCCTGCACCTGCGCGCCGAGATAGGGGTGCATGGGCAGGCTGATGACGCGCTTGGCGAGGTCGTCGGAGACGGGCAGTCCCTGGGGATCGCGCGGGAACTCGCGGAAGGCGGTCTGCGCGTGCAGCGGGATCGGGTAGTAGATCGCCGTCGGGATGCCGGCCTGCTTGGCCTTCTCCTGCACCTGCGCGCGCTCGGCCTCCGACTTTGTCTTGATCGTGTACTGCGCCCACGTGCTGACGAGCCCGTCCGGGATGAACGGCACGCCGTAGCGGTCGGCCAGCCCCGCCGAATAGCGCTGCGCCACCTTCTGGCGCTCCTCGATCTCGTCCGGGAAGATCGCCAGCTTCTCGATCAGCACAGCCGCCTGCAGCGTATCGAGGCGGCTGTTCATGCCGATCCGCTCGTTGTCGTACTTGTGCGAGCCCTTGCCGTGGATGCGGTAGGAATCGATCAGCGCCGCCAGCCTGTCGTCGTTGGTGAAGATCGCACCGCCGTCGCCGTAGCAGCCGAGCGGCTTGGCCGGGAAGAAGGAGGTGGTGGTAATGTCGCCGATCGCGCCCACCGTGCGGCCGTGATAGGCGGCGCCGAAGCCCTGCGCGGCGTCGTCGATGATGGCGAGCCCGTTCTCGCGGGCGATCGGCTCGATCGCGTCGAAATCGGCGGCGAGCCCGAACAGGTCGACGGGGATGACCGCCTTCGGCGTCAGCCCGAGCCGCTTCGCTTCCGCGATGCCGCGCTTCAGGCTCTCGACGTCCATGTTGAACGTGTCGGGCCGCACGTCGACGAACACCGGCGTCGCATTGATGAAGGGAACCACCTCGGCCGTCGCCGCGAAGGTGAAGGACGGCACCAGCACCGCGTCGCCGGCCTTGATGCCGAGCGCCATCAGCGCCAGCGACAAGGCGTCGGTGCCGTTAGCGCAGGCCAGGCTGTGCTTGGCGCCGCAGAAGGCCGAGAGCTGCTCCTCGAACAGCTTCACCTCCGGCCCCATGATGTAGCTGCCTTCGTCGAGCACCTTGGCGATGGCCGTGTCGAGCTTGGCGCGGATGCGCGCCTGCTGTGCGCCGAGGTCGATGAAGGGCATCGTCATGGTGTGTGTCCCGAAAAGATCGTTGGAATGCGGGCAACCTGCCGCCCCGGCGCTGTTATCATGCGCTTCGCCGCTGCCGCAACACTCCGGCGCGCACGATTCTTGCCGCGCGCTGTTACAATCGTGAAGGCAACGTGAGGCGGGAAGCATCGCGGCGCGGCGGGGGCGTCGGCTTTACACGCATAATGTTGTCCACTAAGGGGACGATCTCCCCGTTTTGATCCTGAGACACACGATGAAGATCGGAATTATCGGCCTCGGCTATGTCGGCTTGCCGCTTGCGCTTCATTTCGCGGAGGCCGGCAGCGACGTTCTGGGCTTCGACATCGACGCCGACAAGGTTTCGCTCATCAATGGGGGCGGCAGCCCGATCCGTTACATCGACAAGGCCCGCGTCGCGGCTGCCCGCAGCAAGCTGACCGCGACGGCCGACCCAGCCGGCCTCTCGGCGGTCGACGCCATCATCATCTGCGTGCCGACGCCGCTGACCCACCAGCGCGAGCCCGACATGACCTTCATCGTCGACACGCTGGAGCTGATCGGCCCGCATCTGCGCAAGGGCCAGCTCATCTCGCTGGAAAGCACCACCTATCCGGGCACCACCGACGAGATCGTCGGCGGCAAGGTGCGCTCGCTCGGCTTCGAGGTCGGCAAGGACATCTTCGTCGTCTACTCGCCCGAGCGCGAGGATCCGGGCAACGCCAAGTTCAATGCCGCCACGATCCCCAAGGTGATCGGCGGCACGACGCCGGCCTGCCTGAAACGCGGCAAGGAGGTCTATTCGATCATCGTGCAGCGGCTGGTCGAGGTGTCGTCCACGCGCGCGGCCGAGATGACCAAGCTCCTGGAGAACATCCATCGCTCGGTCAACATCAGCCTCGTCAACGAGATGAAGATCGTCGCCAACAAGATGGGCGTCGACATTTTCGAGGTGATCGACGCGGCCGCCACCAAGCCATTCGGCTTCACCGCCTTCTTCCCCGGCCCGGGGTTGGGCGGCCACTGCATCCCGATCGACCCGTTCTACCTCGCCTGGAAGGCGCGCGAATACGGCCTCAACACCCGCTTCATCGAGCTGTCGGGCGAGATCGACAACGACATCCGCAACTGGGTGCTCGGCCGCATCATCGACGGGCTGAACGGGCAGAAGAAGGCGCTCAACGGCAGCCGCGTGCACTTCCTCGGCATCGCCTACAAGAAGAACGTCGACGACGCGCGCGAGTCGCCCTCCATCTGGCTGATGGAGGCTGTGAAGGCCAAGGGCGGCGTCATCTCCTATACCGACCCGTTCCTGCCGCGCTTCCCCAAGATGCGCGAGCACCATCTCGACCTCGCCAGCGAGGAGCTGACGCCGGAGCTGCTGGGCAGCGTTGACTGCGTGGTGGTTGCGACCGATCACGACGTGTTCGACTACGAGATGGTGGCGAAGCACGCCAGGCTGGTGGTCGACACGCGCGGCCGCTACCGCAAACCCGCCGCCAACATCACGCCGGCCTGATCAGGGCCGGCCGCCGGCTTCGGCCGGCGCAGCCGGGAGAGCGACGTGACCGCGAACGCTTCAGCCGCTCCGACCTCCGACACCGCGCGCTTCGTCGACGTGACGGAGATGGCTGGCCAGAAGATCTCGGCCGAGCAGCTCGAGCGCATGTGCCACCGCTACTACTGGGCGCGCGCCTATGTGGAGGGGAAGGACGCCGTCGAGGTCGGCTGCGGCGCCGGCCAGGGGCTCGGCCATCTAAGGCAATATGCGCGGTCGGTGGCCGGCGGCGACATATCGGCCGAAGTCCTGGCGCGGGCGAAGGCGACCTATGGCGACACGATCCCCCTCGCCGTCTTCGACGCAGCGCGCATGCCCTATCCCGACGGTTCGGTCGATGCGGTGCTGCTTTTCGAAGCGATCTACTACCTGCCGGACGCGGACGCTTTCATGGCCGAGGCCCGGCGTGTCCTGCGCCCCGGCGGCCATGTGCTGATCGCCACCGCCAACAAGGACCTCTACGACTTCAATCCGAGCCCGTTCTCGGTGCGCTATTACGGCGTGACGGAGCTCGCCGAGCTCTGCCGGCGCAACGGCTACGTGCCGTCATTCCTCGGCTATGTCGACGTCACCAGGGTATCGTTGCGCCAGCGCGTGCTGCGCCCGGTGAAGTCGCTCGCCTCGCGGCTCGGGTTGATCCCGAAGACGATGGGCGGCAAGGAGTTCCTGAAGAAGCTGTTCTTCGGCCGGATGGTCGACATGCCCGCCTCGATCCTGGACACGCCGGTGCCCTATGTCGAGGCCGATGCCATTCCGGGCGACCGGCCCGACCGGCGCCACAAGGTGATCTATTGCGCGGCCCGTCTGGGCTGAGACTCGTTTTGGCCCGACCGGGCCAGGAGGATAGGACGTGACGGTGAAGGTACCCTTTTTCGACTGGGCGGGGCTCTACAACGAGCGCGGCGAGACCTTCTCGCGCATCATCAACGACACGCTGTCGCGCGGCGGCTTCATCCTGCAGAAGGATGTCGAGGAGTTCGAGGACAGGCTCGCGCGCTATGTCGGTGCCAAATACGCGGTCGGTGTGTCGGACGGCACCAACGCCATCCTGCTCGGCCTGCGCGCCAGCGGCGTGAAGCCGGGCGACGAGATCATCCTGGCCGGCCATTCCTTCATCGCCGCGGCGCAGTCGATCCATTTCGCCGGCGCCACGCCCGTGCCGGTCGAGCTCGGCGAGGACGACTGGCTTGTCTCGCCCGAGGCGATCGAGGCGGCCATCACGCCGAAGACGCGCGCCATCATGCCGGTCCACGTCAACGGCCGCGTCTGCAAGATGGACAGCATCCTCGACATCGCAAACCGCCACGGGCTCGAGGTGTTCGAGGATTCGGCGCAGGCCATGGGGGCGAAGTTCGACGGCAAGGGCGCCGGCACGTTCGGCCGCTGGGGCACCTACAGCTTCTACCCGTCCAAGACGCTCGGCTGCTTCGGCGACGCCGGCGGCTTCGTCACCGACGATCCGGACATCTACGAGCGCGTGCGCGCCATGCGCAACCACGGCGCCAACAAGGCCAAGTCGATCCCGGTCGACGTCGACGTGTGGGGCACCAACAGCCGCCTCGACAACGTCCATGCCGCGATCCTGACCTACAAGCTCGGCTACTACGACGAGACGATCGCGCGCCGGCGCGAGATCGCGCAGCGCTACCACGACACGCTGAAGGACGTGGAGGGCGCGCGCCTGCCGCCCGCGCCGGACGCGGATCCGCGCTGGTTCGACATCTACCAGAACTACGAGTTCTGCCATCCCGAGCGCGACGCGCTGCGCGCCTATCTCTCGGAGCGCGGCATCGGCACGATCATCCAGTGGGGCGGCTTCGGCATCCACGAGCTGAAGAATCTCGGCATGGGCCGCGACCTGCCGAGGACCGACCGCTTCTTCCGCGAATCGCTGCTGTTGCCGCTCAACCACATCCTGACCGACGCGCAGGTCGACCATGTCTGCGCGACGCTCTCGGCCTTCTTCGGGAGCAACCGATGAAAGGCTTTCAGAACGCGCTCGGCGCGCTCGCCGATCCGAAGGAGCTGACCGGCGCGCTAGACCTCAAGAACCTGCCGACCGACTGGCTGGTCGACAAGTATCGCGACATGATGACGATCCGCCGCGCCGAGGAGGCGGTGGCCGGTCTGGTCAGGAGCGGCGAGGCGAAGGCGCCCTGCCATCTCGGTATCGGGCAGGAAGCGGTAGCGGTCGGCGTCTCCGCGCATCTCAACGCCGGCGACAAGGTCTACAGCGGCCATCGCGGCCACTCGCACTATCTCGCGCTGCATGCTCCGCTCGACGGAATGATGGCCGAAGTGCTCGGCAAGGCCACCGGCGCATCCGGCGGCATGGGCGGCTCGATGCACCTCTTCGCGCCGGAAGTGGGCTTCCACGGCTCGGTCCCGATCGTCGGCGCCACGATTCCCATCGCCGTCGGCGCCGGCCTCGCCTGCAAGATGGACGGCAAAGGACAGGTCGCGGTGGCCTATTTCGGCGACGGCGCCTGCGAGGAAGGCGTCGTCCACGAATCGCTCAACCTGGCGCGCGTGCTCGCCCTGCCGGTCCTGTTCGTCTGCGAGAACAACCTCTATTCGAGTCATCTCGACATCCATCTGCGCCAGCCGTCCAACAGCGTCGCCCGCTTCGCCGAGGCCCACCGCGTCGACCACCGCGTGATCGACGGCAACGACGTGGTGGCGGTGTCGGAGGCGGCGGCAGACCTGATCGCCAATGCGCGGGCCGGCAAGGGACCTGGCTTCATCGAGGCGGTGACCTTCCGCCGGGTCGGGCATGTCGGCCCCAACGAGGACATCGACGTCGGCGTGCGCCGCAGCCCCGGCGAGCTCACCGCCTGGAAGCGCCGCGACCCGGTGCGCCGCCTGACCGACGCGCTGTCGGCCTCGCGCGGTGTTGGGCAGGACCGCTTCGCAGGCATCGACGCCGAGATCGTCCGCGCCGTCGACGAGGCGGTCGCTTTCGCGCGTGCCTCCGCCTATCCGGAGGACCGGGTGCTGCTCGACTATGTCTACGCGGGAGGCGCGGCATGAGCGCGGTCAGCTATGCGGACGCGATCCGCCACGGCTTCGAATACGCCATGGAACGTGACCCGAAGTGCTTCGCCATCGGCCAGGGCCTTTGGAGCCCGTGGTATGTCGGCAATTCCATGAGGGACCTCGACAGGCGGTTCGGCAAGGAGCGGGTGATCGACACGCCGGTGTCGGAGCTGGCTACCACCGGGGCCGCGGTCGGCGCCGCGCTCAACGGCTATCATCCGATCGTAGTGCACCCGCGCATGGACTTCATGATCCTGGCCGCCGACCAGATCGTGAACCAGGCCGCCAAATGGCGCCACATGCTGGGCGGCAAGGTGTCGCCCACGATCGCCATCCGCGGCATCGTCAACCGCGGCGGCGAGCAGGGCGCCCAGCACAGCCAGGCGCTGCATTCCTGGTATGCGCACGTGCCCGGCCTGCGCGTGCTGATGCCGGCGACCGCGGCAGACGCGCGCGACATGCTGATCGCCGCCGCGCAGAGCCCCGACCCGGTCATGTATATCGACGACCGCTGGTGCTACGAGCTCGCCGAGGAGCTGGCCCCCGCCGCCGACATCGACGTCGCTGCGATCCGTCCTATGGTGCGCCGCGAGGGCGGCGACGTGACCATCGCGGCCGCCAGCTATTCGGTGACGCTGGCGCTCAAGGCGGCCGATCTGCTTGCCGGGGACGGCATCGAAGCCGAGGTGGTGGACATCCGCCAGGTAAACCCGCTCGACCCGACGCTGGTGCTGGAATCGGCCGCACGTACCGGCCGCTTCGTCGCCGTCGACGGCGGCTGGAGCACCTGCGGGCTGGCGGCGGAGCTGCTGGCGCTGGTGGCCGAGGGCGTGGCGCCGTCGCGGCTGAAGGCGCCGCTCGCCCGCGTCACCCTGCCGGCCGCGCCGGCGCCGACCAGCAAGCCGCTGGAGGCCGCCTACTATCCCACCGCGGAGACGGTGCGGCAGCGCGTGCTGAAGCTGTTCGGCTGAGCCGGATGAAGCGGCTCCTGGACATCGTCGCATCCGCCGCGGGCCTTCTCGTGCTCTCGCCCGTGCTTGCCGTCATCCTCTTCCTCGTCTGGCGGCAGGATCGGCATTCGCCCTTCTACATCGCCGAGCGCGCCGCGCGCGGCGGCGGCTCGTTCCGCATGGTCAAGGTGCGCTCGATGGTCGTCAACGCCGACCGCACCGGCGTCGAATCGACGAGTGCCGCCGACAACCGCATCACCCCGCTCGGCCATTTCATCCGCCGTTGGAAGCTCGACGAGATCACCCAGCTCTGGAACGTGCTGAAGGGCGACATGAGCCTGGTCGGCCCGCGCCCCAACACGCTGCGCGAGGTGGCGAAGTACACGCCCGCCGAGCGCGGCCTGCTTGCCGTGCGCCCCGGCATCACCGATCTCGCCTCGATCGTCTTTTCCGACGAGGGCGACATCCTCAAGGACATGGCCGATCCGGACGACGCCTATGACAAGCTGATCCGGCCCTGGAAGAGCCGGCTCGGGCTGCTCTATGCGAAGAATGCCGGCGTGCTTCTCGACATCCGACTGATGTGGCTCACGATCCTCGCCATCCTCGACAAGCCGAAGGCCCTACGCGGCGTCGGCCGCGAGCTGGTGCGCCTCGGCGCCGAACCCGACCTCGTCGCAGTCGCCCGCCGCGACCGGCCGCTGGCTCCGGCGTGAGTAGCATCAAGGCTTGAGTATCGCGAACGTATCGTTCTCGAACACGATGGGAAGATCCGGCAATTTGTAGTTCTTTTCCTTGTCGAACACCATGTAGGCGATACCATTCTGACGGGCGAAGTCCTGCAATGCCGCCCCGCCACGCTCATAGTACAGGTGTTCGGCGTCGCGCATCATCTGCGCGTAGGTGGCCTCGTTGTCCAATCTGGCTGCATCGGCGTATCGCCACACATCGAGGCCCAGTGCTTCCGCTCTCCGCAAACCTTCTGCCATGACTGCCGCATTGGTATCATAGATCCAGCCGGAGTGAATCCACTCGCGGATGACGCCGAACGAGGGACGTTGCGAATAGAGACGCCATCCATAGGCCATCGTGGGGTCCAGCATGAACACGCTACCCTCCGGGGTGTTGTTTCGAGCCCATAGCTGAGCATCCATGTACGCCATGGCGCGATGACGGATTGGCTGCGGTGTCATCGTATCCAGTGCCGGACCCCAGGAATACGCGCCCAGTGCCACGGCCGCGGCCAGCGGCAAGGGTGACGAGAACATGCGGGCGGCCACGACCAACACGATGGCGATTGCGAACAAGGGAGCAGTGAGCGGAGCCAGTGCCATGTTCGTATCCATCACGATGGCACTGAAATATCCATTCAGATAGAGAGCTACGCATACGACCACGGCGAGAGCCAAGGCGCTGATGGTCAATCGGCGATCAAGCTGGGACTGCCCGCTTTTACTCATCAGAAGCACCAGCACGCCGAAACCTATTCCGCCAAGGATCGGCATGGCGTTGGTGCGCCAATATGGGAGCAGCAACAGAACGCCTGCGGCAACCGCAAGCAGGAAATTCCCTGTGCGAACCTGTTCGAGCATTCTTGGCACCGACAGTGCCGCCATGAGCATGAGCGCAATGAGGCTGGCTCGGTGCAGGGCCAGCTTGATCAACAGCGGGCTTGTCGATTGCATCGATATCCAGACGCCGACGAGCGATACCGCCATGAGCAAGGCTACCGCCACCAAGATCTGTTGATCACCCGTGGACGTTTCGGGTTTCGCTAGCCGCAAATTGGCGGCGAAAACGATGACGGCTGCGAGAAGCGGCAGAAGTGTTTCCCAAGCGCGCTTCCCGAAAACGCCCATATCGACCGGATGCCAGTGGAAGCTCATGAGGTGAGTCACTGACGCGAAGCGGGCGTGATTGATGTCCCCGGCCGCGATGCCGGCATCCCGAAAAGCCACGAGATACCAAGCCGCAGCGACGAGAACGGCTACCGCTCCGCCGAGCAAGGCCGATGCCAGCGAATACTCCCGCCAACGCCAGAGCACCATCGAGCCGACTGCGAGGCCGAAGAAAAACGCGATGATCGGGTGGAAGGTCGCCGCCAACCCGACCAGCAAACCTGCCCAAACCAACCGCCGACGAAGCGTGGCTGCCACGGCGAGGAAGCCCGCTGCGTAAGCGATGTTGTAGACGTACCCGTAAGAGGGATGAAACCACCGCGCCAGATCGCAGCTTACGATCGTGCCCGAAGCGAGCAGGACGCCTCCGCCGATCGCCGTCCATGCTGGCAAATCGGGATTGAGCCGGCGGCATAGTATGGCTGCACTGGCGAGAAGGATGCCCGCCTCCAACACGATCATCACCGTCAGGACAATGGTATCGGAAGAGGGAAAGACGCTGCCGACAAGGCGATAAGCGCGGCCGAGCAGCGATCTTTGCAGCTCGAGGTCACCATTGGGAAAGTCTTGGCCGAAGTTCGGGCCCGTCGTGACGGGATGCAGCATGGAAATGGGGCTGAAGCCTCTCACTGCCGCCTCGATGTCGGCGTGCCTCACGACGAAATAGGAGATTCCGAAGCAAATCAGCGCGGCCAGCACTCCCCAAGTCCAGGCCGCGAGATTGTCGCGCACATGGATCCCAAAACGATTCACTCTGCCGTCCGGCATGTAGCCTCGCATCAATCTGGTTTCGGCAATTCGCCGCCGTCTTAGGATTCCTGGACATGGTGTCAAGCTGGGTGCCGGATCGCGCGGCACCACGAAAGCCTGGAGGTCCTATGGTTTCTCTGAACTGTTCTTGGAGGCCTCGACCATGGCGTCGTGCCTGGACGAGTGTACGAATATCGTGGCGATGGTCGCTGCATAGATGACGATGTAGGAAATCGAAAGAAGCGAGATCGCGATCATCACATCCTGCAACAAATAGCCGATCGCGATCGCGGAGCCCCCTGCAGCAAATTTGATGGTGTGGATGATCAGCCGCTTGCGCTGTCCGAACGTCGCAGACAAGGCGGGAGCAATCGCCGGGTAGATGCTGTTCACGTAGAATGCTGGCGCGAGCCACGCAGCATACCGGCCGGCCTCTCGCCAAGACTCGCCGAACACCAGAGCGAAGATGCTCGGGCCCCAAAAAACGACTATCACAACTGGCGGCAGCGTAAGGACGCCCAGTGTCAGAGCGATCCGTCGAACGGTCGGGAAAAGCCTGCCGTCGGTGACCAGATGCCGGACGTCTCCATAGAGAACCTGTCCGATTGCCAGACTGAGGTAGCTGAGCGGACCGCTGACGACGCGCTCAGCCATAAAATAGGCGCCGGTCGCCGCGGGGCCGAACAGTGGAAGAAATAGAAGCGACGGCAGCGTCGCGGAAGCTACGTCGATAAGCGTGGCCGGACCATCATACTTGGGAAACCAAGCATAGCGCTTCAGCAAGGCGCGCGTCCTTCTGGACAAAGGGCTTGCATTGAAGAATGACAGCGCACCCCTCCATCCACCGAGGAGCGAGATGGTGCCAATCGATTGGGAGGCGACATAGCCGGCGATCAGCCAGATCGCCTGCCCTCCAACCAGGCCGCCAACTGCCTGGACACCGACCATCGCCGTGATCTGCAGCATCCTCGTGGTAGCCACACGGGAAAACTGTTTCTGCCGCACCGCCCAGAAATTGGAAATCCTGTATGCGCCGGCAAAAAGCACCGTGATCGGCAGTAGCCAGAGATGTTGGGCAAGCGGCTCCAGATTGGCCGCGGCCGCCACTTCACCGGTCGTCAGTAGGATCAGCAGAATTGCCGTGCACAGCACGGAGGCAACTACGTTCATCGCCAGGGTGGCGCTGACCAGAAGCTTGCTGTCCCTGTCGAGCCGTGGCAGCGGGATCGCATACTCATAGACTAGGCTCGAAATGGCGGCGACGGTTCCTGCCACTGCGAGAAACGAACCCAGAATGCCGAAATCGACCGGTGTATAGAGGCGGCTCAGAAACGGGGTTGCGGCCAATCCGATGACCTGAGCCGCGGCCGAACCGCCTGCCAGCTTGGCGACGTTCCTGACGAACGGCCCGGATGTGCTGGCGAGGCGGGAAAGCAGCTTCAAGGCCGTTGGTTCGCAAAGGGACGGCACATTTCGGGAGGCCCGGCGTAGCTAGTGAGCTTTTCGCACGGCAGCGGCGGCCTCAACCCTGCGGAGCTTGATGACATAGGAATCGAAGCTGAGGGGCTTCACGAGATACAGACCATACTGAATCTGGTTCAGTCCTGCGAACATCCGGTCGAGGCCGGGCTTCGTAGCGGAGCGCAGCCGCAGCAGAGGAGGGCGGCGAAGCCAGATTCCGTCTTGCTTCATCGCGGGCATTCCTGGCCACATCGGAGACGTCGAGCCATGTTGCGTCTGGAAGTAGCGAAGCAAAGCGTCGGGTGGGTAAGGACGGCTGTTTTCGGGATGCTGAAAGAAATTGCGGAAATTGTTGAGCGTCGAAATGACGACGATGCCGCCAGGTTTCACCACGCGGCCGAATTCCTTGATCGTAGCCGCCGCCTGGTCTGGGGAGAACACCTGGAAGACATGACTGCAGAAGATGCCATCGAATGAACTATCGGCGAACGGCAACTTCTCGGACGAGCCGACTTTAACGTCGAGACCGCGGGACAGGCAGTAATCTACATTCTCGGGATTCAGATCGACGCCGACGCGCCGTGCGGAATCCCGCTCGACGAACGTCCCCGTGCCGCACCCGACATCGAGGATCGACGAGCATTCAGACATGAAATCTTCAACCGCGCGGTATTCCGCCCCGCGAGCCGTGCGCAGATGGCGCATGAACCGATGAAAAAGTCGCTCGATCTGGCTCATTTCGCTTTCACCATCACACTTTTCGCATTGATTGAAGACGAACTTTACCCGAACTGCCGATCGAGTTGCGCGCGCATGGTGCGCTCGGATTTCATCGCGGTCGTTAGGGCATTGTGTAGTTTCTTTCAAGCGTCCAGACGCGGGGGATTGAGCGGTAACCGTGGGCGGTTGATGTAGGATTGCAAAGGTCTGCAGGGCGAATCGCCGATACAAGATGTGTTGGATTGGTGCTAGACGGCGGCACCACTGCATGGAATGGGACAGCCATGATCGCCATCGTCGACTATGACATCGGCAACCTCGCCGCCGTCTCGAACATGCTGCGGCGGATCGGCTTCGACAGCGTCATCACCGCCGATCCGGAGACGATCGCGGCCGCCGACAAGCTGATCCTGCCGGGCAACGGCCATTTCGACACCTGCATGAGGAATATCCGCGCGACCGGCCTCGTGCCGCTGATCGAGCGCAGGGTGTTCGAGGAGGGCACGCCGCTGCTCGGCATCTGCGTCGGCGCGCAGATGCTCGGCACGTCGAGCGAGGAGGGCTCCGAGCCGGGGCTCGGCTGGTTTGACATGAAGGTGCGCCGTTTCCCCAAGCGGGAGGGGCTGCGCGTCCCCCACATGGGCTGGAACCAGGTGACCCGGCCGCAACCCGGGCATCCGCTGGTGCGCGGACTGGGCGAGGATGCCCGCTTCTATTTCGTGCACAGCTATTATCTCGATCCGGCGGCTTCCGTGACGACGCTACTCGGCTGCGAATACGGGCTGCCGTTCGCCGCCGCGGTCGGCAAGGGCAACATCGCCGGCGTCCAGTTCCATCCGGAAAAGAGCCACCGTTTCGGCAAGCAGTTCCTGCTCAACTTCGCGGAGGGCGCGCTCTGATGTACCGCCCCCGCGTCATCCCCTGCCTGCTCCTGCGCGGCCACGGCCTCGTCAAGACGAGGAAGTTCAAGGATGCCGTCTATGTCGGCGACCCGGTCAATGCCGTGCGCATCTTCAGCGAGAAGGAGGCGGACGAACTCGTCATCCTCGACATCGACGCCTCGAAGGAGGGCAGGGAGCCGCACTACGAACTGATCGAGGAGATCGCCGGCGAATGCCTGATGCCGATCGGCTATGGCGGCGGCATCACCAGTCTCGCGCAAGTGAAGCGGCTTATCCGTTCGGGAGTCGAGAAGGTGGTGGTCAACTCGACCGCCGCTCTCGGTTCCATGCAGGTGATCGGCGATGCCGCCGCAGCGTTCGGAAGCCAGGCCGTCGTCGGCGCGATCGACGTGCGTCGCACCATGCTGAAAGGCTATCGCATCATGGCGAAATCGGCGACTGTCGAGACGTCTCTGAAGCTGGAGGAGCACTGCCGCGCGCTCGTCGCCGCTGGTGCCGGCGAGATATTCCTGAACGACGTCGATGCCGACGGCACGATGGCGGGCTTCGACCTGAAGCTGATACGGCGCATCGCCGACAGCGTGGACGTTCCGGTGGTGGCCTGCGGCGGCGCAGGGACAGTCGACCATTTGTCTCAGGCTATTCGGGAGGGGGGTGCCTCCGCGGTTGCTGCCGGCAGCATGTTTGTCTTCCACGGCAAGCATCGCGCCGTGCTGATCAACTACAACCCGGACGAACTGTCGGGCATCTGACGTGATGGATTTCCGCATAATCACCCTGCCGCTTGCAGCACTGCTCGCGCTGGCAATCTATAATTGGTCTCTCCAGCCGCTGAATGCCTATATGGGCATGGTTCTCATCGAGGTGGATCTGGCCTGGTGCGGGCTGTTCTTTGTCTGGATCGCGCTCGCCACAACGGTGCTGCCGAGACGCGTGGGGCGCCCTTCCGATCTTTTCCTGCTTTTCTACGTAGTGATTTGCCTACCGTGGGGTGGCGCGCTCTGGGGCGCGACGGGGCTGCTTTCCGTGCAGGCGGCGGTCCTGATGATGGTCCTGCTCTATCTGCCGGCTCTGGCCATCAAGGTCTGTATCCGGATTGCCGGTCCGAGCGCTCGCGATTTCATAATCCCGGTCTATCTGTTCCGCCCCTCCTACCTTTATCTGCCCCTCGCCGGCGTGCTCATACTGGGGACGGTTGCGGCGGTATCCAATCTCGGGCACGGCAGCTTCGGCATAGACAATGTCTACGACAGGCGGCTGGCCGGACGTGAGGCGTTGAGCGGCAGCATCATCGCCTCTTATCTCATTCCAATGTCGATCAACGGGATCGCACCGCTTCTGGCCTTCATGGCTGGCTGGCGCCGCTCTCCGCTGTTGCTTTCCGTCGCTCTCGCCTTTGCTGTGCTGATGTTCTGGCTGCTCGGGCTGAAGGGACCTTTCGTCGCCATCGGCGCGTTGTTCGGCATCGGACTCGTGATCGGGATTCCGCTCCTGGCGCGCGCGCTGGTCCTCATCGGGATATTCTGCCTTCTCCTCATCTTGGCGGTCACCGCTATCCAGGTCTCGGACGGCAGCTATTCGACCGTTGCGGACTACGTGATTCGACGCGTCGTCATGGTTCAGCCCGAGGTCCAGAGCTACTATCTGGACCACTTCCTGGGCCTCGATCTGTATCAGAAACTGTTCGGTGCGGACCTTCAGGGCTACGCGGACTGGACCTTCCTGATCGGAGATACCTATCTGCACAACCCTGCCACCAACGCCGATACAAACGGGTTCTTTCACGCGCTGCTGCGTGGCGGCCTCGTGGGATACGCATTGTCAATCGCGGTTGTCTGTGCGTTCCTTGTCGTCGTCGACGCTCTATTCGAACATACGCGGATGCCGGAATTCATTGCGGTTGCAGGATTGTACGGTCTCCTCGTTTCCGAACAATCCTACACGGCAGCACTTCTCACGTCAGGCATTGGTCTTTGCCTTGCATTGATCATACTGTTTTCATATCCGTCGCCGAGAAACAGGACGCTCCCCACCTAGGATTGTCGAATGGACGCCCGACACTACCAGCGCTGTACGCGCTGTGTGATGGACACGACGGACCCCGAGATCAGCTTCGACGCTGATGGCGTGTGCAACCACTGTCACGGGTTCGACCGCCTCGTCGGGACCGAATGGTTTCCGAACGACGAGGGCGCACGGCGGCTGGAGGCGATGCTGGCGCGCGTGAAGGCGGAAGGCGAGGGCAAGGAATATGATTCCATCTTGGGTCTTTCCGGTGGCGCCGACAGCACGTATCTCGCACTCAAGATGAAGGACTGGGGGCTGCGGCCCCTCGTCGTCCATGTGGATGCCGGCTGGAACAGCGAACTCGCGGTCGCCAACATCGAGCGCGTGGTTAAGCACTGCGGCTACGACCTGCATACCCATGTCGTCGACTGGGAGGAGATGCGAGACCTGCACCTGGCGTTCCTGCGCGCCGGCATCCCCAACCAGGACGTTCCGCAGGATCACGTCTTCTTCGCCAGCCTCTACAATTTCGCGACGAAGAACGGCATCCGCACCATCTTCTCCGGCGGCAACTTGGCAACCGAGGGGATCTTTCCTTCCTCTTGGCATGGCAGCGCTATGGACGTCATCAATCTGAAGGCGATCCATCGCAAATACGGGCAGCGTCCGCTGAAGAGCTATTCCACGATCAGCTTCTTCAATTATTACTTCTGGTATCCATTTGTTAAGAAGATGCGGACCGTGCGGCCGCTCAACTACATGCCCTATGTCAAGGCGGATGCCATCCGCGAGATGGAGCACGGCTTCGGCTACAAGCCTTACGATCGCAAGCATGGCGAGTCGCTATTCACGAAGCTGTTCCAGAACTATTACCTTCCGACCAAATTCGGTTACGACAAGCGACTGCCGCATTATTCGAGCCTGATCGTCTCGGGCCAGATGACGCGGGAGGAGGCCTTGGCCAAGCTCCAAGAGCCGCTTTACGAGCCGCGCGAGCTCGAGGCGGACGTCGCCTACTTCTGCAAGAAGCTGAGGATCTCGCGCGCTGAATTTGATGCGCTGGTCTCCGGCGAGAACCGCCACCATACGGATTTTCCGACATGGGAATCCCGGCAGAAGCTCGCCAAGCGCAGTCAGCGCTTCGTCGAGCGCCTGCTCGGACGGAAGGTATCCGTGTACTCGTAAAGTAGATGATCAGGGGGGATTGATGCAGGGCGACACGAACGAGGCAGGCATCGATTTCTTCGATTTCCTCTATGAGGTGTGGGTCGCGAGATGGCCATTCCTCGGTATCGTCGCCGTGTTTCTTCTGCTGGGAGTGCTGAGTCTCTTGCCCCAGTGGCTGAAGGCCCCGGTCTCGGCTCCTCCCCCTGCCCCCCGTAGCCAGATCGCTTTCTCGGTGAATTCGCTGGACGATCCACTGCGGCGCGATCCCGCCAAGATTGTCGCGGACTTCCTCGGTCGCGTTTCGGCGGATAGCGAGCTTGGGCTCTCCAGTGCGGAGAATGCTACGGTCGGCCTACCCTCCTCGGACCGGACCTATCGCTTGACTTACAGCCCAGCCAGCAACAACGGCGTCATTGTCATTGCCGCTCCTGGGGCCGAACCCGGTTATTTCGAGCGGGTCTATACCGCCTTCCAGCGGTTGTGCGCCCAGCAGGGCGCCGATCTGAAGGCGAGGCAGGAGAAGAACCTTGCGGTCATCGACAACATCATCCGGGCTGGCCGCTCCGAGCTTGCCGGCAGGCTGGCCGACCGGGAGTTCCTCGCGCGGCGCTACCTGGAGATGCCTGAGGTTCAGGCCGGCACATTCTGCCTGCTGAATTTCCGGACCCAGGAGGTCAGTACGGTGCCGGTGCCAGGTCCAGGCGGCGGCGTGACCAAGCGCATCGTGCTGTCGGGGCTCGTTGGAGGCGTCGTCGCCGTCTTCTTCGTGATGTTCCGCATTGGAATACGGCGGAAGAGGGCGAGATCGGCCGCTAGCCCAGCCTGAGGATGCTGAAGACGGCGCTACCCAGCCCCGGCTGGGTGGATGGGTCGTTGTGGCGCATCCGCGCCCTCACCGTGTCGCCCGTCGCTAGCGTCAGAACAGCCCGGCTGGCAATCGTATTCTGACCGCTGTTGCCGACGATCTCGTTGAAGGCGAGTTGTGTCGCGCCGTTCTTGTAGAAATATATCGACGTCGAACTCGGATTGCCGTCGACGCCAAGCACAGCGCTGAAATCGTAGACCCCGGCCGCGGGCGCGGTGAAGGTCGTGCCGTTCCAGGCGCCGCTGCCGAAATCGTTGCGGCTGGTCGTGCCGAACGTCTGGTCGACATAGGTGTTCGACGGCATCGAGGTTCCGGCCGTCCCTTCCGCCGTGAGAATGCTGAGGGAGCCTCCAAGGGAGGTGAACGGCATCGACACCGCACCCGTCGAACGGTTGATGATCAGCGCATCCTTCCAGCTCGAGCCGTCGGCGCTGACCTTGACGTGGAAATCGTCGTCGCCCGCGAGCCCGAACTCCGCCCGGCCCGACCAGTTGTCCTGGAAAAGGAAGCTCGCCGTCTTGCCCGCGGCCGCCTTGTTGGCCTTGATGCGGATGTCGCCGCTGCCGGGCGTGACGTCGTCGTGCGAGAACAGCGCCGCGTCGGACTTGATCGCGATCCGATTGGTGCTGTCCGGCGACGCGTTGACGCCGACCGTCGGAAAATTGCCGTCGCTGCCGGCACCGGAAACCGGCGTCCATGCCGCGCCGTCCCAGGCGACCAGCAGGTTCTCCGCCTGTACCCAGGCGAGCCAACCCGCTCCCGGCGCGATCTGCCGCCATGCGCCGTCCGCCCGCAGGGCGATGGCTAGATCCCAGCCGTCCCATTCGCCGCTCGCATCGGCCGCGACGATGTAGCGATCGCCCTCGGAGGCCCCGGCCGGGGCGACGGCAAGCGTCCGCGCGATGACCGAGAGCTGGGTGATCCCGTCGAGCAGCGTCAGCGCCTCATTGTGGGTCACGAATTGCTGCATCTGGCTCGGCATGATCAGCGGCAGTTTCAGGATCGGCGTGTTTTCCATCTCGGCCTCGTCTGTCTTTGCCGCGATGATGCCCCGGCAATCGCGCCGTGGGACAGCCGACTCGCGCAGATGCTTGAATCTGTTTGGCAATTCGCCGTGGCGACGGCCGGTCTGTCCTACGTCGAGGCGGTCCGCTGTGCCGGACAAACATGCGCCTTCCAGCTTGTCGCGGTCCCGCTTGACGGCTATGCCGGGTTTCGGGCCGCGCAGGATTGGTCCCGGCGGGGCGCGTTTGGCGCGAGCGGGGGGTTTGCTTGGGCATAGGGCCTGTCATCGTATGCGGCGGCGCGGGCTCCCGCCTCTGGCCGCTGTCGCGCGAGGCCTATCCCAAGCCGTTCATCCGGTTGGCCGACGGCTTCTCTTTGATCCAGCACGCCTTGCGCCGCGCGGCGGCCCTCGAGGGCGCCCGCGACATCGTCACGATCACCAATCGCGAGCTGGCCTTCGAGGTGAGGGACCACTATGCCGAGCTGGGCCTGGAAGGCCTGCGCCACCGCTTCGTGCTCGAGCCGGAGGGGCGCGACACGGCGGCGGCGATCGCCGTCGCCGCGCTCGAGATCCAGGCGGCGATCGGGTCCGACGAGGTCATGTGCATCCTTCCGGGCGACCATACGATCGCGCGCCTCGATGCCTTCGTCGCGGCGGTCTCTTCCGCCGTCGCGATCGCCCGGACCGGCCGCCTCGTCACCCTCGGCATCGTGCCGGACGCGCCGGAAACCGGCTACGGCTATATCGAGGCGGATGGCGCCGACGTCGTGCGTTTCGTCGAGAAGCCGGACGCCGCGACCGCGCGCCGCTTCCTCGAAAGCGGCCGCTTCCTGTGGAATTCGGGCATGTTCTTCTGCGCGGCCGGGCGCATGGTCGAGCTGATGGAACGGCATTGCCCGGACATCCTGTCCGGCTGCAGGGCGAGCCTCGCGGCGGCGCGCCGCATGGTCGACGAATCCACGGCGACCGTGCAGGTTGAATTGCCGAAGGACATCTTCGCGACGGTGCGCAAGCAGTCGATCGACTATGCGGTGCTGGAGAAGGCTCGGAACCTTGCCGTCATACGCTGCGACATCGGCTGGAGCGACATCGGCTCGGGGGCCGCATTTGCCCCGCCGTCGCCCCGCGACGCCCGCGGGCACGCCGCCATCGGCCCCGCCGTGACCGTCGATACCCGCAACAGCTTCATCCATTCCGCCGACAGGCTGGTGACGACGCTGGGCGTCGAGGATCTCGTCATCGTCGACACGGCCGACGCGCTGCTGGTGGCGTCACGCCACCGCGTCCAGGATGTGAAGACCATTTCGGCGCGCCTGAAGGCGGAGAACCATCCGGCGCATCGCGAGCACCGCAAGGTCCACCGGCCGTGGGGGACCTATACGGTGCTGGAGACGGGCCCCCGCTTCAAGATCAAGCGGATCGAGGTCCGGCCGGGCGGCCGCCTGAGCCTGCAGATGCACTATCACCGCAGCGAGCACTGGGTGGTGGTTGCCGGGCGCGCGCGGGTGGTCAACGGCGAGCGCGAGTTCAGCCTCGACCCGGATCAGTCGACCTACATCCCGGCCGGCACGCGCCATCGGCTCGAGAACGGGGAGCCGCAGCCGCTGATCCTGATCGAGGTCCAGACGGGCGAATATCTCGAAGAGGACGACATCGTCCGCTTCGATGACGTTTATGGGCGGGACCTTCAGCCGAGCAAGCCCAGCAGATCCTCGTAGCCTTCACCCCATCCATAGGCATCCGTGATGGTGTGGGTGTGCCAGTTGACAGTGACCTCACCGCCGACGAACCACACCTCGTTGAGCCATCGCTTCATTTCGGTGGCTACGGGTGGCGCATCCGCACCCGCATAGTCGTAGAAGTGCGAGTCCATGAAGAGCATCGGGACGGCCTCGATGCCGATCGGCGCTTCGCCACTAAAATCCCAGGGACGGATGCGCAGCGCATGCCCAGCCCGGAAGCCCGCCCGGTCGTTGAAGCCAAGCGTCGAATCGCAGGAGAGCCCCGCCGCCGCCTGCGCCGCCCATGTCGATGCCCACGAGAAATGCAGCCAGTGCTGGCGGCAATGCGTGATCCCGGTCGGGGCGGCTTCAGCCACGCGCTCGCGCTGGGCAGCCATCTGCGCCGGGTCTACCCATGCCTCGAATGACTGGTGCAGGCCGACTGTCCATCCGCCGTCGCGCAAGGCGGCGAGCTGCTCGCGCATATACGGCGAGCTGATGTCATAGGCGGGGTCGATCAGCAGCCGACGCGGCGAGCCGCGCCGCAGTCCCGGCTTGCCGCCATAGAAGTGAAGGGTGCTGCGCAGGCCGGCCGCGCGCTCCATGTCGCGCACGCGCTCCAGCGTGCGCAGGTCTCCGGCGCCGAAGGCGAAGCGGCTCGCGTCTCGGAGCCGGTTGCGGGCGGTCCCGAACCGGTCACCGAGCACGGCGCGCACGGCATTGGCGAGCTGGAAGGCCGTCTGCTTGGCCCGGATTTCCGGCGTCAGCCGGATCGCGTCGACGTCGTGAGTGAGGATGATCGAAGCGGCCGGCAGTGGCCCGAACAAAGCCTCCTCCGGCAACCCGCTCTCGCGCGCTGCCCAACGACGCAGGAACAGGAAGATACGGTTGACCCATGCCTGCTCGAACAGGGGCTGCATGTCGGCGGGCAGCCGAAACGCGTAGGAGAGCGCCGGGCCGTGCTGCGCTTCGAAGGTCCGCTCTAGGCTGCCGGCCAGCATGTGCCAGGCGGTTGCGATCCAGTCGCATCGTCGCCATGACTCAGGAGCTTCGCCCGCGATCATGGCGCTGGAATAAGCGAGAAGGGCGCCGTTCACTCCGATGTCGGCCGCCCAGCCGGGAAGGGCAACTTGCAACAGCGCACCGGCGTCGCCCGAAATCGGCGCTTCGGGCAGGGGAAGCACCGCAATCCGCGCAACGCCATCTGGCCAGTAGCGGGCACCGCAGGCGAGCACCCATGCCCTGCGCGCTGCCGCCTTGCTGGCATCCGTCATGGCGCCGCACCTGGTTGCTTCAACCGCCGCATCAAGGTCCACAGGCTCTCGCCTCCGGCCGAGAGGACCCAGGCGCCACCGGCAATGATCGGCAAGGCAAGACAGAGCCGCAGCAGCAGTGCGGTCGCTACGGCGGTGGTGATGGGTACGCCGAATGCACCCAGCGCGAGCACGGCGGCAGCCTCGAACGTTCCCAGGCCGCCAGGCGCCACCGAGATCACCAGTCCGAGCGTGCTTGCCACGAACACGACCAGGATATCGCCGGCGTCGAGGCCCCCTATGCCCATGATCCCGATCACGGCAAGGAAGATCATGTAGGACAGCAGCCACGACAGTGCTGAAAGTGCGATCGCCAGCGCAGCGACGCGAAGTGTGGCGAACTGCGAAAGCGCATCGGCCATCTGCAGGGCCTGACGCTTGATCCATGGCGAGCCCGTCATGGTGGCCACCTTGACCACGATGCCGGGCCGCCGGGCGACCAGCATCAGGCCAGCCACGCCGACAAGGCCGAGTCCGCCCAGGACGATCGCACTCGATTTCAGCGATCCGGCGTAGGGTCCCGCAGCAACTGCCACCGAACATAGCGCGAGCATCGCCAGGAAGATCGTGTCGAGCAGGCGCTCGACGACGAGAACGGCAAACCCGCTGGCAACCGGCAGGCCGCATCGCAGGTGGGGCCGGGGAGGCTGGGCCGCGTGGGAAAGGCGGCGGGGCACCAGCAGCACGACAGGCTGGGCGACCATGTGGCCGGCTAGGCCGCCCGCAACAGAAACCGATGCCCCGGCCAGCACCGCAGGGCGCCAGCCAGCGATCAGACCCGTCCCCAGCATCAGCACGAAGGCGGCAGCCACCGCCGGTGCGATGCGCCCCGCGTCTAACTCCGCGGGCCATCCGCTGCCGAACGCAATGAAGGCCGCAACGGCGAGCGCCAGCACCACTGCTGCCCGCAGGAAGAGGACGGCAAGCATCGGCCGGCTGCCGTCGGGCCGTTCCTTCCCCGGAGGTGGCGTCTGCGGGAGCCCGTTCATCGTTTTGCCAGTCCTCGCCCGGGCGACTCGCCATCTGCCGAGTTGTCGCTTCTCCAAGCGAATCTCTCGACGATGGCCGGCTGCGCCCCTATCGGGCCTTTTCGCACAGAAACGCCCACAGAGGCGACAATTGCCAAGGCAGCAGGCGAACAGGCACGGCGACCTGACGGGCAGTCGGGAAGCGGCGCAGAACCTGGCTCTGCACCCGCTTGAAATTATTGACGTTGAGATGGTTCCACACGAGGTCGGGCCGCTTGATCCCGCGCCGGCGCATCGTCGGATAGGTCATCAACGTCTTGAAGGTCCCGACCGCCAGGCTTCCGTTAGTGGGGACGATGACCAGAAAGCGGCCGCCGGGTGCAAGAACGCGCTCCACCTCGTCGAGCACGCGGTCGAGCTGTTCCACATGCTCGAGAATCGAGTTCGCCAATACACAGTCGAAGCTGGCGTTCTCGAACGGCATGTCGGCCGCGTCGGCGCACACGACCTCGACGCCGAACTTCTGCCTGCAGATCTCGGCATATTCCGGACTGAGATCGAGGCCGACATAGCGTTCAGTGCCGGTGTCGGGGTGGCGGTAGACCAAGTGTTCGCCGCCGCCGATGCCGATTTCGAGCACCCGCCTGGTGCCGCGCGCGCTGTCGGCGATCAGCCTGTGGGCGTAGTCTTCGACATTCGTGAGCAGCCGGACATAGGTGCCCGTTTGCCGGGAGTGCCGCGCGTGGGCCTCCTGGGCGATGGTTTCCCAGATTTCTAGGTCGCGGACGGCATCCCACATGCGATTGCTAGTAAGCGAGATCGCAACGCTTGCACATCGGCATCTTGCCGGCGTTCTGGATGAAACGCCGCCAGCCCTTCATCTCGTCGCCGTTCCAGATTTCGGCGATGGACTGGTCGTTTATGTTGCCGACGGGCTTGGAATGACACCGGGTGTAGACGATGACGCCGCCGTCGGCGAGGACCTGAAGGAAGAACCAGCTTGCGAGGCAGCGGCCGGCCGGGTTCACGAACTCGTTCGGGCTGTGGAAGTAGCGCTCGAGCTCTTCCCTCGTGAACAGAGGGGAGAAATGGACCTTCGGCTTGTCCTTGAGCTGCTGGATCTGATCGTAGAGCAGGTCGATGTCGACGGCATGAGGGTCGATCCACTCGCTGTAGCAGCTCGGGCTGACTGCATAGCGGTCGCCGTAGAGGGCGTTCTGCTCGGCCGCCGTCTCCGGGTCGATGAACCACATGTAGGTGAAGTTGATCGTGTTTACCGGCAGCGGCTCGATCGCCTTGTAGAAATCCACCAGCCTGTGATGGTTCATGTTGGTGATCGTGCAGTTGAGATAGATTTCCGGCCGGCGTCCCAGCTTGCGTGATGCGGCCGCGAACGCTTCGCCCCCTGCATAGGCCTGCTCGAAGCTGTCCTTGCGTCCCCGGATGTGGTTGTGGATGTCGGGCGGGCCATCCATGCTCACCGAAAGGCGCGAAAGGCCCGCCTCGGCGAGCGCCTGGGCCTGACGCGGCAGCGTATAGGCGCCGGTGGTCACGCCCGTCTTCAGGCCGTTCTCGGTGCAGTAGGCGATGGCCTCGGCCAGCGGCTTATACATGAGCGGCTCGGTCGAATTGAGCGCCATGAAAGGCTTGTCGTCCTTGACCTCGTCGACCACCCGCTTGAAGACCTCGATGTCGACCTCATGCAGCTTGCGGTCGATACGCAGGTTCTTGAAGAACATGCCCTCTTCGTTGAACATGCCGACGTCGCACATCTTGCAGCGCAGGTTGCAGACGCTGTTGATCGACCAATAGATCGTCAGCGGCGATGAGACCTTGAGTTGGCCCGGCAGATAATAGGGCGCGACGTTCCGCACCATCCGCCACGGCGAGGTGTCGATGCCGGGTCGGTGGAAGGCCTGTACGGCCTTCTTCATCTCATAAAGCATAAGCTAGCCCTGTTGTGGCCTGTTGGCATCCCGTTTACAAGCAAGCGCGAAGGAAGTCGACCGCCCTTTGCGACGGCGCGCACGCCAAGGAAAGCTGACGAGGAATCCGCCCGCCAATGCCGACCGTCCTTGCCCGGCCGAAAGCTAATGGCGTCTCGTTGCTCGGCGATGACGCGCAAAGCATCCGGAAGTGGCAGGATTACGTCGCGCACAATCCCAATGCGACGATTTATCACGACATCGCCTGGCGCGAAATATTCGGACGCGCACTGGGCTACAGGAGCTACTATCTGGTCGCCGAAGCCGGCGACGGAGCGGTCACCGGGATATTGCCGCTTTTCCGCGTTCCCTCTCTCTTCGGGCGCCCCCGATTGGTTTCGGTGCCATTCCGGGATCGCGGCGGCGTGGTCGCCGACGACACGGAAAGCTTTCGCGCCTTGGTCGACGCAGCGACCACCATGCTCGGGCGCTTGGGAGGGGCCGGTCTGGAGCTCAAGACTCTCGTTCCTTATCCTGAGGACGCGCTGCGCGACACCGGTCTGCGCAGGGTCGATCACTGGCTTCATTCGCGAGTCGACCTGGCGGAGATCGCCAACCGTACCTTGCAGAAGGCCCTTCGCGACAAGATGCGGGCGGTCCGCCAGGGCATCGAGGCGGGCCTCCGTTTCGATGATATGACCGACAGGCCCGACGCCGTCGCCAGATGGCATCGTGTCTATTCGGCCTCACAACACAGCCTCGGGGTGCCTGCTTTTTCGCAGCGGTTCTTCGAAGCGATGATCGCATCGCTCGCTCCCCGCGGCCTGCTTCGTCTCTATGTCGTGACGAATGCTGCGGGAAAGAACGTTGCAGCCACCATCGTGCTCAACGACCGGCACGTCTCCATCTACGCCTATTCGGCCTCGGACCCGGTCGAGCGCTCGACCCGGCCGAACGACTTCATGCTCTACAACCTCTATGGAGCGCTCATTGAGGCGGGACAGCTTGCCTTCGATTTCGGGGCTGATTCGCCCGATCAGGAAGGGCTGCTTCGCTTCAAGCGGAAGTGGCAGGCCAGCCAGCAGTTGATCCCGTTCTATTATCTCGGCAAAGGCGATCCGGCCGACACCGACAGTTCCTCGCACCGCTTCGACCTCGCAAGAAGCATCGTGCGAGCGATGCCGATCGCGGCTTCGCGGGCGTTGTTGGCACCGCTCGTTCGCTACTTTGGATAGGATTGCCGTTGGCTGCCGTCGGAAATTCATATCTCGCGGAGGCAATCGCCTATTCGCGCTATGCGTTCACGCAGTGGCATCGTGAGCCATCGGCCCCCTCCTATGGCTGCTTCGACCGGCAGTACTGGGGGTGGAAGAAGAAGGATCTGCCCGACGCTGCCCTGCAGCAGGCAATAGCGCTCATTCTGCGTCTTGCAGACCATACGGGCGAGACGAGATCGTTGCCGCCGCTGCTCGACGCCTACGTCTCCTTCATGCGGCGGATACAGCGCACCGACGGCAGCTTCGACCAGATCTATCCCTACGAGAAGGCGCCCGGCGTGGTGCACGACATCCTGTCGTCGCTGATCTTCCTGTGGCGGTCGCCGCTGCTGTCGCAGCCGTCTCGCCTGGATCTGGAAGGGGTGATGGCGCGGGCAGTAGACTATGCCCTCCGGTCGGACGAGAAGCACGGCGAGATCGCCAACCATTTCGCGCACTACGCCTGGGAACTGATCAATTACGGCGAGACTTTCGCGAACGAGGCGGCGCAGGCCGGCGGACGCCGCTACCTCGACCGGACGCTGGCGCTGTTCAACGGCCGCGAGGGCTGGTTCCGCGAGTATGACGGCGCAGACGCGGGGTATCAGAGCCGGTGCATCGCGTTTCTCTCGCGCGTGGCGGAGCAGACCGGCGACGAACAGGTGTGGTCGGTCCTCGGGCGGGCGGGCGGCTTCCTCGACCGCATGACGATGCCCGACGGCTCCTTTCATCCCATGCTGGGCGTCCGCTCGACGGCGCTGACATATGTGTCGGGTTTCGAGCGCCTTGCCCTGCGTTTCCCGGAGTTGGCCAGGCTCGCCGACCGCGTCCATGCAGCATGGGCCGTCGGGCGATCGCTGACCCCGGGGCTGCTCGACTTCGAGAACGGCTTGCGGATAGCCGACGATGCATACGACGCCGCCGAGTTGCGCGAGCGGCGGCTCGTGCTTGGTGATCGCGGACGGATGGCGGCGGATGACGCGCTTGCCGCGTTCGACCTGCCGGAGGCCGGGCTGTCGCGTCGCTGTGTCGAAGCCGGCTCGGCAACGCGCACGATCCATGTCGCGACACGGCTCGGCGGTGTCGTCATCGTTCATGATTGCCAGTCCGATGAAGAGGCGAGGCTCGCATTCGAGGATTCCGGCTATCTCGTGGAGCTCAGCGACGGCAGCCGCTGGGTCATGCGTCATGCGGGTTCGGGCGCTCAGATAAACGTCGGCGACAGCGAGATTTCGCTGGAGGCGGGGTTCGTTCGCGCGTTGCACGAGGACATGTCGTCCCTGCAACTGCTGCTGCTCAGGTCGCTCAACCTGACCGTGCTGCGCTCCCAGTTCGTCGGCGACCTGTTCAAGAAGCTGGTCGTGCGCCGGCTGATTTCCGGACGCCAGCACCTACCGCTTTCATGCCGGCGGCGGATTGCGATCGAGGCCGGCCGCGTGGTGCTCGAGGATCGGTTCGGCATTCCCTCGTCCGTCGCCGCACGGTTAAAGGGCGCACGACTGCTGCGATGCCGCCGGGCAATCGCCAACCACATGGCAAGCTCGCGCTATTTCCAGCCCCAGGAGATGGAGCTGCAGCAACCGTGGACAGAGGAACTGCCGGTCGAGTTGGTCGACGGGCTCACCGTGCGTCGGGAAGTGCCGGCTGCGGATTCTGCTGCTCAGATTCCATCAATCTCCCGCGCATAGGCGTTGCGCGCCAGTTCTGGCTTGAGCAGCCGCAGGCTCATGCGGTTGGCTCCATCTGCGGCGCCGCGGCCGGCTCCCCGTCCGCGACGAGCTCCACACCCAGCCGCTCCCGATATTGCCTGAGCCAGCTTTCGAGGCTCAGCAGCATGAAGATGCGGTGGGTGGCGATTTCGTCGAGGGGGCGCAAGCGGCGGCGCCAGGAGGTGCGGTAGGCGGCGACGGTGCGCGTGAGGAAGGCGGGCTCGAACAGGCTCGTCAGCGCGCTGCCGGGTCCCGTCAGTCGCGCTTCCATCCAGCCGGAAAGCTCGCCACGCAGCCATTTCGACAGCGGATTGGGGAAGCCGCGCTTGGGCATCGCGAAGAGTGCGTCGGGCAGCACGCCGCGCGCGGCCGCCTTGGTGACCGCCTTGAGCACGCCGCCTTCGAGCTTGGTCGCCTCGTCGATCGAGAGCGCGAAGGCGAGAAGCTCGTTGTCGAGGAAGGGCGTGCGCGATTCCAGCCCGTGCGCCATCGAGATCTTGTCTTCGACGATCAGCAGGCCGGGCAGGTAGGCGTTGAGATACTGGTCGATCAGCCGCTCGTAGGTGCTTGAGCCGGCTGATGGTTTCGCCCCGTCGTCGATCTTCATGCCTGCCGTGGAGCGGAATGCCGGCCGCAGGCCCTCCGCCTGCTCGTGCGCGGAGAACAGCCGCGGCAGGAACTGCCGCTCGCCCCGCCGCAACAGCGCCGACAGCGCGAAATAGGCGATGTGCGGCACTTCCGAGGGGCGCACCCGCGCGAGCAGCCGCAGGAAGCGGGCGGGGCTTTCGCGCAACAGCCGCGACAGCAGCGCGAACTTGAACACCGGATAGCCGGAGAAGAACTCGTCGCCGCCATGGCCGGTGAGGATCATCTTGTGCGTCTGCGCGACCTTCTGGGCGACGAGGTATTGCGGCAGCGCGCCGGTGCCCATGCGCGGCTCCTCCAGCGCGAACACCATGTCGTCGAAGGCGTCGCGGAAGGCGGCGGCGTCGATCTCGACGCGGGTGTTGGGCAGCCCGTGCCGCTCGGCGACCAGCGCGGCGCCCGTCGCCTCGTCGTACCAGCCGCCCTCGCGGAACGTGCCGGTGAAGGTGGCCGGGCCGTTGCCGGACAGCAGCTCGGCCGCGACCGAGGTGACCATCGCGCTGTCGAAGCCGGCGCTGAGATAGGAGGCGACCGGCACGTCGCTCATCAGGTGGCGCGAAACGGCGTCGCGAAAATTGCGGCGGAAGCCGTCGACCGCGGCATCGAAGTCGGCGAGGCGCGCGGCCGGCGGCGCGACCCCGGCATAGGGAAGCTCGCGCGTGCCCGCGGCGTCGATCTCCAGATAATGGCCGGGCAGGAGCAGCCTTATCCCCTCGAACATCGTCTCGGCGCCGAACCGGTTCTCGTAGGTCAGGTATTGCGCGAGACCGCGCTTCGAGACCGGCCAGCGACGGCGGCCGCTGGCGGCGACGATCGCCTGCACGTCCGAGGCGAAGAAGGTGCGCGCGCCGTCCTGCCAGTAGTAGAGCGGCTTGATGCCGAGCCGGTCGCGCACGAGGAACAGCCGCCGGTTCGGCGCGTCCCACAGGGCGAAGGCGAACATGCCATTGTAGCGCGCGAAGGAGCGGACGCCCCAGGCGCGGTAGCCGTGGATCGCCGCCTCGATGTCGCAGTCCGACCGGAAGGCCGCGCCCTGTGCTTCCAGCTCGGCGCGCAGCTCGGGATAGTTGTAGATCTCGCCGTTGACGGAGACGGAGATTTCCCCCGAGCGCATCGGCTGGCGGCCGCGCTCGGAGAGGTCGACGATGGCAAGGCGGCGATGGCCGAGCAGGATGCCGTCGCCTTCCCACAGGCCGTGGCCGTCAGGGCCGCGTCGCTCCATCGCCGCGATCATCGCTTCGACGGCGTCGCGCCTGCCGTCCGGGCCGTGGATGCCGCAGATGCCGCACATCAGCCGTCGCGGGCGCGCTCGAGCGCCTTCACCCGGTCGTTGACGCGGGCGAGCAGGATGTAGAGCTCCTCGAACTGCTTCTTGCTCTGGTGCGACTGGAAGTAGAAGGCGAGGAAGATCAACAGGAAGAAGGCGCCGCCGCCCATGATGGTGAGCGTCAGCGCGCCATTGAGCAGCGTCGTGCGCAGGCCTTCGTAGAGGGCGTAGAGGAAGCCCCGGCTAGCCAGTTCGGCGATGTTGACGATCCAGCTGTAGAGCAGCGTCACCGCGCCGACGGCGATGACGAAGCCCAGCGTCAGGACCGGCAGGATCAGCATCGAGCCCGGCCGCAGCACGTAGTTGTAGACGAGGTGCGAAGCGATCGTGCCCGACATGGCCAGCAGCGGGAAGCGCCAGCCCTTGCCGACGCGCTTGGCGCGCGACTTGTCGCGCCAGTCGAGCGTGGCCGGAATCTCGACGATCCGGTAGCCGAGCATGTTGGCCTTCTGGATGATCTCCAGATGCAGGTCCTTGCCGGAATTGACCAGCTCGAGCGTCTCCACCACCTCGCGGCGGTAGGCGCGCACCATGCAGGTGAGCGTGTGGAGCTGGCCGCGCACGCCGGCGCTCAGCACCTTGTTGCCGTAGTAGGAGAGCTTGGCGCGCACGAACGGCACGTTCCGCACCACGCCGTCCGGGTGGTAGGCCGAGGCGAGCACGATGTCGGCCTTGCCCGCCTCAAGCGGGGCGAGCAGCCGGGGAATGTGGTCGGGCGCGTAGGAGAGGTCGGAATCGAGCGTCACCACATAGGCGCCGCGCGCCGCCGCGAAGCCGGTGCGGATGCCGGCGCCGCGGCCGAGGTTGCGCGGATGCCGCTCGACGCGCAGTGCGGGCATGTCGAGCTCCGCCAGCCGGGCATACATGCCGTCGGTCGAGCCGTCGTCGACGACGATGATCTCGAAGCTGCGGCCGGGCATGGTCTCGCGCATGAAGGCGTCGAGCTGGCCGACCGTGCCGGCGATGATGCCCGCTTCGTTGTAGGCGGGGATGATGAGCGAGATTTCGACCATGGCTTCCTACATCACGTTCCCTGACAAGCGTCAAACGCCATGTGATTCTCGCCTGCGCGGCCGCCTTGTTATCCTGCCGCATGCCATCGGGGGAAGTGCGGCGGCATGCCGGAAGGCGCGGGAAGGGCGGTTTTGTTGACAAGGACAGCGCTGTGACGCTACGGCCCGGCCTGTCCGGCAGGCTGCGGCCGGGCGGCGGGAGCGGCCCGGACCTGATGCGCGGCGCGGAGCCGCATCGGAAGCGATGGCGATCAGATGAATCGACCGCAGAGCGACGGCTGGACGGGCTTCTACGTTCCCGAGATCCACGACGTGCATCCGGGCATGCTGCCGGAGCTCGAGGCGATGCTCGGCGTGATGCCGGCGGCCGCCCGCGAGGTCGCCGCGCTGCTCGTCGTGCCGGACTGGCAGGGCGCGGCCCCGATCGGCGCGGCGCCGGCGCTGCTTTCGAGGCTGGCCGGCCTACCGGGCGAGAAGGTGCTGCACGGCTGGACCCATTCGCTCGGGCCGGACTTCCTCAACTGGCTGCTCTACGGCCACGACAACCGCTCCGAATTCGCACGGCTGGACGGCCGGCAGGCCGCGGAGCGCATCGGCCGCGGCGTCGAGGCCTTCGCGAGCCTCGGCGTCAGGCCGCGCTGGTTCTGCGCGCCGCGCTGGCAGCAGAGCGAGGCCGCGCGTACTGCGCTTGGAGAAGCGGGGTTCGAGGCCTGCATGCTGGGCCGCAGCCTGGAGACGTTTTCGGGCGTCTCGGTGCCGATCCCCGCGCTCAATTTCGACGAGGGGGACCGCAAGCTGCGCAACCGCATCATGCACGCGCTGCGCAGAGGCCGCATCGCGCGGCTGCTCGCCGCGGCGCGGCCCTTCCGGGTGGCGTTGCACCCGGCCGACGTGCGCGACCCGGTCGCCTGGGAGCAGGTGAAGGACCTGTTCGCGCGACTGGAGGGCGAGGGCTGGCAGCCCGTCTCGCCCGACGCGGCCGTCGCCCGCTGGCTCGCGGCCGGTGGAACCGGCGCCGGGGCGCGGCGCGCATGAAGGACATCCTGTTCGCCAGCAACGGCCATGGCGAGGACGTGATCGCAGGGCGCGTGCTCGACCGGCTCGCGGCGCGGCGGCCGCAGCTCGCGGTCGAGGGCTGGCCGATGGTGGGCGAGGGGGCGGCCTATGCAGCGAGGGGCATCGCGACGGTCGGCGCCCGCAACCTTCTGCCCAGCGCCGGCTTCGCCACGCTCGACCCGGCGCTGATGGCGCACGACCTCAAGGCGGGCTGGATCGGCACCTACTGGCGGCAGGCGGTTGGCGCGCGCGCCATGCGCGGCCGCTACCGGATGATCGTCGCGGTCGGCGACATCGTGCCGATCGGCGCGGGCGTGCTCGCCCGCACGCCCTTCGTCTTCATCGGCTGCGCCAAGTCGGCCTATTACGGCCCGCGCCACGGCTATACGGGGCTGGAGAAGCGGCTGCTGTGCCGCCATTGCGTCGAGACTTACCCGCGCGACCCGCTGACGGCGGGCGAGCTGGAGCGGGCGGGCGTGGCCTGCCGCTATCTCGGCAACCCGATGATGGACGGGCTGGAGGGTACCGGCGACCGGCTGGGCATCGGCGAGGGCGAGACGGTCGTCGGCCTGCTCGCCTGCACGCGGGCCGACGCCGAGACCAACATGCTCGCGCTGTGCTCCGCGGCCTGGGCCGCGCCGCGTCACATTTCCGAACCCGCCCGCCTTCGCTTCTTGTTCGCCGCGCGGTCCGAGTTCGACCCGCAAGCCTTCGCCGCTGCCTTCGGGACCGACCCGCGCCTTGCCGGATGGCGCGTCGCGTCCGCCGGCGCGCGGGAGGGTGTCGTGATGCGGCTGGAGCATCCGGCCGGCATGCAGGTGCTGGTCGCCAAGGGCCGTTTCCCCGACGTGCTGCGCCTGTCGCGCGTCGTCGTCGGCATGGCCGGCACCGCCAACGAGCAGGCGATCGGGCTGGGCATCCCGCTCGTCACCGTCCCGTCGTCGGGCGTCCAGGGCGAGCGCTACGTCAGGATGAAGATGGAGTATTTCGGGGGAGCTGCGGTGCTCGCGGCGCGCGAGCCGGACGCCATCGCCGGCGCGGTCGCCGGACTGCTCGCCGATCCCGCCCGCTGCGCGCGTATGGCCACCGCCGGCCGCGAGCGCATGGGCCTGCCGGGCGGCAGCGATGCGATCGCTCAGGCGATCCTGCACCGCTTCGACGAAGCGGCGGCCGGACGGAGCGCGGCATGACCACCATCACTCCCGCCGTCACGGTCCTCATCACCGCCCACAACGCGGCGGCCGACATCGGCCCGTGCCTGCGCTCGATCGCGGCGCAGCGCGGCCTGCCGGAGGGCGGCTTCGAGATCGTGCTCGTCGACGACCGCTCGACCGACGGCACGGCGCAGGCCGCGCGCGCTCTGGGGCTGGAGAACCTGAACCTGATCCGCGTCGACGCGCCTTCCGGCAGCGGCCTGACGACCCGGCAGGACGCGCTGGCGCTCGGCGTGGCCGCGGCGCGGGGCGACGTCGTTCTGACCATCGACGCCGACGGCATCGTCGGGCCGGACTGGGTGGCCGAAATGAGCCGGCCGATCCGCGAGGGCAGGGCGGACGCGGTCGCCGGCCCGGTCTTCTTCCGCGCCGCGCGCGGCTGGCTCGGCCAGTGGCAGACGGTCGACGTCTCCTACTATCTCGCGCTCTGCCGCCTGCTCGACGGCGCCGGCCTCGCCGGCGGCGTGCTGTTCGGCAATTTCGCCTTCCGGCGCGAGCTGTTCGACGCCGTCGGCGGCTTTTCGCGCATCGGCTTCACGCTGACCGAGGACCTCGCCTTCTCGCGCGCCCTCCATGCCCACGGCGCGCGCATCCTTTACGGGCGCCGCGCGCCGGTCGAGGTCGCCGCCTGCGCGAGCTGGTCGGTGCTGGTCGAGCGGGCCAAGCGCGTCAGCTCCGGCGGGTTTTCGGCGCTGGCGGTCGTCCTCGGCGTGTGGATGGCGCTGCTGCCGGTGCTCGCCGTGCCCGGCGCGGTCCTCGGCGGCGTCTTCGCCTGGCTGGCGATCGCCCGCTACGGGCTGGGCGTGCTGTTCTGCGCCTTCGCGCTCACAAGGGCCGGCCGGCCTTCGCTCCTGCCGCTGGCGCTGCTATACGAGCCGCTCGCTTTCCTGATCGGGCTGCGCGTGATGGTCTCGCTCAGCCGCACCAGCCGCGCCGGATGGGGCGGGAAGAACTATGCACGCTGAGCGCCCCGCAGCGCAGGCCGGCGACACGGCCCAGGTCGGCCCCGGCCTCATCCGCCCCTACCGCGCGGAGGACCGGGAGCTCGTGCGCGAGATCTGCCGCCGCACCGCCTACCGCAACCGCGGCTCGGCCGCCGTCATCGAGGACGGCGAGCTGTTCGCCGACTACTGGACGAAATACTACACCGACGAGGAGCCGGAATCCGCGCTGGTGGTCGAGGAGGACGGCAAGGTCATCGGCTACCTGCTCGGCTGCGTCGATTCGACCGTGTTCCTCCGCGCCATGGCGCGCCGCATCGTGCCGGCGATCCTCGCGCGCGCCTTCTTCCGGCTCGCCACCTTCCGCTACCGCGACCCCAACAGCCGCCGGATGCTCTACTGGCTGCTGCGCTACGGCTGGCAGGAGGATCCCGCGATCCCGCTCGACCGCTATCCCGGCCACTACCATTGCAACGTGCTGCGCCAGGGCTACGGCAAGGGCTACTATTCGGCGCTGGCGCTGCGTTTCCTCGACCGGCTGGACGAGAAGGGCG
>Ga0066256_1001282_pt1 | contig 36637 bp, 31 predicted proteins | sample ThiBio_1000_biof_FD_87107 | JGI IMG/M metagenome (GOLD analysis project Ga0066256, IMG submission 87107) | Wastewater bioreactor microbial communities from Cape Town, South Africa - Thiocy_expt_1000_biof (version 2) | ecosystem: Engineered > Bioreactor > Thiocyanate-remediating >... | reverse complement strand
AGCCCGCGCGCCATTGCCGCCGGCGCGAAGGCGATCGTGGTTTCGGTTGAATATCGCCATGCGCCGGAGCACAAGTTTCCCGCAGCCCACGACGATGCCTGGACCGCTTACCAATGGGTGGTCGAAAACATCCATGAACTGAACGGCAATGCGGAGAAGATCGCGGTCGCCGGGGAAAGCGCCGGCGGCAATCTCGCCGCCAACGTCGCATTGATGGCCAAGACACAAAAGACCAGGCAACCCGTGCACCAGCTTCTCGTGTATCCCGTCGCCGGCAGCGACATGAACACGCAGTCCTACAAGGAAAATGCCAATGCCAAGCCGCTCGGCAAGGCGGATATGGAATGGTTCGTGAAACATGTCACCACGTCCATGGATCAGGCGAAGGATCCGCGCATCGATCTCGACGGTCGTTCCGACCTTGCCGGCGTCGCGCCGGCGACGGTGATCCTCGCCCAGATCGATCCGTTGCGTTCCGAAGGCGAAACCTATGCCGAAAAGCTTGAGAAGGCGGGCGTAAAGGTCAACGTCAAGACCTTCGATGGCGTGACCCATGAATTCTTCGGCATGGCCAAGGTCGTGCCGCAGGCCAAGCAGGCCATGGATATGGCGATCACCGATCTGACCGCCGCCTTCGACAGTGTAAAGTGAGGAGCGACCGATGAGAACATGGATCTCCACCGCAATCGTCTCGGGTTTCCTGCTGGCCGCGCCGGTCGCCCAGGCTGCAAAACTCGAGAATGCCGACAAGGCCGCCGCCGCGATGAACATCGAAAAGATGTCCTTCGTGAGGACCGTCGAAAGTTCGAACGCCTTCGAAATCGAATCCAGCCGGATCGCCGAGAAGAAGGCGAGCGCCGGGGATATCAAGGAATTCGCCAGACAGATGGTCGCCGACCACACCAAGGCGGGGCGAGGCGCTGAAGAAGGCGGCAAAGCTTTCCGGCGACGCCAAGCCGGAACTGGCGCCGAAACATGCTGCGATGCTGAAACTGCTCGATGCGGCATCGGGCGACGAATTCCAGGCGCTCTACATCGATATGCAGACCGTCGCGCATATGGAGGCCGTCACCCTCTTCGCCACCTATGCCAAGGGCGGTGACGACGAAGCCGTCAAAACTTTTGCCGAGAAGACGCTGCCGACGCTCGAAATGCACAAATCTCATGTCATGAAGCTTGTCGCCGCCCATTGACGGCGACGGCCAAGGCTGCGAAAGCCCGCCGGTCTCTTCGGCGGGCTTTCGCATGCCGGCCTCATCCACGCCCTGCTGAAGCTTTGAAGTCCTGCCGGTAACGGGTTGGCGCAACACCTTTGGCGGCGCGGAACTGACGGGCGAAATGGGCCATGTCGGAAAAGCCGCATTCGCCGGCGATATGCCCGATCGACAAGTCGGTCTGCACCAGCATCTGGCAGGCCCGGCCGATGCGCAGTTGCGCGACATACTGGCTGATCGACATGCGGGTGCTGCGCTTGAACACCCTCTGCAACTGGCTGTCGGTCAAATGAGCGATGGCCGAGAGCGGCTCCAGCCGCAGTGGCTCCCGATAATGGGCATGCAGCCAGGTCAGCACCCGGCGCATCCGCTCGCGGTCGCGCGGGTTTCCGCCGACCGAAATTTCTCCCGACGCCAGTTGTCGGCCGTCGGCGGCGGAAAGGGCGAGCAGGATCGACTGCAATTCCAGCGCCTGCCGGGCGGGCGCCAGGGCGCCGAGCGCCAGCATGCGGGGGCGAAGCCGCGCCACCGTTTCGGCGTCGAATTCCAGCCCGCGCCCGGCCGCGGCGGCAAGCGGACCGAGGCTCGCATATTCCGGCATCAGCGCCATCAGCCCCTCGATCCAGTCGCGGGTGAACCAGCAGACGATAGCGCGGTGCAGCGGCGCATCGCCGACCAGCGCCTCGGACTGCCAGGCATGCGGCAGGTTTGGGCCGAGCAGCACGAGATCGTCGTGTGCATATCGCTCCACATGATCGCCGACGAAGCGCACCCCGCAGCTGCCGACCGTCAGCGTCAGTTCGAATTCGGGATGGTAATGCCAGTTGAAGGGAAAGTCGGGCAATTGCCGGTCGAACAGCAGCCAGGAGCGGTCGCGCGGGATGGTGACGGTTTCGAACCAGGGCTGCATTGGTGCATTGCTCCCTTCCTGTACTGAAAGAATGCGGCAATCGTACAAAATCATGCGGCCGGAGGGAATGGTGCAATCCGTTGCCGTCGTTAGATTGGCGCGGACAGTTCAAGGGGTTCGCGGATGGATACGGCAATTCGACCGGATGTGGTCATCATCGGCTCGGGCGTGGGCGGCGGCACGGTGGCGCGCCAACTCGCCGGCACGGGCGCAAGAATCCTCATCGTCGAGCGTGGCGATTTCCTGCCGCAGGAGCCGGAAAATTCCGATGCCGAAGCCGTCTTCGTGCAGGCGCGCTACAAGACACGGGAGGAATATCAGGACCGGAACGGTCGCCGCTATCGCCCCGGCCAATACTACTTCGTCGGCGGGCATACGAAATTCTATGGCACCGCGATGTTCCGTTTCCGCGAAAGCGATTTTCGAGCGGTGGACCACGAGGATGGCGTTTCGCCCGCCTGGCCGGTTTCCTATGCCGACATGGAGCCGTGGTATGGCGAGGCCGAGCGTCTTTTCGGCGTGCGTGGGCAGGCGGGGCTGGATCCGCCCGAGCCGTTCCGCTCGGCGGCTTATGATCATGCCGCCATCGCGCATGAGCCGGTCATTGCCGACATGGCCGAAAAACTGCGCGCCGATGGGCTTCGTCCCTTCCATATGCCCTCGGCAGTGGATTTCGGGCCGGGCGGTCTCTGTCGCCGCTGCGGCGCCTGCGATGCGTTCGCCTGTCGGTACGGCGCAAAAGGCGATGGTGAGACGCGGCTGATCCGCCCGATTCTGAAGCATCCCGATGTCACGCTATGGACGAAGGCGCAGGTCATGCGGCTGCTGCCGGGAGCGGACGGGCGCATCGAAGCGGCCGAAATCCGTCGCGAGGGCCAGATGATCCGGGTCGAGGCGCCGCTTTTCGTGCTCAGCGCCGGGGCGATCAATTCGGCGCTGATCCTGCTGCGGTCGGCCGGTGAGACCTGTCCGGACGGGCTTGCCAACCGCTCCGGCGTCGTCGGCCGCTACCTGATGAACCATCACCTGACCGGACTCATGGGACTGATGCCGTTGCGGGTCAACGACACGAAATTTCCCAAAACCCTGTCGGTCAACGATTTCTATCACGGCCTGCCCGGCGATGGCGCGGCGCGGGGCAATGTGCAGATGCTCGGCAACATCCAGGGGCCGATGATCCGCGCCGCCTATTCCTGGGTGCCGCGCCCGCTCGCCAACCTGCTCGGCCGCCACAGCGTCGACTGGCTGTGCATGTCGGAGGATCTGCCGAACGCGTTAAGCCGGGTGCGGCTGCTTGCCAACGATCAGGTGGAGATCGACTACCGGCCCGGCGACCGGCCGGCGCATGACCGCTTCGTGCGGCATGTGAAGGCGCGGCTCGGGCGGATCTTCCCGCTGGTGCTGCGCCACGATTTCGGCATCGAGGCGCCGTCGCATCAATGCGGCACGGTGCGCATGGGGGACGATCCCGCGACGTCGGCGCTGGATGGCCTGTGTCGCGCCCATGATCATCGCAATCTCCATGTCGTCGATGCCTCCTTCTTCCCGTCCTCGGCGGCGCTCAATCCGGCCCTGACCGTCTGCGCACAGGCGTTGCGGGTCGGCAATCACCTGCGCACCGCCTGGCGCAACGACGATCTCGCCGCCTGACTTTCTGGAGCTTTTCATGACCCATAATTTCCTGTCGCCGCTGACCGGCTCCTTCGCCATGCCGGCCGCCGAAAATCCGACCGTCGCCATGATCGAGGCCGCCTATCGCCATCATGGCCTCGACTGGCGCTATCTCAATTGCGAGGTGGCGCCGTCAGCCTTGGCCGATGCCGTACGCGGCGCCCGCGCCATGGGCTGGATGGGCTTCAACTGCTCGATCCCGCATAAGGTCGCGGTCATCGAACATCTCGACGGGCTTGGCGAAAGCGCCCGCATCATCGGCGCGGTCAACACCGTCGTGCGCCGCGGCGAGCGGCTGATCGGCGAGAATACCGACGGCAAGGGTTTTGTGGCCGCGCTCTCCCCGATCGTCCATCCCGCCGGCAAGCGGGTCGTATTGCTCGGCGCCGGCGGCGCGGCGCGCGCGGTCGGTGTCGAGATGGCGCTGGCGGGTGCTGCCGAAATCACCATCGTCAATCGTAGCGCGGGGCGCGGCGAGGAGGTGGCGGCGATCATCGATGCCAATACGCCGGCAATCGGCCGTTATCAACCGTGGATGAGCCGGTATGTCGTGCCGGAAGGGACGGATATCCTCATCAATGCCACCTCCATCGGCCTGTTTCCCGATGTCGAGGCCATGCCGGATATCGATGCCGACAGCCTGCGGCCGGACATGGTTGTGGCCGACGGCATTCCCAATCCACCGCTGACGCCGTTCCTGCGGGCGGCCCAGAGGCGTGGTTGTCGCACCGCCGACGGTCTCGGCATGCTCGTCAACCAGGGCATCGTCGCCATCCGCTACTGGACCGGCATCGACGCCGATGCCGCCGTCATGCGCCGGGCGCTGCTCGATCTCGGCCTTTGATCATCGATTCCTGAACACGGTGCAGGGCACGCCGGCGGCACGGATGGCGGTGCAGAGCTTCGTCGCTTCTGCCCGGTTCTCCCGGCCGATCCGCGCGGCGTAGCGTGGCCGCGCGCCGAAATTGCCGCCGCGCTGACGCACGAACAGCGCCCGTTCGGCGCTCAGCGGCGGCGGCAGTTTCATCAATGCCAGATTGAACAGGCGATCGAGGAGCGCCGGATTGTAATGTGCGGCAAGTTGCACGCCCCAGGGCGCCCAGTCGGCGGATTGGAACAGGATCGGCTCGCGCATCCGCCGCGTCTCGGCGAGCGTCACGCAGGCCTGCTGGAAGGGCGTATCCCTGGCGAGCTCGGGCGCGGCGCTCTCCGGCGGATTGTCGCGCCAGGTCTCGACGAAGGCGCCGGTGATCATGAAAACGTAGTCGCGCGTCTCGATCGGCAGCCGGTTGCCGGTGAGAAAACGACGCAAGCCATCTTCGCCGGCATTGTAGGCCGCCGCCGCCAGGCCGAGATTGCCGAAGCGGTTCCTGAGATCGCTGAGATAGCTGGACGAGGCATCCAGCGCCTGAATGACATCAAAGCTGTTCTGCAAGCCCCTGAGACGCGCCGTGCCGGGCATGAACTGTGCGATGCCCTCGGCCCCCTTAGGGCTGACGGCGTCCGGCCGGAACAGGCTTTCGCGCCAGATCAGCCGGGCAAAGAAAGCCGGCGGAATATCGCGCGTGGTGGCGAAATGGTCGATGACGGCGCAGAGATCGGTGTTGAACCTTTCCTTGCGAATGCAGAGCGCATGGTCGCCGTCGTGACCCTGGTAAAGACAGGCATCGCGGTCGTTCTCGTCGGCACGGGCTGTTGCCGCCAGCGCGAGGATGGCGAAGAGCGCCATGGCCGCCGCTCCTGATAATCCTGCCGGCTGGGGCAAAGCGACCGGTCCTTTCCAAATCCGGGGGCCAATCCTTGTGCAGGCGGAGTTAACCACGGAGCGGATTTCGGCTCAACACCGGATCGAGCCGGGGCCGCGGTCGATCAGCCGTCCTGCAGGAAAGGAGAGAGGCAGTCACGCTGCTCGCCGGAATAGGAGCGATAGGTATTGTCCTGCGCCCGGTAGGAACGATAGCGCGCTGCGCACCAGGACATATGCGCCTGCGACAGGCCGGCAGGCGAAGACGCGGCGCGGCCTTCGTCCATATGCGGCGAAACGCAGGTACGAACCGTGCCGGTATAGGAGCGATAGGTATTGCTGCCGGGATCGTAGGAGCGGTAGCGGTTGGCACACCAGGCGACATGCGCTTCGGAGGGCTGGCCGGCCGTACCGTCGATCACCGCCGTCTTCTGGACGACAGGCGCGGCCGGGCGCGGCAAGGCGGGCGGATCGACGGGCGCTATGGAGGCGAGGCGTTCGAAATTCTGCCTTGAGGGATCGACGCGCACCGGGCGAATCGTCCACAGGTCGGTAACGTCGACCTGGCGAATCTGCGGCCCGTCCGTCTGCGGCGACATGAGCAGCGAGGCGGTGGCCGAGCCGACGAAGCAGAGGCCGAGCGCCGAGCCGATTGCGAAAAGAAAGCGGCCGAACTGTTTCATGGGTCATGCTCCCCTCAAGGGGCCGGCCCCGTAAAACGGATCGGCGCCCTCGAGTCGGTTCAGGGTCAGTTGAGGATCTGGATCACCTTGCGGGAGGAAGGCTCGACGATCACGCGTTCGTCGTTGACCACCGCATAGGCATAGGCGGGATCCTCGGGCACCGGCGTGACGACGACGGTTTCCGGCAAGGCCGAGCCGACCACGACATGCTCCTCGACGACGACCTTCTTTGTCGGCATCGGCGCTTCGCGGACATAGGTGACGACCTTCTGCGGCGGCGGATCGATCGCCGTGCCGATCACCGCGCCGGCAACGCCGCCGACCGCGGCGCCGACCGGGCCGCCGACGATCGCACCGGTCGCCGCGCCGCCGACGGCACCGGTCAGGGCGCCGTCCTCGGCATGGGCGCCGGTGGTGAACAGGGCGGCAATCGTCAGCGGAAAGGCTACGAAAATCTTACGCATATCGGTTCTCCTTCTTGAAAGGCCGCGACCCTTTGGGCGGGCGCGTGGCCGTATGCTCCCGGCAAGCCATTGGAAACGTTCATCCATCTGCAGCCACCGGAGACGAAGTATAAATTCCCGACCGGCCAAACAGTTCCTGATCCCCGCGTCAGATATGAAAGATGCGAGATTGCTCCGGCGGCAGCCACGGCTTCGAACCGCTTCAGCCTGTGCGACCGGCGGCTGCGTGGGGAGTTGGGGTCGCCTGGATAACCGGAATGCGGCCTGTCTTACGATGGCTGTTTCGCGGTGCCCGGCGGAAATTTCAGCGCCAGCGCTTCGATTTCCTGCCGGCAGGCAGCGCGCGCATGCGGCTTGGTCATGTTGCGGTCGGCATCCGGCACGAGGACGAGCCGCGCGTTCGGATATCGTGCCAGCTTCGCGCCGTCGGCGCCGAAGTGGTAGGAAAAATGGTGCAGGCCGACATCGTTATCCCGGTACAACAGCACCAGTTCCGCCTGATGCGCCTGGATGGCCTGCAGCGCGCCATGGACCTCCCGTCCCTCGCGCGACAGCGCCGGCAAGGCCGCCGCCAGCGGCCCGGCAAATTCCAGAAGCCGCTTGCGCAGGAAGCGGAAGGTATTGAGGGCGGCATATCCAAGGTTGACGTCGCCGCGCAGGATCTTTTTCCAGGTTTCCAGCTTAAGCGCCTTGGAGCCGTAAGAGCTCAGCCGCTGCGGCGAGAATTGCAGCCATTCGTCGATCGACTGGGCAGGATCCCAGAACAGCGTATAGGCATTGACGACAACCAGGCCCCTCACGCGCGGATCACGCGCGGCGGTACGAAAGGCGAGATAGCCGCCGCTGCAGCGTCCCGTCAGGATGACCGGCCCGAGGCCGCGGCCTTCGATGAAATCGATCGCCGCCGCGACATCCAGATGCTGCGCCTCGGAATAGATGATCTGGGCCGGCACGCCCGCCAGCGGCGGACTGTCGGCGACATTGGCGGGGTCGAAACGCAGCGAGGCGATGCCCTTGGCGGCGAATTGCCGGGCGGCGAGCGCGGTGATCCGTCCCCAGCCGGAAGCTCGCTCATAGGCGGTGCTGAGCAGGATCACCGTCGCGCCCTTGCGCTCACCGTCCGCCGGCTCGCAGAGGATGCCGTAAAGGCGCTCGCCTTCACCGAACCGGACAGGCGTCTCGACAAACCCATCGCCGCACAGAGGCATGTCGGCCGGGCCGGGGAAATCTTGCCGCATGGCGCCAATGCCCGGCAGCGGCGCGTCCTCGCTCCCGATCCTGCCGATCCAGTCTGTCACCCTGCCGATCATCGCCAAAGGAGGCCGCGAGGTCGAGAGGTCATGAACCAGCTCGTTATAGCCTTCATAGGCAAGCAGCTCGACCGTCGCGCCGTGGGCGCGAAGCTGTTCGGCCAGGTCGGTTTCGGACGGCGGCGTGTGGCGGCTCGCCAGCAGGTAGTGTTTCACCCATGACGGCCCTGCGCGGCCGAGATTGATGCCCTTGATATCGGCGATCAGCGGTTCCGGCAGCGCAACGCCGCCGAACACCAGCGTGCCGCCTTTCTTTTCCGGCGCCTCCTCGATCATCTGGGCCCAGATCGACATTTCGCGCACATAGCCACGCCCGGAAACCGCCGGCGCCAGCAGCGCCAGTCCCCGGACATGCCGTTCATTGGCAAAGGTTTCGTAAGCCAGCGATGCGCCGATGCCCTGGCCGATGACGACGAGTTCGCCCATGCCCGACAGGCCGCGCAGGGTCTCGGCGGCCGCAAGCAGCGTCGCGCGCCAGGCGGAAAGACCCGCATCCGGGTCGCGGAATTCCAGGGCATCGCCCGTGCCCGGATAATCGAAGCGCAGGCTGGCGATGCCGGCATCGGAAAGGGATTCGGCAAGGACGCGCCAGAATTTGCGCGTACACATGTCCTCATAGCCCCAGGGGCTCGCCAGCAGCACCGCGACGCCGGCCTGCCGGCCCGGTAGCGCGGGCGTGAAAAGGCCGATCGTGTCCGAGAAGGTCACGGGAGTCGCCACCGCGCCGGGCTCGCCCTTGCGGTATGGCTGGGTTTTTTCGAGATCGGAATTCAGGCGTGTCATGGCGGTCACGGACTCTTGCGGCAGGCCGGGGGATTGAAGGATGACGGCTGTTCCGGTCGTTTTCATTCGGGCACCGGCCGCTTGCGCAGCAGCCGGAACATCGAGGCGTCCAGGCCTGTCAGCGCCTTGTCGGCCCGACGGAAGGCAACGGCCTGGATGGCATAGATGAGGGTGCTGGCGATGACCGCCCCGGTAATCCCGAAATGCGGGACGAGAGCGAACAAGGCGAGGCAGCGCAGCAACACGCCCATGGCGGTGATCAGCAGATAGCGGCCTTCATGACCTGACAGCATCAGCGCCAGCGTCGATGCCCGCGTCGTCCCGGCGGCTGCCGTTCCCAGGCACAGGATCAGCAATTGCGGGTAATATTGGGTGTAGTTCTCGTTGATGACCCATAGCGCCAGATAGCCGCCGGCAGTGATGCCGAGAAGGCCCATGCCGGTGAAGAAGGCCATGATCCAGGCGAGATTGTCGAGCATCTTGGCGAGCGCCGCGCGCTCGTCGCGGTAGTAGAGCGCGGGCAGGTGCTGGGTGGCGAACAGGTTGACGGCGTCGGCGGCTGCGGCAAACAGGTTGGCGAAGCGGACGGTGACGAAATAGGCGCCGGCGACCGTCGGATCCATCAGGAAACCGATGATGATCACGTCGATATACTGGTTGGTCGCTTCGAGCGAAGCGGTCATCCAGAGCTTGCCCGAGCGCGGAAGCCATTGGCGAAACTCGATGATGGCGCGCACCGTCCGGAAATCGGGAAAAAGCGCGAGGATGCGGCGCCGGATCATGACGAGCTGCGCCAGCAGCGCCACGAAGGCGCCGCAGGCGAGCACGGTGAAAATATCGGCGATGTCTGCTGGCGTGCCGTTGACGAGGCACATGCCGAGATAGACGATGGGCGGGAGGCCGACGATCGCGAAACTCAGGCCATCGCCATAGACGGTGCCGCGTTCGGTACGCACCAGATGGATGCAGATCTGCAACGGCGACGAAATCACGAGATAGGCAAGCGTCGCCAGCGCCGTGCCATGGCCGACATAGGTGAGTGCCCAGGGATAGAAGATCGCCGTCGCGATCAGCGGGCCGCAAACGGAGGCGACGAAGGTGAATAGCAACGCGCCTTTGAGACGTGGGGCGTCCGCGTTTACCTTCATTTCGTTCCAGATGCGCAGGACGAAGGGCTCCTGGCCGACGGCGGCAACGATATAGAGCAGACTGGCGGCGGAAAAGAGGATGGAATAATAGCCGAAGGCGCTGGAGTCGAGCGCGCGTGCGGCCAGCGTGATCAGCGTGAAATTCAGGGTCAGCACCATCACCTTGATGACGACCGCCGTCACCATGCCCGAGACATCCCGCTGTTTCAGGAGATCGCGCAGCCTTTGCGACAGCGAGGGCCGCCCGGCCGCCGGCGCGACCATATCATCCGACATGGGCCACCCCCATGCCATACGCCCTCTCCGCAACGCCAGACATCCGCCGCCCTAACCAGCCCGTCGATGGCATCATCATACTCCCAACACCGATCCGCCGCACCGATGACGATGCGAATTCATGCGCCCCGCCTGTTCCATCATGGATCATGCGATAGGGGGCCAGGAAGCCGGACTGCCCTTGGTCTATAGAAGATCCATCGCCGTAAAGCGTAAACGACGTACAGGATGTTAGCGCGAAGGTTAACGCGCCGAAACGGTATTCGTGAAAGTTGTGTCTATCGGCAGGCGGCGGAGATCGCGGCGGCGTCATTCATGAGGCGGCCGGCTCCGGCAGGACGGTGCTGACGATCGAGGCGTCCAGGGCTTCGTAGGCGGCGAGGCCGATGGTGTCGTAGAGTTCGGCGCGGGTCTGCATCTCCTCGAGCATGGCCCTGGTCGAGCCGTCGCGTTTCAGGATGGCATAGAGCTTCTCCTGGGCCTTGTTGGCGACGCGCAGCGAGGAGACCGGCCAGATGACCATGCGATAGCCCATCGTCTCGAATTCGGAGGCCGTGAAGAAGGGCGTTCGGCCGAATTCGGTCATGTTGGCGAGCAGCGGCACGCCCGGCATGCGGCGGGCGAATTCGCGGAACATCTCGGCGGTGGCCAGCGCTTCGGGGAAGATGGCGTCGGCGCCGGCCTCGACGAAGAGTTTCGCGCGCGCCACCGCCCCGTCAATGCCTTCGCTGGCGGCGGCATCGGTGCGGGCGATGAGATAGAGGTGGCGGCGCGCACGGGCGGCGGCGGCGACCTTGGCGGCCATGTCATGGGCATCGGCGAGCTTCTTGTCGTTGAGATGGCCGCATTTCTTGGGCAGCAACTGGTCCTCGATATGGACAGCGCCGGCGCCGGCATCCTCGAAGGTCCGCACCATGTGCATGACGTTCAGCGCCTCGCCATAGCCGGTATCGCCGTCGACCAGCAGCGGCAGGCCGCTCGCGCGGGCGATCTGACGGATGAAGGAGGCGACCTCGTCGACGGTGAGGAGGCCGAGAGGGGGAATGCCCAGGGAGGCGGTCATCGCTGCGCGGGAGGGGGAGGGGCCGGCGACCCCGGCGGCCCTGGCCTGCAGCGCCGCCATGCCGTTATGCGCGCCGGGAAGCTGCAGGATGCCGCCGCCTTCCACCAGGGCGCGGAAGCGGAGGCCCGCCGGCTCGGCGGGCAGGTCGTGCGAAACGAGATAGGGCATCGGTCACTCCTCAGGCGGCTTTCGAGGGCGCGGCGGCCTCGCCGCGCCTGTCGATCGGCAGGAAGCTGCGGTTTTCCGGCCCGGTGTAGTTTGCGGAGGGGCGGATGATCTTGTTGTCCATCCGCTGCTCGATGACATGCGCGGCCCAGCCGGAGGTGCGTGCGATGACGAAGAGCGGGGTGAACATCGCCGTCGGCACGCCCATCAGATGATAGGAGACGGCGCTGAACCAGTCGAGATTGGCAAACATCGCCTTGGTCTCGGCCATGGTGGCCTCGATGCGGGCGGCGATGTCGAACATCTTCGTCGTGCCGGCCTCGAGCGACAGGCCGCGCGCCACCCGCTTGATCACCTGGTTGCGCGGATCGGCAACGGTATAGACCGGATGGCCGAAGCCGATCACCACCTCCTTGGCCTCGACACGGCGACGGATATCCGCCTCCGCCTCGGCGGGATCGGCGTAGCGCTTCTGGATCTCGAAGGCCACCTCGTTGGCGCCGCCGTGCTTTGGACCGCGCAGTGCACCGATCGCGCCGGCGACGGCGGAATAGAGGTCCGATCCGGTGCCGGCGATCGAACGGGCGGTGAAGGTCGAGGCGTTGAACTCATGCTCGGCATAGAGGATCAGCGAGGTGTGCATGGCGCGCACATGCGACGGCTTCGGCGGCGCGCCGTGCAGCATGTGCAGGAAATGGCCGCCGATGGATTCGTCGTCGGTCTCGACGTCGATCCGCCTGCCGTTCTGGGCGAAGTGATGCCAGTAGAGCAGCATGGAACCGAAGGAGGCCATCAGTCGGTCGGCGATATCGCGGGCGCCGGGATGGTTGTGATCGACCGTTTCCGGCAGCACGCATCCGAGCGCCGAGACGCCTGAGCGCATGACGTCTATGGGATGGGTTGCGGCCGGCAGCAGCTCCAGCGTGCGCCGGACGACATCCGGCAGGCCGCGCAGCGCCTTCAGCCGCGTCTTGTAGGCGGCAAGCTCGACCGCCGTCGGCAACCAGCCATGGACAAGCAGATGGGCGATCTCCTCGAATTCGCAGGCCTCGGCGATATCGAGGATATCGTAGCCGCGATAATGCAGGTCGTTGCCGGTGCGGCCGACCGAGCACAGCGCGGTGTTGCCGGCGACGACCCCGGAAAGGGCGACGGATTTCTTCGGCTTGGGCAATGTCATGGGTTTCTCCTCCGGCTTCAAGCGGTCCAGTCGAAAATGCCCCTGGCGGCGGCGGGGCCGAGGGTTTCGGGTGCGACCTCAAAATTCAGACGCGTGAGATCGCCGGCCGGCAGCAGCGTGAAGCTTTCGACGGCGGCGATGAAGCGATCCTGCTCGGCCGGCGCGACGACGCCCTCGGCCAGCGTGCGGAATTTATGGATGTAGTCGGCGCGCCGGAACGGGCGGGCGCCGAGCGGATGGGCGTCGGCGATCGCCAGCTCGTCCTCGATCACCCTGCCGTCGGCAAGCGTGACGACGACGCGGCCGCCAAAGGCCTTTTCCGCGGGATTGTGGCTGTGGTAGCGCCGCGTCCAAACGGGATCTTCCACCGTCGAGACCTTGTGCCAGAGCGCGATCGTTTCCGGCCGGCTCGCCCGTTCAGGCGCATAGGAGCGCTCGTGATGCCAGCCGCCGTCTTCGAGCGCCACGGCGAAGATATACATGATCGAATGGTCGAGGGTTTCGCGGCTTGCCTGCGGGTCCATCTTCTGCGGGTCGTTGGCGCCGGTGCCGATCACATAATGGGTGTGGTGGCTGGTGTGGATGACGATGCTTGCCACCTGCGAGAGATCGCCGATCTTCGGCCCCATGCGGCGGGCGAGATCGATCAGCGCCTGGCTCTGGTATTCGGCGGAATGTTCCTTGGTGTAGGTGTCGAGGATGGCGCGCTTGGCCTCGCCGGGTTGCGGCAGGGGCACGCTGTATTCGGCCTTGGGACCGCCGAGCAGCCAGGCGATGAAACCGTCTTCGCCCTCCCAGGCGGGCGAGGGGGCGCCTTCGCCGCGCAGCACCCGGTCGACGGACTCGACCGCCATCTTGCCGGCGAAAGCCGGGGCATAGGCCTTCCAGCTCGAAATCTCGCCCTTGCGCGACTGGCGGGTGGTGGTCGTCACATGCAGCGCCTGCTGCACCGCCTGATAGATCGTTTCGACCGGCAGGTTCAGCGCCGCGCCGATGCCGGCGGCGGCTGAAGGGCCGAGATGGGCGATATGGTCGATCTTGTGCTCATGCAGGCAGATGCCCTTGACGAGATTCACCTGGATTTCATAGCCGGCGGCGAGGCCGCGCACCAGCGCCTTGCCGGTCAGGCCGCAATGCTGGGCGACGGCGAGGATGGCGGGGATATTGTCGCCGGGATGGGAGTAATCGGCAGCGAGAAAGGTGTCGTGGAAATCGAGTTCGCGCACGGCGACGCCATTCGCCCAGGCGGCCCATTCCGGCGAGACGCGGCGGGTGCCGGGCAGGCCGAAGACGGTGGCGCCTGGCGCATAGGGATGGGCGAGCGCCTGCGCCCGGGCACTGGCGACCGGCCGCCGGGCGAGCGAGGCGGCGGCGACCGCGGCATTGTCGATGATGCGGTTGCCGATCATCTGGACGACCTCGTCCTCGATGGCGACATCGTCGGCGGCGACGGCGGCGATCTTCCAGGCAAGCTGGTCTTCACGGGCGAGATGTTCGGCGGACTTGTGGGTGCGGACGATATGCGATTTCACGAATGCGTCTCCCGGAGTGTTGTCGTCTGAAGGCGCGGCGCTTGCCAAGCCGGTATTTATTCGCAATATCTACATCCTGAATTTGGCGTAAATGACTGAAAATGCAGATATTTGCGAAGTCGTTTCCGCAAAATTGCAAAGGTTGCGAAGAAGGGATGTCCGGTGAAGAAAGCGTTTGTGGGGGTGCGGCTGAAGCGCCTGCGCGAGGAGCGGCGGCTGACGCAGCAGGGGCTGGCCGACAGCCTCGGCATTTCGCTGAGCTATCTCAACCAGATCGAAAACAACCAGCGGCCGATCACCGTGCCGATCCTGCTGCGGCTCAACGCTGCCTTCGGCGTCGACGTGCAGCTTTTCTCCGACGAGGACGAAGCGCGGCTGGTCGGCGGGCTGCGCGAGGCCTTCGCGAGCCTGCATGGCGGAGAGGCGGTCAGCCTGGCGGAGATGCGTGAAATCGCCGCGAACATGCCGGCGGTCGCCCGTGCCGTCCACGCCCTGCACCGGCAAGGGAGCCGGGCGGTCGAGCAGGTGGAGGCGCTGTCGACGGTGCTCGGCGACGACCGCAAGCCACCGGCAGCGGGCCTGCCGACGATGCCCTACGAGGAGGTGCGCGATTATTTTTCGGCCCGCGCCAACCATATCCCCGAACTGGACGAGATTGCCGAACGGCTGGCCGGCGATCTCAACATGCCGCTCGGCCGATTCGACGCCCCACTCGAAAACCGGTTGCGGCAGAAGCACGGGGTCGCCGTCGAAATCGGCCGCGACCAGCCGGGGGCGGCGGCGCAACGCCGCTTCGATCCGGCCACCAAGACGCTCAGCCTGTCGTCGCGGTTGAGCGAGGGCCAGCGCGCCTTCCAACTCGCGACCCAGCTCTGTTTCCTGGAGCAGGAAGGCCTGCTGGACCGGCTGGCGGGGCCGGGCCAGTTCGGCAATGGCGAGACGCGGGCGCTGGCGCGCATCGGGCTTGCCAATTATTTCGCCGGCGCGCTGATCATGCCCTACGGGGCCTTCCTGCAGGCGGCCGAGGCCCTGCGCTACGACATCGAGCTGCTGGAGCAGAAATTCAATGTCGGCTACGAGACGGTCTGCCATCGCCTGAGCACGCTGCAGCGGCCGCAGGCGCGCGGCGTGCCGTTCTTCTTCGTGCGCGTCGATCGCGCCGGCAATATTTCCAAGCGGCAGTCGGCGACGAACTTTCACTTTTCCCGGGTCGGCGGCACCTGTCCGCTGTGGAACGTCTATGAGGCCTTCGCCACGCCCGGGCACATCTGCACGCAGCTTGCTGAAATGCCGGACGGGCGCGCCTATCTGTGGATTGCGCGCACGGTGTCGCATCGCGGCGGCGGTTTCGGTGCGCCGGCGAAGGCCTACTCGATCGGGCTCGGCTGCGACCTGGAGAATGCCGGGCGGCTGGTCTATTCCAAGGGGTTGGCGCTTGGCGATCCGGGTGCGCGCACGCCGATCGGCGCGGGCTGCAAGCTCTGCGAACGCGCCGACTGCTCGCAGCGCGCCTTTCCCGCGCTTGCCCGGCGGCTGGTGGTCGACGAGCGGGTGGCGAGTTTCGCGCCCTATTCGGTCTCCTGACGAACGAAACGAATAAACATATAAAGATTTCTTTATGTCTATTGACATCCTCCGGAATTTCGGAGGATATGCCCCTGTCATGGTTCCCCGGAGCAGTCGACCTGCGCCCCCGGGGCTAAGAGGGAATCCGGTGCGCCCATGGCAATGCCGGAGCTGCCCCCGCAACTGTAAGCGGCGAGCCGCTGTCCACGATGTCACTGAGGCGAAAGCCTCGGGAAGACGGACAGCGGCGACGACCCGCAAGCCAGGAGACCTGCCACGACGAATAACGTCCACGGGCGGGGTGTCCCGGTGGTTGCTTGCCCGCTGCCGGCAACGGCAGCGCCTGCATGCGTCCGCTTTACCCATGCCCCCAGAACCAATGGGGTATGACCATGACCAACCAGACTCTCACCGTCGCCAGCCTCGGCTTTCCGCGCATCGGTCGCCATCGCGAGCTGAAATTCGCGCTCGAAGGCTACTGGTCCGGCAAGATTGCCGAAAGCGCGCTTCGGCACCCCGCCGGAGGCCGCCGCCCCGCCCCCGGGGGGTTGCGCGGCGAGGGGGGGATCCGCCCCTCCCCTCCCATTGTTTTTCCCTTCTCCGCCCTGGGGCGGGCTCCGGCGGGGGGGGGGGGGCCCTTCCCGCCCGCCTATGGCTGGAGCGGCGGCGCGGTGCCGCTGTCGACCTATTTCGCCATGGCGCGCGGCAGCCAGGGCGAGGGTCATGCCGATTGCGGCCATGCCCATCACGGCCATGGCGTTCCGGCGCTGGAAATGACCAAGTGGTTCGATACGAACTACCACTACATGGTGCCGGAAATCGCCGAGGACCAGGAATTCGCGCTCACCGCGCTAAAGCCGGTGGAGCATTTCCTGGAGGCGAAGGCGCTCGGCATCCACACCCGCCCGGTCATCCTCGGCCCGGTCACCTTCCTCAAGCTCGCCAAGGCGCGGCCCTCGACCTTCAAGCCGCTCGACCTGCTGCCGAAACTGCTACCGGTCTATGCGGAACTGCTGCGCCGGTTGAGCGAAGCCGGCGCCGACTGGGTTCAGGTCGACGAGCCCGTTCTCGTCCTCGACCTGACCGAGGGCGAACGCCATGCCTTTACGCTGGCCTATGAGGCGCTGGCCGCAGCGGCGCCGAAGCTGATGCTGACCACCTATTTCGGCGCGCTCGACGACAATCTCGCCGCCGTGGCGGCGTTGCCGGTCGCCGGCCTGCATGTCGATCTCGTCCGTGCGCCGCAGCAGATCCAGGCGGTGCTTCAGGCGACGCGCCCGGATCAGGTGCTGTCGCTTGGCGTCATCGACGGGCGCAACATCTGGCGGGCGGGGCTTGCCGGCATCATCGAACGGGTGGAGCCCGTCGTATCGGCGCGCGGCCTCGACCGCGTCGAAATCGCCGCCTCCTGCTCGCTGCTGCATGTGCCGATCGATCTTGAGCTCGAGACGGCGCTGGATGCCGATCTCGCGACATGGCTGGCCTTCGCCACGCAGAAGCTTGATGAGCTTTCGATCCTCGGTCGTGGCCTGGCGCAGGGCAAGAGCGTCGTGCTGGAAGCGCTGACGGCGTCCACGAAGGCACTCGCCGCCCGCGCCGCCTCCTCGAAGGTCACCGATCCGCTGGTGCAGGGCCGGCTGTCAGCCATCGATGCCGGCATGCGCGAGCGCGCCAGCGCCTTCGAGCATCGCCGAAAGGTGCAGGCCGAAGCGATCCGCCTGCCGCTGTTTCCGACGACGACCATCGGCTCCTTCCCGCAGACCAGCGAGGTGCGCAAGGCGCGCGCGGCGCATGCCAGGGGCGCGATGAGCTACATGGACTACGAGGCCTTCCTGCGGGCGGAAACCGAAACGGCCGTGCGCTGGCAAGAGGAAATCGGCCTCGACGTTCTGGTGCATGGCGAGTTCGAGCGCAACGACATGGTGCAGTATTTCGGCGAGCAGCTTTCCGGCTTCGCCTTCACCCAGCATGCCTGGGTACAGAGCTACGGCTCGCGCTATGTCCGCCCGCCGATCATCTTCGGCGACGTCTCTCGTCCCAATCCGATGACGGTGCGCTGGTGGGAGTATGCGCAATCGCTGACCGACAAGCCGATGAAGGGCATGCTGACCGGGCCGGTCACCATCCTCAACTGGTCGTTCGTGCGCGACGATATCGAGCGCAGCGAGACGTGCCGGCAGATCGCGCTCGCCATCCGCGACGAGGTCGTCGATCTTGAAAAGGCCGGCGCCCGCATGATCCAGATCGACGAGGCGGCGTTGCGCGAAGGCTTGCCGCTGCGTCACAGGGATTGGCAGCACTATCTCGACTGGGCGGTCGAATGCTTCCGCCTGTGCTCCAGCGGCGTCGCCGACCGCACGCAGATTCACACCCACATGTGCTATTCGGAGTTCAACGACATCATCGCAGCGATTGCGGCCATGGATGCCGACGTCATCTCCATCGAGACCTCGCGCTCGAAGATGGAGCTGCTCGACGCCTTCCGCACTTACGCCTATCCGAACGAGATCGGCCCCGGTGTCTACGATATCCATTCGCCGCGCGTGCCGGAGATCGCGGAAATGACCGACCTCCTGTCGCTGGCACGCCAGCGGCTGCAGGACCGGCAGATCTGGATCAACCCGGATTGCGGCCTCAAGACCCGCAAATGGGAAGAGGTGCGGCCGGCGCTGGTCAACATGGTCGCCGCTGCCCGGGAACTACGCAACGCCGCCCGGTAACGCTGCAAGACGTGAACGATGCGGTCCGGGTGAAAATCCGGGCCGCATCTTTTTGTGGCACCGCGCAGCGGTGTATCTGTGCATAACCCGCGCCGACTGGCGCCGCTATCCACAGCTTTCATGCTTTCCGCCTCTTTCTTTTTGCGGGGAACACGCCACCCATTGACGGAATTTTAAGATCGCCTACTATATCTAGTGTTCAAGGTTCCTTCGATTCGAGAGGATCGAAGGCTAAGACGGGAATCCGGTCGGGCTTTGCCCAAGCCGGAGCTGCCCCCGCAACTGTGAGCGGAGAGCGTTCGTTCCTTCATGCCACTGGGCTTGCCCGGGAAGGCGGAGCGAGGGCTTCGACCCGCAAGCCAGGAGACCTGCCTTGGATGTTGATATCCACCGGCGGGGTGCCCGGCAGGAATGCGTTCCGTCGCGGCATGATGCCGCCGGCGCCTTCCCCGACAGCCCTGTCATGCGCAGCTTCGGGGTGAAGTCCATGTCGAATTTTCCGTTTTCGCGCCTCTAGCGCTTTTGGCGCCGTTTCGGCGTAACCGTCCCATCTCTGCTTTTTTCCCGGCCGTCCCGCGGCGGCCGAATGATCCTTCACGTCCATTCACGAGGAAAATCCATGTCCATCACCGTCTACTCCAAGCCGGCCTGCGTCCAATGCACCGCGACCACCCGCGCCCTCGATCGCCAGGGCCTCGACTACACGGTCGTCGACGTCTCCGAAGATGCGGATGCCTTCGCGCTGGTGCAGGGGCTCGGTTATCGCCAGGTTCCGGTGGTCATCGCCGGCGAGCGCCATTGGGCGGGCTATCGCCCCGACATGATCGGCGGCCTCGCCTGAGACGCAAGCGATGGGCGACCTCGTCTATTTCTCCAGCCGGTCGGAAAACACCCATCGCTTCGTGGAAAAGCTCGGGCTGGCGGCGGCCCGTATTCCGCTGCGTGACGAGACGCTGAGGGCCAAGGCGCCCTTCGTGCTCGTCGTGCCGACCTATTGCGGCGAGGGCGGCAAAGGCGCCGTTCCCAAACAGGTGATCCGCTTCCTCAACGATGCGGAAAACCGCGGCAACCTTCGCGGCGTGATCGCCGCGGGCAACAGCAATTTCGGCGCGACCTTCGGGCGCGCCGGCGACGTCATCTCCGCCAAATGCGGCGTGCCCTATCTCTATCGCTTCGAGCTTCTGGGCACTGCGGAAGATGTCGCCAACGTCATCAACGGATTGGAACGGTTTTGGACACGATGACCTCTTCGGTGGCGCGGGATGCGGGTGAAAAGCCGCTCCACGCTTTTTCCCATGCCGCGGGCGACAAGCCGGCAAAGGCCCCGGAAATCACGGCGCTGGACTATCACGCGCTGAACGCCATGCTGAACCTCTATGACGAGCAGGGGCGGATCCAGCTCGACAAGGACCGGATGGCGGCCAAACAGTATTTCCTCCAGCACGTCAACCAGAACACCGTCTTTTTCCATAACCTGCGGGAAAAGCTCGATTATCTGGTGACCGAGGGCTATTACGAACAGGAAGTGCTCGACCAGTATTCCTTCAATTTCGTGCGCGATCTCTTCGACCGCGCCTATGAGCGGAAATTCCGTTTCCCCACCTTCCTCGGCGCCTTCAAATATTACACCTCCTACACGCTGAAGACCTTCGACGGGCAGCGCTATCTGGAGCGGTACGAGGACCGGGTGTGCATGGTGGCGCTGACGCTGGCGCGCGGGCAGGAGGCGCTGGCCTGCGATCTCGTCGACGAGATGCTGTCCGGTCGCTTCCAGCCGGCCACCCCCACCTTCCTCAATGCCGGCAAGAAGCAGCGGGGCGAACTGGTTTCCTGCTTCCTGCTGCGCATCGAGGACAATATGGAAAGCATCGGCCGCTCGATCAATTCGGCGCTGCAGCTTTCCAAGCGCGGTGGAGGCGTGGCGCTGTCGTTGACCAATCTGCGCGAGATGGGCGCGCCGATCAAACAGATCGAAAACCAGTCCTCCGGCGTCATTCCGGTGATGAAGCTCTTGGAGGACAGCTTCTCCTATGCCAACCAGCTCGGGGCGCGCCAGGGCGCGGGCGCGGTCTATCTGCATGCCCATCACCCGGACATCATGCGTTTCCTCGACACCAAGCGCGAGAATGCGGATGAAAAGATCCGCATCAAGACGCTGTCGCTCGGCGTCGTCATCCCTGACATCACTTTCGAACTGGCGAAGAACAACGAGGACATGTACCTGTTCTCGCCGCATGACGTCGAGCGCGTCTACGGCGTGCCCTTCACCGAGATCTCGGTGACCGAGAAATACCGCGAGATGGTCGAGGATGCCCGTATCCGCAAGAAGAAGATCAAGGCGCGCGATTTCTTCCAGATCATCGCCGAGATCCAGTTCGAGAGCGGCTATCCCTACATCATGTTCGAGGACACCGTGAACCGGGCAAACCCGGTCGCCGGTCGCATCACCATGAGCAATCTCTGCTCGGAGATCCTGCAGGTCAGCGAAGCCAGCGCCTTCAACGACGATCTCTCCTATGCGAAGATGGGCAAGGACATCTCCTGCAATCTCGGCTCGCTGAACATCGCCGCCGCCATGGACTCCGCCGATTTCGGCCGCACCATCGAGACCGCCATCCGGGCGCTGACCGCCGTTTCCGAAATGAGCCATATTTCCTCGGTGCCTTCGGTGGAGAAGGGCAATGACGACAGCCACGCCATCGGCCTCGGCCAGATGAACCTGCACGGCTATCTCGCCCGCGAACGCATCTTCTACGGCTCCGACGAAGGCATCGATTTCACCAATATCTATTTCTACACCGTCACCTATCACGCCATCCGTGCCTCCAACCGTCTCGCGGTCGAGAAGGGCGTGATCTTCAAGGGTTTCGAGAATTCGAAATACGCCTCCGGCGATTATTTCGACAAATATGTGCAGGCCGAATGGCAACCGGCGACGGAGAAGGTGAAAGGCCTGTTCGAAACGGCCGGCATCCACATCCCGACGCAGGAGGACTGGCTTGAGCTGAAGCGGGCGGTGATGCAAGGCGGGCTTTACAATCAGAACCTGCAGGCCGTGCCGCCGACCGGCTCGATCTCCTACATCAACCATTCGACCTCCTCGATCCACCCGATCGTTTCGAAGATCGAGATTCGCAAGGAAGGCAAGATCGGACGCGTCTATTATCCCGCCGCCTATCTCACCAACGACAATCTGGACTATTATCAGGACGCTTATGAAATCGGCCCGGAAAAGATCATCGACACCTATGCGGCGGCGACGCAGCATGTCGATCAGGGCCTGTCGCTGACGCTGTTCTTTCGCGACACGGCGACGACGCGCGACATCAACCGGGCGCAGATCTACGCCTGGAAGAAGGGCATCAAGACCATCTATTACATCCGCCTGCGCCAGATGGCGCTGTCCGGCACGGAAGTGCAGGGCTGCGTCTCCTGCGCGCTGTGATTTCGGGGATAACCATGAACATCCAAGTGAAGACCAAGGCCCCCAAGGCGGCGTCCGCCGTCAGCGCCATCAACTGGAACCGAATCGAGGACGACAAGGATCTCGAAGTCTGGAACCGCCTGACCGGCAATTTCTGGCTGCCGGAAAAGGTGCCGCTCTCCAACGACATTCCCTCCTGGGCGACGCTGAAGCCGGCCGAGCAGCAGCTCACCATCCGCGTCTTCACCGGGCTGACGCTGCTGGATACGATCCAGAACGGCGTCGGCGCCGTGAAACTGATGGAGGATGCCATAACCCCGCATGAGGAGGCAGTGCTGTCCAACGTCGCCTTCATGGAGGCGGTGCATGCACGCTCCTATTCCTCGATCTTCTCGACGCTGTGCCTGACGCCCGATGTCGACGACGCCTATCGCTGGTCGGAGGAAAACGAGTTCCTGCAGCGAAAGTCGGCGCTGATCATGGGGCAATACGGCTCCGGCGATCCGTTGAAGACGAAGGTCGCTTCCGTCTTCCTCGAAAGCTTCCTGTTCTATTCCGGCTTCTACCTGCCGATGTACTGGTCGAGCCGGGCGAAGCTGACCAACACCGCCGACCTCATCCGCCTCATCATCCGCGACGAGGCCGTGCACGGCTATTATATCGGCTACAAGTTCCAGCGCGCCCTGGAGCGCGTGTCGGCGGCGGAGCGCCAGGACATCAAGGATTTCGCCTTCGACCTGCTGTTCGAGCTTTACGACAACGAGGCGAAGTACACCGAAGCCCTCTATGACGGCGTCGGACTGACCGAGGATGTGAAGAAATTCCTGCATTACAACGCCAACAAGGCGCTGATGAACCTCGGCTATGAGGCGCTGTTCCCGCCCGAGGCCTGCAAGGTCAACCCCGCCATCCTTTCCGCCCTCTCGCCGAATGCCGACGAGAACCACGACTTCTTCTCCGGTTCCGGCTCCTCCTATGTGATCGGCAAGGCGGTGGCGACCGAGGACGAGGACTGGGATTTCTGAGGCCGGCGACGCCACTCCCGATGTCGTGGCGTGGCGGGTGCATGTCGCATTCTCAAGCGGACGCTTCGGCGGATCGTGTTTTGTTAGCATTGTTCAAGGTGCTGCTTCGACGCCTGTCGAAGCGGATAATTGGGAAACCGGTTCAAAGCCGGTGCTGCCCCCGCAACGGATAAGGCTCTCGACGGATGCCACTGGTTTTTACCGGGAAGGCGTCGGGAGCATCCCTCAAGGGAGAGTCCGAAGCCCGGAAACCAGCCTCGGACAGCAGACCTGGCCGATTGCGGAGGGCGATCGAGAGGCGAATGACGGCCCTCGCTCGGCCGTCTTTCCCGTCTCGTCTCCTTTCCCCGGTCATCCGATGCGCGCCATCGGCGCGTGCGTTGACAGATCCGTCCGTTGAGGAGCGGCGGCAACCCAGAGGAGATGAGCATGAGCAGCAACAGAGGCGTCGTCTACATGCGCCCCGGCAAGGTCGAGGTTCGCGACATCGACGATCCGAAGCTGGAGGCGCCGGATGGCCGCCGCATCGAGCACGGCGTCATTCTCAAGGTGATTTCCACCAATATCTGCGGTTCCGACCAGCATATGGTACGCGGCCGCACCACCGCGATGCCAGGCCTGGTGCTTGGCCACGAAATCACCGGCGAGGTCATCGAGAAGGGTATCGACGTCGAGATGCTGGAGATCGGCGACATCGTCTCGGTGCCGTTCAACGTCGCCTGCGGGCGCTGCCGCTGCTGCAAGTCGCAGGATACCGGCGTCTGCCTGACCGTGAACCCGTCGCGCGCCGGCGGCGCCTATGGTTATGTCGACATGGGTGGCTGGATCGGCGGGCAGGCGCGCTACGTCACCATTCCCTATGCCGATTTCAACCTCTTGAAATTCCCCGATCGCGACAAGGCCATGGCCAAGATCCGCGATCTCACCATGCTCTCCGACATCCTGCCGACCGGCTTCCACGGTGCGGTCAAGGCCGGAGTCGGGGTCGGTTCGACCGTCTATGTCGCCGGCGCCGGGCCGGTCGGTCTGGCGGCGGCCGCCTCCGCGCGCATCCTCGGCGCCGCCGTGGTGATGATCGGCGATTTCAACAAGGATCGCCTCGCCCATGCCGCGAATGTCGGCTTCGAGCCGATCGATCTGTCGAAGAGCGACCGGCTGGGCGACATGATCGCCGAGGTCGTCGGCACCAACGAGGTCGACAGCGCCATCGACGCTGTCGGCTTCGAGGCGCGCGGCCATGCCGGCGGCGAGCAGCCGGCCATCGTGCTCAACCAGATGATGGAGATCACCCGGGCCGCCGGCTCGATCGGCATTCCCGGTCTCTACGTCACCGAGGATCCGGGCGCCGTCGACGCTGCGGCCAGGCATGGCAGCCTGTCGTTGCGCTTCGGTCTCGGCTGGGCGAAGGCGCAATCCTTCCATACCGGCCAGACGCCGGTTCTGAAATACAACCGGCAGCTCATGCAGGCGATCCTCCATGACCGCCTGCCGATCGCCGACATCGTCAATGCCAGGATCATTTCGCTGGAGGATGCGGCGCAGGGTTATGAAAGCTTCGACCAGGGTGCTGCGACCAAGTTCGTCCTCGACCCGCATGGCGACCTGCTGAAGGCCGCCTGATCCTGTCTTGCAAGCGCCGGCCGCAAGACGCTTGCGGCCGGCGGCACATTGCGGGGGGGGGTTGTGCGTCATGCTGGCCTCAACGGCCGATTGTGAAATAGTCTTGAGATACGGAACAGGTTCGGTCGATATGACGGATGAAAAGGGAATGCGGTGAGGTCTCTCCAGCAGGGACCGATGCCGCGACTGCCCCCGCAACTGTAACCGCAGAGCTTGCCCCATGATGCCACTGCGCCGGCGCGGGAAGGCGGGGAGAGCGATGACGCGGAAGTCAGGAGACCTGCCTGTCCCGGTCACCCATGCCAGGATACGGGGTGTGTCCGGGCGCGGCCGTCCGTAGCGGTGACATTGTCGAAATGTTGCCGCGTCGCGTGACGGCGGGGGAAGCGTCGCTTTCCGTTTTCCGATACGCGCCCGCGGTGGGAAGCCGTGCAGGATTCGTCCTGCCGTGAGGGAAAGATGAAGACGCTCGTGACGGGAACCTTCCCGCTTGCAATCGCATTGGGCCGGCCGGGTTTCGCCCGGAAACGGCCGGAGGCCGACCAGCCGGCCACGCCCGACACCATCATCGCCGCCAACCGGCGGCTCTCCTTGGAACGGATCGTGCGCGCCGGCGCGCCTGGAGCAACTGCGGATGCGCTGCGCCGAAGGCAGTCATGTGCTGCCGGCGATCGACGGCGTCGCGGCAAACTCGATTTTGGCGCTGGCGGCGGGCCGGCGGCATCCGGCGTGTCCAGGTCTTGCACGGGCCGCAAGGCACCTTTCAATACCCATTCCCTGATCGGCGATGCCAGGATGATCGTGCCGCCGGCCGGGCAGGGCGCGCGCGAAGCGTAAGGAGAAGAAGCCATGAGCGAGTTTCGTGAAATCCTGAGGGATTACCTCACGGACGAGAGGGCGACCTGGAGCCTCGGCTCGTTCGGGGCCATCGCCGAGTTCCATCAGGACCGGAACGAGGCGCTGGAGGTCGATTCGCCCGGCCTGTTCGAGCGCGCCAGCGCGCGTGGCGCCATCCGTCTGCATGAAGCCGCATCGCTGGAGCCATGCCATCGCGCTTTGCCTGCCGGAAAGGGATGCCGCGCGCGAGGCGCGCAGCGTGCTGACCGAACTCAGCCCCGATGCCGACGCCATCCGCGCCGGTGACCGCAAGGCCATCCTCTTCGACATGGGCCTCGGCCTGCCGCAATGCGATTTCTGCATCCGCACCCGGGATGAAGACCTTCTCGCGATCCTGCGCGCCAATCTCGGCCGCAGCCTGTTCGATCCGGCCAATTCCGCCGCCGGCGCCATCCTGAAGGCGCATCCGCACCGGGTCGCGCTGACCCAGGCCGGCCGCGTCGAGGTGTTCCAGATGATCGGCGGACCGGACACCGGCGGCGTTTCGCCGCCTGGCCCGCATACGCATCTGCTGCCGCAACTGTTGAAATCCGGCCGCACCCATTCCGCCAACACACCGATCCCGGAAGGCCTGTTGCCGCTCGGCTACCTGCATCCGGCCAATCCGGTGATGGATGGCATGGGCGCCGATACCGCCTTCGACATCGACGACCACGCTCGGTTCCAGGCGCTGTTCGACCGCTATGCCCGCGCCGATCTGCCCGCGCTGCGCAGGGCGGTGCTGGAGGCGCTGGCAAGCGAAGCCGATCCGGCCGGGTTCGCCCTGCCCGCCGACCGCTTCGCCCGCGCGACCCTGCGCCTGACCTTGCGTCAGCAGCATCGCCTCGCCGAACGCTTCGGCAGCCGCATCTATGCCGGCCTCGTCGCCCGTTGGCGCGACGCCTTCGACAGGGCGTCCGACACCGACACCGCCGCCGAGGACGACAACCCCGGTCATTGATTGCTGTCCTAATTCGCCTCCTGCGCTTCAAGGTCCGTCGAACGGTCCCGCCTGACCGACCTCACGCCCGGCGGTGCTTGGGAGTGACGCCGTAGGCCTTCTTGAAAGCGGTGGTGAAGCTCGAGGGATTGCGGTAGCCGGCGAGGTAGGCCGCCTGGGCGATAGGAATGCCATCGCGCTCAAGTGCGGCGCGGGCGGTTTCCAGTCGTTCGCGGCGGATGAAATCGGAGATGGGGATGCCGAAGCTTTCCTTGAAATGGCGCTGGATCGAGGAGGTGCCGATGCCGACGGCCTCGGCGATGCGGTCGAGCGTCAGTTCCTCGCAGACATGGGCGAGGATATAGTCGCGCACCTTCTCGCTCTGGCGGCGGCTGAGCGCGCTCGGGTGATGGGCGGTTTCCTGTTCCGAGCCGACGAGCGCCGAGCAGGCCTGGCAGAGAATGTCGAAGGCAAGGGAATTGCGGTGCAGGGTCAGGAGTTCCCCGGCCATCGAGGTTGGCGGGTTGAGGATCTGCTCGGCGATCTGGATGAGATGCCGGCTCGGCCAGAAGCGTAATTCGGCGAGATGCGCGCAGAAGACGGCGCGCAGTTTCGGCATGCTGGTCGGCTGCGAATGGATGAGCCGCTCGATCCAAGGCAGGGGCGCCGAGATCATCACCTTGCGCAGCGGCGTCTGGCTTTCGTTGACGAAGCGCAGCTTGCAGCCGCGCGCAATGTTGAGCATGAAGACGATCGGTTCCGCAGTCTCGGCATCGCCGGCATCGATGCGGAAGTGCACGTCGTCCATGATGAAATGCTGCTGGCCCTGCAACAGCACCATGACGATGCATTTCGGCCAGACGTCATAGAGATCCTCGTCGGGCGTGCAGGTCGGCGGGCCTTCCATGGCGCCGACGAACAGGTGCTGGGGAATTTCCGGTTTCGTCATCACGTTCAAGGTTCGCTCCCTGGGCCTCGCCCGACGGAAGCCGGCGATGCCTGCGCGTAGTTTTTTGCCGTTTACGCGAAAGTCTTTCCCGTCGACAGCCCGGACAGGCTAATCATATAGTTGATCGCGTCAATCAAGTTTTAATTGCCGGCGCTTCTGCCGGCCTTTCTGGCATGTGGGTTGGAAAATGTGGGGCATCTTTTCGCCGTCGATCGGACGGCGCCGTATCGTATTGCTGGCGGCGGCGAGCCTTGTCGCGCTGAATGCGGCGGAGGCGCAGCAGCGCAACGGGGCTGGCGACAGCACCGAACTGGAAGCCATCGTCGTCAAGAACGGCGGCACCGAGAAAGGCAACGGCCCGGTCGACGGTTATGTCGCCAGACAAAGCATGGCCGGCACGAAAACCGATACGCCGGTGGCGCGCACGCCGCAAAGCGTATCGGTGGTCTCCAGGCAGCAGATCGAGGACCAGCACGCGCAATCGGTCGCCGAGGCGCTGCGCTACACGCCAGGCGTCTTCACCGAATATCGCGGCACATCGAACCTGCGCGACGAGCTGTTCGTGCGCGGTTTCTATTACGTGCCGAAATATCTCGACGGCCTCTTCCTCGGCGGCGATCTCTCCTATGCGAAGATCGATCCCTATCTGCTGGAGCGCGTCGAACTGCTGTCGGGGCCGGCTTCGGTGCTTTACGGACAGGCCAATCCCGGCGGTATCGTCAACATGGTCAGCAAGCGGCCGACCGATGCGCCGCTGCGCGAGGCGGAGCTGTCGGTCGGCAGCGACCGCTCCGTCTCGGCCGGCTTCGACATCAGCGACCGCGTCAACGACACCGTCGGTTATCGCGTGGCGATCACCGGGTCGCGCCGCGATCTTCAGGAGGATTTCGCCAGGCAGCAATCCTTCGCCATCGCCCCGTCGATTGCCTGGTCGCCGGATGAGGGCACTTCGCTGACGGTGCTCGGTGGCTATCAGAACGAGCCGCATGCCGGTTATCGCAACTTTCTCGATGCGGCCGGAACGGTCGATCCGATCCCCGGCTTCGGTTATGTGCCGCGTGACTTCTTCGTGTCCGATCCGGATTACGAGCGCTCGCAACGCAAGCAGGCCTGGATCGGTTATGAATTCAAGCATGAATTCAACGACAGCCTGACGTTCCGCCAGAATGCCCGTTACCACCATGTCGACTGGCTGCATCACACGCTGGTCTATGGCAGCGCCGGCGCCGACCCGGCCTCTGGGGCCAACACGCTGATCAGCCGTTCGGCAAGCGGCGGCACGGATGCCTGGAACCAGTTCACTATCGACAACCAGCTCGAAGGCAAGTTCTCGACCGGCGCGGCCGAGCATACCCTTCTCGGCGGCGTCGATTACCAGTATCGCACGCGCGACTACGAATGGGGCCGCGCCAAGGTGCCGAGCCTCAGCATCGCCGCGCCGAGCTATGGCGGCTTCGACTACGAATCGCTGGTTCTGGCGACCTCCGACCTGCAGGAACTGACCGCCCGGCAGGCCGGCGTCTATCTTCAGGACCAGGTGGAAATCGGCAAGCTCGACCTGATGGCGGGCCTGCGCTATGACTGGGCCAAGACCGACATCGACGACCGGCTGGCCAGCAACAACGACCAGAACTACAAGGACGGCGCCTTTACCTGGCGCGCCGGCGCGCTCTACACCTTCGACAACGGCATCGCCCCCTATGTCAGCTATGCCACCTCCTTCGAGCCCTCGCTCTACATGCCGCCGGCGGGCCAGGACGCATTCTCGCCGACGACGGCAGGCCAGTTCGAAGTCGGCGTCAAATATGCGCCCGAGGGTTCGGGCATGTTGCTGACCGCCGCCTTCTACGACCTGACGCAGAACGACGTGGTCGCGGGCGCCTGGAACCCGACGCTTGCCCGGACGGAATATTCGCAGATCGGGAAGATCCACAATCGCGGGCTGGAACTCTCGGCACGCGCGGAAATCACCGATTCGCTGTCGCTGATCTCGGCCTACAGCTATATCGACTCCGAAATCGAATCCTCGGTCACCAGCGGCGAAGTCGGCAAGATGCCGGCGCGCATTCCCCAGCATCAGGCCTCGTTGTGGTTGACCTACGCCATCGATCAGGGCCCGCTGGAAGGCCTGACGCTGGGCGGCGGCCTGCGCTATCTCGGCAGCAGTTGGGGCAACAACACCAACACCTTCAAGGTCGATCCGGTGACGTTGTTCGATGCGATGGTCTCCTATGATTTCGGCGCGAAGCAGCCGGACTGGAAGGGGCTTTCACTGCAGGTCAACGTCAAGAATATCGGCGACGAGCGCTATGTCGCCTCCTGCGCCAATGCCTATGCCTGCTTCTACGGCGAAGGCCGCAGCGTCGTCGCGACCCTGAAGAAGACATGGTGAGGACGGCATTGAGCCGAACCGGTATCGCGACCGCGATCATGATGCTGGCGATGGCGGGCGCCGTGCGCGCCGAAGCGCCGTCGCCGCTGGTCCCCGGACAGGAGATTGCCGGCCGCGCCGAGGCGCGCCGGCTGTTCGATCCGCAGGCGATGCCGGGCGACTACATCAAAGGGCGGATCAATGTCGGCGAAGGCCGCTTCGATCTCGATCTGGTCGACGGCGAGGGGCGGCACGTTCGCCGCCTTGCCGAAGATGCGACGGGCGTTGCCGAATTCCAGTTCGTCGCCGGCAGCGCCGGGGAGCGGCTGGCGGTGACGGCCGGCCAGGCGGCGGGACTCTATCGGCTGCTGATCGATCGCCGCATCACCGTCGCCGAGCAGCAGGCGCCGCCGCCCGCCTATCTCAGCCCGGAAATCGCCCGCATGGCCGCTTCGCTTGCCAAGGGCGAGACGACCGACGCTTTCTGGAAACGCATCGAGGAGCGCGGCACACCGCTGGTCGAGGACGGGCCGGATGGCACGGTTATCGTCACCTTTCTTGGCCGGGGCGCGAAACGCAACATCCGCCTGTTCGGCGCGCCGAGCGGCGATCACGAGGAATTGCAGCGGCTCGATGGCTCGGACATCTGGTTCCGCAGCTTTGCGGTTCCGGCCGGCACACGCCTGTCCTACCAGCTCGCCTTCGATGTGCCGGACCTGCCCGGCAGCGCCCGCGAGCGCCGCGCCGCGATCCTCTCGACGGCCAGGGCCGATCCGCTAAACCCGCATCGCTGGCCGGCCGAAGCCATGGATGACTACAATCAGGATTCGGTGCTGGAATTGCCCGGCGCACCGCCGCAGCCCTTCGTGGCCGCGAGCGGCGCTCCGCAAGGCACGCTTTCCCATATCGAAATGGCAAGCCGCATCCTCGGCAACAGCCGCGACATCACCATCTATCGCCCGCCCGGCTTCGATCCGGCGCGCAAGGATATCGTGCTGCTGTTCATGTTCGATGCCGATCAATATCTCGAAAAAGTGCCGTTGCCGCGCATTCTCGACACCATGATCGCCAGGGGCGCGGTGCCGCCCGTGGTGGCGGTGTTCGTTGCCAATCCGGATCGCGCCGCGCGCGCGCGGGAACTGCCTGGCAATGCCGATTTTGCCGATTTCATGGCGGGCGAGCTTTATCCGCGCGTTCTCGCCGAAACCGGCATAAGGCCTTCGGTGGAGCGCACGGTGCTGGCCGGCTCCAGCTATGGCGGGCTGGCGGCGGCGACGGTCGCGCTGCGCCATCCCGAAACATTCGGCGCGGTGCTGTCGATGTCCGGCTCCTTCTGGTGGAGTCCGCCGGGAACGCCTGACGATCGCAAGGAATATGTGGCCGGGCTGGTCGCAGCCGCGCCCGCGCCGCCCTTGCGCTTCTTCCTCTCGGCCGGGATTTTCGAGACCGGCTCGGGCGGCACGGCCGGCATTCTCGATACCAGCCGGCATCTGCGCGACGTGCTGCAGGCGCGGGGCGTGCCAGTCATCTACCGCGATTATGCCGGCGGGCATGACTACCTCGTCTGGCAGGGCGCCATCAGTGACGGGTTGACCGCGCTCTTCCCGCAGCGATAAACATGAGTAAATGGGTTATATTTTAAAGGAGCAGGCCATGCATCAGGCAAGCGCATATCTGGAAACCGTGAACGGCCCTAAATACCTGGCGCAGCTCTGCAAGCATTTCGCCCACAAGATCGAAGTCTTCCATTCGGAAGGCCATGGCGTCTGTCGCTTCCCGTTCGGCACCGGCATCCTCGATGCCGACGAGAGCGGATTGCGCATGGTCGCGGAGGCCGCTGGCGCGGATGAGCTCAAGCGGACGCAGGAGGTGATCGAATCGCACCTGATGCGTTTTGCCTTCCGCGAGCCGCAGCAGGCCCTGCAATGGCATGGCGCCGATCAGGCCGCCCCAGCGTGAACGGATGACCCGATGAAATATCTCAATGCCTTCGCCGCCTTTGTCGCCGTCGCCTTTGTCGCGTTCTCCGCCTTTGCCGTGGAGATCGCCACGGCGCGCGGCCCGGTCGAGATCGCGGCAACACCGCGGCGGATTGCCGTCTACGATATCGCCGCTCTCGATACGCTCGAACGGCTCGGCATCCACCCCGCCGGCATTCCCGACAAGCTTTACGTCCCCGAACTGGAAGCGGTGAAACGCGATGCCGTGTCGGTCGGCACGTTGTTCGAGCCGGATCTGGAGGCGCTGAGCGCGCTGGCGCCGGATCTGGTGATCGTTGGCAGCCGCTCGGCTGGCCGGGCGGAGATGACCGCCAAGGTCGCGCCAACCATCGACATGACCATCGACGGCAACGATCTGATCGGCCAGGCCCGGGCGCGGCTTGCCGCCTACGGCGCCCTGTTCGGCAAACAGGCCGAAGCCGATACCGCCATTGCCGGGCTGGATGTGGCGGTGCAGGCGGCGAAAGCGGCGATTAACGGCAAGGGCAAGGGCCTGATCGTCATGACCAACGGTCCGAAGGTCTCGACCTACGGTCCCGGCTCCCGCTTCGGCTGGCTGCACAGCGTGCTCGGCCTGCCGCCTGCCGTCCCGACCATCGATGCCGCGACCCATGGCGAAGCCGTCTCCTTCGAATTCATCCGTGACGCCAATCCCGATTGGCTGCTGGTGCTCGATCGCGCCGCCGCCGTCGGCAGCAGCGAGCAGGGCGCGAAGGTGACGCTCGACAACGAACTCGTCGCCGAGACCACCGCCTGGAAAAAGGGGCAGGTGATCTATCTGCCGCCCGCCGATTTCTACATTGCCGCCGGCGGCGTGCAAGCCGTCGAGCGCGTGCTGGCGACGATCACCAGGGGTTTTGCCACCACGCAATGACATCGGCATTTTCCATTTTTCCGTCGCGCCGTGGGGTGGTGGCGACGCTCGGGCTTGCCGCCTTGGGTGTGCTCAGCCTGTTCGTCGGCGTCAGCCCGCTGCCGCCGGGACGGCTGCTGCGCGATCCGCAGGCGCTGCAGCTTCTCGTCGTCAGCCGTCTGCCGCGCACGCTGGCGGCGCTGCTGGCCGGCGCTGGCCTCGCGATTGCCGGACTGATCATGCAGACGCTGGCGCGCAACCGTTTCGTCGAGCCGGCGACAGCAGGGACGGCGCAGAGCGCCGAACTCGGCATTCTCCTGGTGACGCTGCTCTGGCCGGCAGCAGCGCTGCCCTTGAAGACGTTGATCGCCGCCGGCACGGCTCTGTTCCTGGCGACGGCGCATCGTCTGCCGCCGACCCAGCCCTTTCTCGTGCCGCTGTTCGGCATCGTCTATGGCGGCGTCATCGGCGCGGCCGCCACCTTCGCCGCCTGGCAGGCGGGGCTGCTGCAATTCCTGTCGATCTGGACCAGCGGCGATTTTTCCGGCGTGCTGCGCGGCCGCTATGAATTGCTTTGGCTTGCGGCGGCGATGGTCGCGGTCGCCTGGGTTGCCGCCGACCGGCTGACGATCATGGCGCTGGGACGCGATGCCGCCATCGGGCTCGGCATCGATCCCGCGCGAATGATGCAGCTCGGCCTTGTCATCGTCTCGGTCGTCTCGGCGCTTACCGTCGTCGTGGTCGGCATGATTCCCTTTGTCGGGCTGGTGGTGCCGAATCTGGCGGCGCGGCTGATCGGCGACAACATGCGCGCCACGCTCGGCTGGGTGGCCTTCGGCGGCGCCACGCTGGTGCTCGGCTGCGATATCGCCGGCCGCCTGATCCGCTTCCCTTACGAAATCCCGGTGGGAACGGTGATGGGCGTGGTCGGCGGCATCCTCTTCCTCTGGCTGCTTCTGCGGCGATCCTAGAGATGGCCGGTCGTCGCATTCTCGGCCTCGCCCTGGTCGCCGTCGCCTGCATGGTCGCCTTCCTCGCCATCGGCCTGCGCGGCGATATCGCCTTCGTGCTGCAATTGCGCGCGGTCAAGCTGGCGGCGCTGGTGCAGGTCGGAGTGGCGATCGCGCTCTCCACCGTCGTCTTCCAGACGGTCACGGGCAACCGTATCCTGACGCCGTCGATCATGGGGCTCGACGCGCTCTATCTGTTCGGCCAGATGCTGATGGTCTTCCTGCTCGGCGGCGTCGGCTATGCGACGCTCGATCCGCAGCTCAAATTCGCCGCCGAAATCCTGCTGCTGATGGCGCTGGCCTGCGCGTTGCTGTTGCCGATGCTGCGCCGGCGCCTCGACATGGGGCTGATGCTGCTGGCCGGCGTCGTCTGCGGCGTGCTGTTTCGCAGCCTGCAGGCGCTGCTGGCGCGGCTCATCGATCCCAACGAATTCGCCGTGGCGCAATCGGCGAGCTTCGCCAGTTTCAATGCGGTGCGGACCGATCTTCTGGCTTTCGCCGCGCTCGTCACGCTTGCCGCCGTCATCGTCGTCTGGCGGGCGCGACATGTGCTGGATATCGTCGCGCTCGGCGCCGATGCGGCGACGGGACTCGGCATCCACTGGCAACGGACGGTCACCGGCCTGCTGGTGCTGGTGGCGGCCCTCGTGGCTGTGTCGACCGCGCTGGTCGGGCCGGTCGCGTTTTTCGGCCTGCTGGTCGCGGCACTCGCCGAACGCATAGCCGGCACCGTCCGCCATGCGACGCTGCTGCCGGCGGCGGCGCTGACCGGCATCATCGTCCTGGTCGGCGGGCAGGCGTTGTTTCAGCATGGGCTGGGGTCGGGCGCGCCGCTGGGCGTCGTCATCGAATTCGTCGGCGGGATCGTCTTCCTGCTGATGCTGCTTTGGGGGAGCCGGCGATGATCCGCATCGAAAACGTCTCGTTGCGCATCCGCGCGACGCCGATCCTGCGGGACATCAACCTGACGATCCCGAAGGGTGGCGTCGTGGCGCTGATCGGGCCGAACGGCGCCGGCAAATCCTCGCTGCTGTCGCTGATCGCGCGCCTGCGGCCGTTGCAGCAGGGCACGATCCATATCGACGGACTGCCGGTCGACCGCACGCCCGGCCCGGAGCTTGCCCGTGTCGTCGCCATCCTGCGCCAGGATTCGACTGTCGCCAGCCGGCTGAAGGTGCGCGAACTGGTCGGCTTCGGCCGCTTTCCCCATGGACGCGGCAGGTTGACGGCGGCCGATCTCGAAATCGTCGACCAGGCCCTGGCGCGCTTCGACCTCACCGATCTCGCCGACCGTTTCCTCGAAACCCTCTCCGGCGGCCAGCGCCAGCGCGCCCTCGTCGCCATGGCCTTCGCCCAGGATACCGATTACCTGCTGCTCGACGAGCCGCTCAACAATCTCGACATGCACCACGCCCGCGAACTGATGCGTTCGCTGCGCGCCATCGCCGACACCAGGGCCAGAACGATGGTCATTGTCCTGCACGACGTCAACCAGGCCAGCGCTTATGCCGACCGGATCGTCGCCATGCAGAACGGCCGCATCATCGCGGACGCCGCCCCGCTCGACCTCTTGACGCCCGACACCCTGGAAACCGTCTTCGGCTTCCGCATGCGTGTCGAGATCATCGCGGGCAAACCCTTCGTGCTGCATCACCTCTGATTGCGGGTCGGGCATGTCAGCAGGGAATGCGGTCCCGGCTGCTTATGCCGGCATTGGAACTTCTAATTTTCCAGCGCCAGCAAAGATTTCTACCCTGATCTTCGTCGAACGGATGCGGTTTGCCGCGGGATCAGGGAGTTTTCGAATGAACATGTTTGCGAGAGGAATGCCCAACCAGCTTCTCAGGCTGCAGGAGATGCACAATGGCGAGAAGGTGCAGCCGACCTTTTCGGCGGGCGAGATGGAGCGGCGGCAGAACGCCATGCGCCGTATCCTGGAGGAGCTGAAGCTCGATGCGGCGATCCTCACCTCCTATCACAATATCTGCTATTTCTCCGACTTCCTCTATTGCTCCTTCGGGCGGCGCTATGCCTTCGTCATCACGCCGGAAAAGGCGACGTCGGTGACCGCCGGCATCGATGCCGGGCAGCCCTGGCGTCGCACCTTCGGCGACAACATCACCTATACCGACTGGCAGCGCGACAATTTCTTCCATGCCCTGCAGCAGCTCCTGCCCGGGGCCACGCGCCTCGGCATCGAGTTCGATCAGGTGAACCTCGATCTGCGCCGGCTGCTGGAGGAAGCGTTTCCGGGTGTCGAATTCGTCGATATCGGTTCGCCGACCATGTGGCTGCGCACGATCAAGTCGGCCGAAGAAATCGTCCTCATCAAAGAGGGTGCGGCGACGGCGGATATCGGCGGCGCGGCGGTCGCCAAGGCCGTGCGTGAAAACGTGCCGGAATACGAGGTGGCGCTGGCCGGCACGCAAGCCATGGTGCGCCATATCGCCAGCCGTTTCCCCCATGCCGAGCTGATGGACACCTGGGTCTGGTTCCAGTCCGGCGTCAACACGGATGGCGCCCACAATCCGGTGACCTCCCGCCGGGTGGAGAAGGGCGATATCCTGTCGCTCAACTGCTTTCCGATGATCGCGGGATACTACACGGCGCTGGAGCGCACGCTGTTCCTCGATCATGCCAGCGACGAACACCTGCGCATCTGGGAGATCAACTGCACCGTCCATCGCCGCGGCCTCGAACTCCTGAAGCCCGGCGCCCGCTGCGGCGACGTGGCGACGGAACTGAACGAGATCTATCGCGCGCATGGCCTGCTCGGCTATCGCTCGTTCGGCTACGGCCACTCCTTCGGCGTGCTCTCGCATTATTACGGCCGCGAGGCGGGCGTGGAGCTGCGCGAGGACATCAACACCGTGCTGCAGCCCGGCATGGTGGTTTCCATGGAGCCGATGCTGACCATTCCCGAGGGCATGCCGGGCGCCGGCGGCTACCGCGAGCACGACATCCTCGTCATGACCGAAACCGGCTCGGAAAACATCACGGGCTTCCCCTTCGGCCCGGGGCATAATATCCTCCCCGCCTGACCCGTCCGCGGGCAACTTGGAACGGGCCGCCCGATCGGCCCGTTTCCTTTTGGAAGCGTGTCGACCCTTGAGAAACCTTCCGACCGTTCTCCTCCGCAC
>Ga0066256_1001277_pt1 | contig 36759 bp, 38 predicted proteins | sample ThiBio_1000_biof_FD_87107 | JGI IMG/M metagenome (GOLD analysis project Ga0066256, IMG submission 87107) | Wastewater bioreactor microbial communities from Cape Town, South Africa - Thiocy_expt_1000_biof (version 2) | ecosystem: Engineered > Bioreactor > Thiocyanate-remediating >... | reverse complement strand
CCTTGCCGGCCGAGAACTTCGGCACGGTGCGGGCCGGAATCTTGACTTCCGCGCCGGTCTGCGGATTGCGGCCCGTCGATGCGGCCCTTTTCGACACGCTGAAATTGCCGAAGCCGACGAGCCGGACGTCGCCACCCTTCTTCAGTTCGCCCGTGATCGTGGAGAAAACCGCGTCAACGGCGGACTGTGCGTCGCCCTTGGAAATACCTGCGGCGTCGGCGACGGCAGATACCAGTTCGTTCTTGTTCATAAAAATTTCCCTTCCTTGAGAAAACCGGGACAAGCGACTCAACCGGCAGGAAACGAACTCTAGAAAGAAGCGTTCCCGCAACCAACCCGCAATAGCCGGAAAAACAGCCGGCGTCCCTTATTTTCAAGGCTTTTTCACATGAAAAAGCCGGGCGCAAGGCCCGGCTTCCTCCTTATGCGGCCTGTAGCCGGAAAAAGCTCAGTGGGAGAGCGACTTGCCGGCTTCGCCGTTGCTTTCGACGACGGCGGGCGCGTCCGCCGGCTCCACCCACTCGATCGGCTCCGGCATCCTCACCAGCGCGTTGCGAAGGACCTCGCCGACCCGGGACACGGGGATGATCTCCATGCCGTTCTTCACGTTGTCGGGAATGTCGGCCAGATCCTTGGCGTTCTCTTCCGGGATCAGCACCTTCTTGATGCCGCCGCGAAGCGCAGCCAGGAGCTTCTCCTTCAGGCCGCCGATCGGCAGCACCCTGCCCCGAAGCGTGATCTCGCCGGTCATCGCGACGTCGGCCTTGACCGGGATGCCGGTCAGCACCGAGACGATCGCGGTGGCCATGGCGACGCCCGCCGACGGCCCGTCCTTCGGGGTCGCCCCCTCGGGAACGTGGACGTGGATGTCGCGCTTGTCGAACAAGGGCGGCTCGATGCCGAAATCGACGGCGCGCGAGCGGACATAAGAGGCCGCCGCCGAGATCGATTCCTTCATCACGTCCTTCAGGTTGCCGGTCACCGTCATCTTGCCCTTGCCGGGCATCATGACGCCCTCGATCGTCAGCAATTCGCCGCCGACCTCGGTCCAGGCCAGTCCCGTCACCACGCCGACCTGGTCGTCCGTCTCGGCCATGCCGAAGCGGAAACGCTCGACGCCGAGATAGTCGGCGAGGTTCTCGCGGGTGATCTTCACCGCCTTCTTCTTCGTCTTCAGGATCTCGGTCACCGCCTTTCGCCCGAGCTTCATCAGCTCGCGCTCCAGGCTCCTGACGCCGGCCTCGCGCGTGTAGGTCTGGATGATGGCGCGGATGGCCTCGTCGGCGACCGAGAACTCCTTCGGCTGCAAGGCATGGTCACGCATCACCTTCGGCAGCAGGTGCCGCCTGGCGATCTCGACCTTCTCGTCCTCGGTGTAGCCGGCGATACGGATGATCTCCATGCGGTCCATCAGGGGCGCCGGGATGTTCAGCGTATTGGCCGTCGTCACGAACATGACGTCCGACAGGTCGTATTCGACTTCCAGGTAGTGGTCCATGAAGGTCGAGTTCTGTTCCGGATCCAGCACCTCCAGCAGAGCGGACGACGGATCGCCACGGAAGTCCATGCCCATCTTGTCGATCTCGTCGAGCAGGAAGAGCGGGTTGGACTTCTTCGCCTTCTTCATCGACTGGACGACCTTGCCGGGCATCGAGCCGATATAGGTGCGGCGATGGCCGCGGATTTCAGCTTCGTCACGAACGCCGCCGAGTGCCATGCGGACATACTCACGGCCGGTCGCCTTGGCGATCGACTTGGCGAGCGAGGTCTTGCCGACGCCCGGAGGGCCGACGAGGCACAGGATCGGGCCCTTGATCTTCGTCGCACGCGCCTGGACGGCGAGATATTCGACGATGCGCTCCTTGACCTTGTCGAGACCGAAATGATCCAGCTCAAGCACCTTCTCGGCGGCATTGAGGTTGGTCTTGATCTTCGACTTCTTGCCCCACGGAATGCCGAGCAGCCAGTCGAGGTAGTTGCGCACGACCGTGGCTTCCGCCGACATCGGGCTCATGCTGCGCAGCTTCTTCAGCTCCGCATCGGCCTTTTCGCGGGCTTCCTTAGAGAGCTTGGTCTTGGCGATGCGCTCTTCCAGTTCGGCCATCTCGTCGCGGCCGTCCTCGCCGTCACCGAGTTCCTTCTGGATCGCCTTCATCTGCTCGTTCAGGTAATATTCGCGCTGGGTCTTCTCCATCTGGCGCTTTACACGCGAGCGGATGCGCTTCTCGACCTGCAGGACGGAGATTTCGCCTTCCATGAAACCGAGCGCCTTTTCCAGGCGGCCCTTGATGCTGGTGGTTTCCAGCATTTCCTGCTTCTCGGTGATCTTGATGGAGAGATGCGAGGCGACCGTGTCGGCGAGCTTCGAATAATCCTCGATCTGGCTGGCGGCGCCAACCACTTCCGGGGAGATCTTCTTGTTGAGCTTCACATAGCTCTCGAACTCGGAAACGACCGAACGGGCCAGAGCCTCGATCTCGACCGGATCGTCTTCCGGCTCTTCGAGAACCTGCGCATGGGCTTCGTAAAACTCTTCGCGTTCGCTGTAACCCTCGATGGTGGCGCGGGCGCGGCCTTCGACGAGAACCTTGACGGTGCCGTCGGGCAGCTTCAGCAATTGCAGGACGTTGGCGACCGTGCCGATCTTGTAGATTTCGGAAGGCGACGGATCGTCGTCACTCGCATTGATCTGCGTCACGAGCATGATCTGCTTGTCGGATCCCATCACCTCTTCGAGAGCGCGAATCGACTTCTCGCGGCCGACGAACAGCGGCACGATCATGTGCGGGAACACTACGATGTCGCGCAGCGGCAAGACCGGATAGGCGGCGCTTTCCTTGGCGACAGACGCTTTTTTCGTCATTATCATTTCCTTTCCATAGACCCGTTTCCGGGCTGCTTTGCCGAATGGTCGAAACCTCTCCGGCAAAATTCTGTCCGCTTACAGGTGGAGTGCAGCTGCCCTGTTTTCAAGGCTCGCCCGACCCCTCGTCCGGTCTTTGTGACAGTCATTTTACAATGGGAACGCAAATTACAAATTACGCATAAAACCTGTCGCGTGGCTTACGGGAACGACTGAAAGACAAACAATTTTAGCCTTTCCTCATAAAAAGCGGAAATCCCTGCACTTCAACCGCCTGACTCGACGCAGGCCCGCGAGTCTAGCATCTCAGAAAAGCGAGCACCACGAAAAGGACGGAAGCATCAAAGAAAAAGGGCCTGCACAGGCAGACCCTTTCGGTTTTTCGTTCGATGCCGGGCGCGCAGGCGCCGCGATCAGGCCGAAGCGTTGGCCTTTTCTTCGAGGCGCTCCGCATAGATGTACAGCGGACGGGCATTGCCGCGCACGACATCCTCGGAGATCACCACTTCACGGACGCCTTCCAGTTCCGGCAGTTCGAACATGGTGTCCAGCAGGATCTTTTCCATGATCGAGCGCAAGCCGCGGGCGCCGGTCTTGCGGATGATCGCCTTCTTGGCGATTTCGCGCAGGGCATCCTCGTGGAAGGTCAGTTCGACGTCTTCCATCTCGAACAGGCGCTGGTACTGCTTGACGAGCGCATTCTTCGGCTCGGACAGGATCTGGATCAGCGCATCCTCGTCGAGGTCTTCGAGCGTCGCCAGAACCGGCAGACGGCCGATGAATTCCGGGATGAGGCCGAACTTGACCAGGTCTTCCGGCTCCAGCTCGCGCAGCACTTCGCCGACGCGGCGATCTTCCGGTGACTTCACCGTAGCGCCAAAGCCGATCGAGGTCTTCTCGCCACGGGCGGAGATGATCTTGTCGAGGCCGGCGAAAGCGCCGCCGCAGATGAACAGGATGTTCGTCGTATCCACCTGCAGGAATTCCTGCTGCGGATGCTTGCGGCCACCCTGCGGCGGAACCGAAGCGACGGTGCCTTCCATGATCTTCAGCAGCGCCTGCTGCACGCCTTCGCCCGACACGTCGCGGGTGATCGACGGGTTGTCGGACTTGCGCGAGATCTTGTCGACTTCGTCGATGTAGACGATGCCGCGCTGCGCCCGCTCGACATTGTAGTCGGCCGCCTGCAGCAGCTTCAGGATGATGTTCTCGACGTCTTCGCCGACATAACCGGCTTCGGTCAGCGTCGTCGCGTCGGCCATGGTGAACGGCACGTCGATGATGCGGGCGAGCGTCTGGGCGAGATAGGTCTTGCCGCAGCCGGTCGGGCCGACGAGCATGATGTTCGACTTCGCCAGTTCGACGTCGCCGCCCTTGGAGGCATGGGCGAGACGCTTGTAGTGGTTGTGCACCGCCACGGAGAGAATGCGCTTGGCCTGCTGCTGGCCGATGACGTATTCGTCGAGAACCTTGATGATGTCCTGGGGCGTGGGGACGCCGTCGCGGGACTTGACCATCGAGGACTTGTTTTCCTCACGGATGATATCCATGCACAATTCGACGCATTCATCGCAGATGAAGACTGTCGGTCCGGCGATCAGTTTCCGGACTTCGTGCTGGCTCTTGCCGCAGAATGAACAATAGAGGGTATTCTTCGAGTCCCCTCCGTTGTTGCCGCTGACCTTGCTCATATCACTTTCCTTCCAGCACGCCGTCGTTTCGCCTGTCGCGAAACGCGGTCCACTCTATCGCTTGCCGGCGAAGCCTCGTTCCAAGCCGCCGGCAGAGCTATCAGGGAGACTGTTCGTCGGACCGGGCAACACCGCACGACCCATATCCGGCGACAATCAGCACCCACCGAACACGATGCTATGTCATAAAAATTCAACATAGCATTAATAGGTACTATTACAGCCCTTCCCGCCAGTTTAAACCCACCCATTCATCACAAATGGGATAGAACTGTGGCGGCCGGGACGCATTTCACATGCAAGACTCAGGCCGAATCGCCTTCGAGTTCGACGCGCGACGTCAGAACCTTGTCGATCAACCCCCACTTCAGCGCCTCGTCGGCATCCATGAAATGGTCGCGATCGAGAGTCTGGTCGACTTCGTCGTAGGTGCGGCCAGTGTGCTTCACGTAAACTTCATTGAGGCGGCGCTTCATCTTGAGGATGTCGCGGGCGTGACGCTCGATATCCGAGGCCTGTCCCTGGAAGCCGCCGGAGGGCTGGTGCACCATCACCCGCGCGTTCGGCGTGGCAAACCGCATGTCCTTGTGGCCGGCGGCGAGAAGCAGCGAACCCATGGATGCGGCCTGGCCGATGCAGAGCGTCGAGACGGCAGGCTTGATGAACTGCATGGTGTCGTAGATCGCCATGCCGGCGGTGACGACACCGCCCGGGGAATTGATGTAGAGCGCGATTTCCTTCTTGGGGTTTTCGGCCTCGAGGAACAGCAGCTGGGCGCAGACGAGCGTCGCCATGTGATCCTCGACCGGGCCGGTGAGGAAGATGATGCGCTCTTTCAGCAGGCGAGAATAGATATCGTACGCCGGTTCGCCGCGGTTCGTCGGCCAAACCACCATGGGCCCCGGTGCCGGGGGGGTTTCGACGGGATTGCCCATGTCCATCCTTTGTATGCCCTTCCCCGCAGCGGCCCGCCGCAAAAGGAATCATTTGGAAACTGTGTCAACCCTTACATAGAGTGTCCACGCACCGCACTTCAAGACGGAGCCGTCTTTATCGTTAAACCCCACCCCGGCCGGCCTGCCGGTGCAGGCGACGCATGCGCGCTTTGTGGCAGGTGCGACATTAATTCCCAGTTATGGCAAGGGATACCCCCATGTTTTCGTGGTGGTAAGGTGAATGATGTATGAAGCGGCGGCTGCCGCCGTGCCATCCCGGCGAAGGCGTTTTGACAAGCGTCAGGAAAAACTCCCGAACATTCAAAAAATCAGCGTCTTATCGCAACAGGAATTTAAGCACTGGCAGCGTACTGCTAGTCCGAACCGCACGCCAAGGGAGGCCCAGGACGGTGATAGACGTGAAGACCGGCCTGATATTCTGGTCGGTAGAATCCCTCGCCCTTTCCGCGATCCTGTTGTTCGCGTGGCTCCATGACCGTGGCGCCAGGGCCTACATTCTCTGGAGCGCCGCATTCACGGCGCATGCCGTCGGCGTGCTGCTTGTCGCCGCGCGGGGGCAGATTCCGGATTTCCTTTCGATCGAGATCGGCAACGCTCTGGCCCTGGCGTCCTATTCCTTCGGCGTCTCCGGTATACGCAGCATCGACGGCCGGGCCATTCGGCCGATCGTGGCGCTGCCGACAGCCATCTGGATCGCCGGCATGTTCGTTCCCGTCATCCGCGAAAACCTGGGTTACCGCGTCAGCCTGTACAGTATCGCTTCCGCCAGCGGCTGCCTTTTGCTGATGCTTTCCTTGTTGCCGCCCGGCATCGGCACGCCGCGGACGAGACACTCCCTCGCCAGTGTCTTTGCGCTGCAGGGGGCCATCTCCGTGATCGCCAGCATCGAGATGTCGCTCCGCCCGGCACTCACGCTGCAGGAAATCAGCACCGCGCCGCTTACCGGCTTCACTGCCGCCTTGAGCGTCGTGCTCAGCGTGATGTTCGGTGCCAAGATGCTGATCGAGCGCTCGGAGCAGCGGCTTCGCCGCCTTGCCGGCGGCGCCCTGCTCCCGGGGGGGCTGGACCGGCGCGGCTTCTTCGGCCGCTTCCCCCCCCTCAAGGGGGAAGCCGAACGCGGCACCCGGCAACTTGCCTTGCTGCTTTTCGATCTCGACCATTTCAAGCAGATCAACGACCGCCACGGCCATCAGGCTGGCGACGAGGTCCTGATCGCCTTCTCGCGGCTGGTGACCCGCAGGCTGGCCGGACGCGGCGCTTTCGGACGGCTCGGCGGCGAAGAATTCGCGGCTGTCATGCCGATCGACGACGTGGCGGAAGCGAAACAACTGGCCGAAAACATCCGTGCCGAATTCGACGCCTCGCCGGTCCCCTGCATCGGCGGTGGCGTTTCCGCCACCGTCAGCACCGGCCTGATGTCCTGCGACGCGCAGGACGCAACGATAGACAGGATGATCCGCGACGCCGACAAGGCGCTATACGGTGCCAAGAATGCCGGCCGCAACCGCGTGGTCCTCGCCTCCGGCGCCGCCCCAGACATGGGAGAGCCGCCGATGGACACGGATGCCCAGGTGGCCGCGCTGCAGCGGGCCGCGACGACCGCAAACAACACCAAGGTTTCCAGGCGGCGGACACGTTCCTCTTTAACCGGGCGTTGAAATCCGCTAGGGATGGCGATCATGTCGATATCCCCCTCCCTTCTCTCCATCGATCCCGCCACGCGACACGTTTCGCTCGACGGCCGGGACCCCGCATTCTATTCCGACCCGAACCGGGTCTATTCGGCATTGCATGCGCAATGTCCCACCTTCTACTGGCAGCAGCCCCAAAATGGGTTCTCCCCCGCCTCGCCCCATGGCACCCCCTTTCGGCGGCCCCGGCGCTCGGCCCGACGGCCCCTGCAACCCCCCACGCGAGAGGCCCTCGGCCTGCCGGCCCCCCTCCCGCCCACGCGGCCCTCCGAGCCCGCCGAACCCTTTCCGCTGCTGGAACTGGAGCCGCCGGACCCCCCCCGCCTGCGCACGCTGGTCAACCGTGCCTTCGTGTCGCGGCATGTGGAAAAGATGAAGCCGGAAATCGCAGCGCTTTCGCACGCCCTGATCGACCGTTTCGAGAAGGACGGCGAAGTCGAGCTGCTCTCGGCCTTCGCCGACGTCATTCCGGTGACGATGATCGCCCGGATGATCGGCATTCCCGAAGAGATGGGGCCGCAGTTGCTGAAGTGGTCGCACGCCTATGTGCGCATGTACATGTTCGGGCGCACCGAAGCGGATGAATACGCCGCCGACCAGGCTGCCAAGGAATTTGCCGACTATGTGCGCAGCATGATCGCCAAGCGCCGCGCCGATCCGCAGGACGACCTGCTCAGCCACATGATCCATACGGAGCACAAGGGGCAATATCTCACCGACGACGAGCTGATCTCGACGACGATCGTGCTGCTGAATGCCGGCCACGAGGCGACAGTGCACCAGATTGGCAATTCCGTCAAAGTCATCCTCGACAGCGGTTATGATCCGGCAAAACTGTTTGCCGACGAACAGAGCACCGAGCGCACCGTGGAAGAATCGCTGCGGATCTGCGCCCCGGTGCACATCTTCCAGCGTTATGCCCTCGAAGACGTGGAACGGGATGGCATCAGCTTCAAGCGCGGCGACACGGCGAGCCTGATCCTCGCCGCCGCCAATCTCGATCCGCAGAAATTTTCCGATCCGCTGACCTTCAAGCCGGACCGCAAGGAAGCGCCGAACCTGTCCTTCGGCGCCGGCATCCATTTCTGCATCGGCGCGCCGCTCGCCCGGCTCGAACTGAACATCGCCCTGCCGATCCTGTTCGAACGCCTGCAGGGGCTGAAACTGGCCGGCACGCCGACGGTCAAGGACGTCTATCATTTCCACGGCCTCGACCGGCTCGACCTTCGCTGGTGAGGCGGGCCCGAGCCCGGAAACCTCACCGCGAACGTGACCGGCTCTACAGCCGGATGACGTAGTCCTTGCGAGTCGTTTCAATGACTTCCCAGGTTCCTTTGAAGCCGGGCTTGACGATGAGGCGGCTGCCAGCCTTGAGGTGGATCGGCTCGCCGCCCTCCTCGGTCAGCACCGAATGGCCTTCCATGACGTGGAAATATTCCCATTCGTCATAAGAGACATGCCATTTGCCGGGGGTCGCCTCCCAGATGCCGGCATAGACGCCGCCTTCCGCTTCGTCGATGTTCCAGGTGCGGAACTGCGGCGTGCCGGAGATCACCTTTTCCGGCGCCGGCGCACCGGCTTCGACGGCAACGCCGGCGAGGTCGAAAGTCAGGAACGTGGTCATGAAAACTCCATCGGGATGAGGCGGGCGGGATGAGGCGGGCGGAACTGCTTCGCGGATCCGCCCGCGATTGGGGATCAGAGCTTGCCGAGGGACTGCTCCAGGTCGGCGATGATGTCGGCGGCATCCTCGATGCCGATCGACAGGCGCACCACATCGGGGCCGGCGCCGGCGGAGGTCTGCTGGTCCTCGGTCAACTGGCGATGGGTCGTGGAGGCTGGATGGATGACCAGCGACCGCGTGTCGCCGATGTTGGCAAGGTGCGAGAACAGTTGCAGGCCCTCGACCAGCTTCTTGCCGGCCTCGTAACCGCCCTTGACGCCGAAGGTGAAGACGGAACCGGCGCCATTCGGCGAATACCGCTGCTGCAGGGCGTGGTTGGGATCGTCTTCGAGGCCGGCATAATTGACCCAGGCCACCTGCGGATTGCCTTTCAGCCATTTGGCGACAGCGAGCGCATTGTCGCAATGGCGCTGCATGCGCAAGGGAAGCGTCTCGATGCCGGTCAGCAGCAGGAAAGCGTTGAACGGCGAGATCGACGGCCCGAAATCGCGCAGGCCCAGCACCCGGCAGGCGATGGCGAAGGCGAAGTTGCCGAAGGTGGCATGCAGCACCATGCCGGCATATTCCGGGCGCGGTTCCGACAGCATCGGATAGTTGCCGGATTTCGACCAGTCGAAGGTGCCGCCATCGACGATGATGCCGCCCATGGAATTGCCGTGGCCGCCCATGAACTTGGTCAGCGAATGCACGACGATGTCGGCGCCGTGTTCCAGCGGATGGATGAGGTAAGGGCTTGCCATGGTGTTGTCGACGATCAGCGGGATGCCGTGCCTGCGCGCCACCTCGGCGATTGCCGCGATATCGACGAAGGTGCCGCCGGGATTGGCGAGGCTCTCGATGAAGATGCCGCGGGTGCGGTCGTCGATCTGGCTTTCGAAATTGGCCGGATCGGCGGGGGCTGCCCAGCGCACCTGCCAGCCGAAATTCTTGAAGGCATGGCCGAACTGGTTGATCGAGCCGCCGTAAAGCCTTCGCGCCGCGATAAAATTTTCGCCCGGCTGCATGATCGTGTGGAAGACGAGCAGCTGCGCGGCATGGCCGGAGGCGACGGCAAGCGCCGCCGTGCCGCCTTCGAGCGCCGCGACGCGCTCCTCCAGCACCGCCTGCGTCGGGTTCATGATCCGGGTGTAGATGTTGCCGAACTGCTGCAGGCCGAACAGCGCCGCCGCATGGTCGGCGTCGTTGAAGACGAAGGACGTGGTCTGATAGATCGGCGTCGTCCGCGCGCCGGTCGTGGGATCGGGCTGGGCGCCGGCATGGATGGCGAGCGTGTTGAAACCCGGACTGTCTTTCGGCATGGAATCCTCCCTTTTTATCGGGCGGATATTAGCCAATTCGATCCGGATGTGAATCGTTAAGTTGCCGGTGCCATCAGCCGTTTCCCCTTCAGTTGACGAGGCGCGGATATTCGATGGCCGGGCAGCGGTTCATGACCACCTGCAGGCCGGCGGCCTCCGCCTTTGCAGCGGCCTCGTCATGGCGGACGCTCAATTGCCCCCAGATGACTTTCGGTTTCTGCGGCAGCGCCAGCACCTCGTCGACGATCGCCGGCAGGTATTCCGCCGCCCGGAAGACATCCACCATGTCGACCGGTCCGGGAATATCGGCGAGCGTCGCATAGACGGTCTGGCCGAGGATTTCCTTGCCGGCCTGCCCCGGATTGACGGGGATGACCTTGTACCCCCGGCCGAGCAGGAACTTCATGACCCCGTAGCTCGGGCGCTCGGCATTCGGCGATGCGCCGAGCAAGGCAATCGTCTTCACCGACGTCAGAATGCCGCTGATATAATTGTCGTTATAACGATCATGGTTCATGAAACTTTTTCCTCGCCGCCTTCGTTGAGTCGCAACCTTGTGGAGATATAAGTGCCTCCCCCCGGGAAAAGGACCCGTCCAATGAAAAAAATTGCCGTTGCCAGGGCGTTTGCCGTCGCCGTCTCCGCTCTGTCCGTCTCGGAACAGGCGCATGCGATTTCCCGTTACAATTCACTGTCGATGAGTTGCGCCGAGGCGCGGGCGACGGTGCAGCGCGAGGGTGCGGCGATCCTGCGTTATCCGTCGAAGCGCGTCGCCGGCATGACACTTTACGATCGCGCCGTGCGCAACAGCGCCCAATGCGGCAACTACGAGTTCGCCGACCTGAAATCCCTGCCGACGTCGGATGATCCCAAATGCGTGATACGCGTCTGCGTTCCGAAGACCGACGATGACTGGTGGTTGCGCCCTTGAGTTGACAGTTCTATGTAAGTCCTGTGTTTGTATCCTTATTGTTCCCTGCATTATTAGAATCATCTTATGGTTGCTCCGGGGAAATAAGATCGACTTTTGGATGTATTTTCATTTTGATTCTAAGGTAGCGTGCAGCGGATCGCCCGCTGGCCCGGCAGTAAAACTGGTGCTTCGGCGAGATCCTTAGAAATCCGATTGCGCCCGCACAGATTTTAGGCCAAACCTGCGGCGATTTTCGGCTTCCGGGCGTTCGCCCCCTTGAGGTTTTCCCTCCATGTCTGCGGACGTCATCGTTCTTGTGCTGTTCGGCGCATTGTTGCACGCGACGTGGAATGCCATCGTCAAGGCTGGTAGCGACAAGTCGCTGGGCGCTGCGATGATCTCGGCCGGCGCCGGCGTCTCGGCATTGCCGTTCGTGTTTTTCCTGCCGCTTCCGAATGCAGCAGCGGTGCCGTTCATCCTCGCATCCGCCGTGCTGCAGTTCGCCTATTTCCAGCTTGTGGCCGCGGCGTACAAGGCGGGCGATATCGGGCTCGTCTATCCGCTGATGCGCGGCGTCGCGCCGCTGATCGTCGCCGCGACAAGCGGGCTGATCCTGAAGGAACATCTGAGCCTCGGCACCTATGTCGGCATCGCGACGATTTCCGCCGGCATCCTGACGCTCGCCTTCGAAGCACGCGCCGGCGGCCGGACGGCGATCCTGCTGGCGCTCGCCAATGCCGTCGTCATCGCCACCTATACCTTCGTCGACGGCATCGGCGCCCGCGCCGCCGGAAACGCGGTGTCCTATACGTTGTGGATGTCGCTGCTGCCGCCGGTGCTGCTGTTCGCCTGGGCCTTCTCCCGGCGCGGCGTCGGCCCGGTGCTGACCTATGTGCGCTTCAACTGGGGGCGCGGCCTGCTGGGCGGCGCCGGCTCCATCGCCTCCTACGGGCTTGCCCTGTGGGCGATGACCAAGGCGCCGGTCGCCACCGTCGCGGCGCTGCGCGAAACCGCTATCCTGTTCGCCATCGTCATCTCCGTCGTCTTCCTGAAGGAGAAGGCGAGCATCTGGCGCTACATCGCCGCCGGCGTCATCGCCTGCGGCGTGCTGATCATGCGGCTCGGCTGATCATTCGCCTTTCCATTCCGGGTGTCGCTTTTCGAGGAAGGCGCCGATGCCTTCTTCCGCGTCCCGGGCCAGCATGTTTTCGACCATGACGTTGGCGGCGTAATCGTAGGCCTCCTCCAGCGGCATGTCGATCTGGCGGTAAAAGGCCTCCTTGCCGATCTTCAGCGTCAGCGGCGACTTGCCGGCGATCACCGAGGCATATTTGTTCACCACCTGCGTCAGGTACTGCTTCGGTACGATGCGGTTGACGAGGCCGAAATCCTTGGCGGTGGAGGCGTCGATCGTCTCGCCGGTCAACAGCATCTCCATCGCCTGCTTGCGATGGGCGGCACGCGACACGGCCACCATCGGCGTCGAGCAGAACAGGCCGATATTGACGCCCGGCGTGCAGAAAGCCGAGGTGTCGGTGCAGATCGCCAGGTCGCAGGAGGCGACGAGCTGGCACCCCGCCGCCGTCGCCAGGCCGTCGATCTCGGCGATCACGGGTTTCGGCAGGTGGGTGATCTTCAGCATCAGCGCCGCGCACAGGCGCATCGTCCGTTCGAAGAAGGCACGGCCGCGATCGGCATCGCCGCGATGCACCGTCATCTCCTTGAGGTCATGGCCGGCCGAAAACAGTTTTCCCGCGGCAGCGATGATCACCACCCGAACCTGCCTGTCGGCGCCGGCCCGGTCGAGTTCGACGGACAGGGTTTCCATCAGCGCGATCGACAGGACGTTGGCCGGCGGATTGTTGAGCGTCAGCCGCAGGATGCCGTCGGCAAGATCGGCCGTCACCAAGGCCCCGATCGGTTCCGATGCACCATCCTTTTTGAACGAAACAACCTCTGCCATACCGTCTTCCTCCTTGAGCTTTGCCTTTCTTACTGCCATGGAAAGCCGAAAGGAAGCCAGAACGGAGCCGCGGCATGATACCGGTGATGACCATCGACGAACTCCACGCCTTCCTGGAGACGGATTTTCCGCAGATCCACACGGACGGGCGCGTCTTCACCATCATCGCCATCGAGCCCGGCGTCGTGCGCATGCGCTTCGACCCGATGGAGCGCCACCTGCGCCCTGGCGGCACGGTGTCCGGCCCTGCCCTGTTCACGCTTGCCGACGTCGCCGCCTATGCCGCCGTGCTCGCCCATATCGGCCCGGTGGCGCTGGCGGTGACGACGAACCTCAACATCAATTTCCTGCGCCTGCCGAAACCAGAATCCGTCACCTGCGAATGTCGCATCCTTAAACTCGGCAAACGTCTGGCCGTGCTCGATGCCTCGATCTACCAGCAAGATGCCGCCAAACTGGTGGCACATGCCACCGCCACCTATTCGATCCCGCCGAGATAATTTGTGGTATCAATATACCACATAATCAAGCCGTTGATTTTACTTGGTTAATTTTTCAATATGCAAAATCGGCAAGCTTGACGGCTCCAAGCCGCACCAGTATAAGCCGCCATGAATTGCGAACCCTGCGCCTTCGGGCGTGGTCGCATTCGTTTTGGATCGGTTCTTCCCTCCAATCAAGCAACAAGAAACGCCCCTCGCCTCGCGGTGACGGGGTCCAGATAGAGAGTAACACAATGGCTACCTTCGTTCAGAAGCCCGCTGAGGTGGAAAAGAAGTGGATCATCATCGACGCCGAAGGCCTCGTTGTCGGTCGCCTCGCCACCATCATTGCCAACCGTCTGCGCGGCAAGCATAAGGCAACCTACACCCCCCACGTCGACGACGGCGACAACGTCATCGTCATCAACGCGGAAAAGGTTGCTCTGACCGGCAACAAGTATGCCGACAAGAAGTACTACTGGCACACCGGTTATCCGGGTGGCATCAAGGAGCGCACGGCTCGCCAGATCATCGAAGGCCGCTTCCCGGAGCGCGTCATCGAGAAGGCCGTCGAGCGCATGATTCCGCGCGGCCCGCTCGGCCGTCGCCAGATGAAGAACCTGCGTGTCTACGCCGGCACCAATCATCCGCATGAAGCCCAGCAGCCGGCCGTCCTCGACGTCGCCAAGCTGAACACCAAGAACGTAAGGAGCGCCTGATCATGGCCGATCTTTCTTCCCTGAAGGACCTTGCCTCGACCGAGACTGCCGCTCCGGCTCACGTCCGCAAGGTTGATGCACAGGGCCGTTCCTATGCGACCGGCAAGCGCAAGAACGCCGTCGCCCGCGTCTGGGTCAAGCCGGGTTCCGGCAAGATCACGGTCAACGGCAAGGAATTCGCCGCTTACTTCGCACGCCCGGTGCTGCAGATGATCCTGCGCCAGCCGATCGTCGCTGTTGCCCGTGACGGCCAGTTCGACATCGACGCGACCGTTGCCGGCGGCGGCCTTTCCGGCCAGGCCGGTGCCGTTCGTCACGGCATCTCCAAGGCACTGACCTACTTCGAGCCGGGCCTGCGCTCGGTGCTGAAGAAGGGCGGCTTCCTGACCCGCGACAGCCGCGTCGTCGAACGCAAGAAGTACGGCAAGGCCAAGGCCCGTCGTTCGTTCCAGTTCTCGAAGCGCTAATCGCTTCAAGACTATGGACTATCGAAAAGGCGGGGCTCGGCTCCGCCTTTTTGTTTTGGGCTTTTCCTGTTGCGCCTCTTGCCGTCTGACAATAATATTCCGATATGGAATATACCGTCGAATACACCGATGAGTTCGGACGCTGGTGGGAGACCCTCGGCGAACGCGAGCAGATCAGCATCGACGCGCATGTGCAAAAGCTGGAGCAACGGGGGCCAAACCTGCCCTTTCCTTTTTCGAGCGCTGTCAACGGCTCCCGCCATTCCCATATGCGGGAGTTGCGGGTTCAAAGCGGAGGGCGCCCCTTGCGGATATTCTATACATTCGATCCGCGGCGGATGGCCATCCTGCTGATTGGCGGCGACAAGACCGGCGACGGACGTTTTTACGATCGCATGATTCCGATTGCGGACGACCTCTACGACACGCATTTGAACGAGCTGGCGAAGGAGAAGAACGATGAGCGGTAGACATTCTTTTGCCGAATTGCGCGGCCGCATGACGCCCGAAGCCCGGGCGGAAGCAAAAGCGGAGGCTCTGCGTCTCGAAGACGACATGAATCTTGCAGAGCTGCGCAAGGCTCTGAAACTGTCGCAGGATGAAATTGCCCAGACATTGCAAATCGGCCAGGGTTCGGTCGCCAAGATCGAGAAACGTGCCGATATGTATGTCGGAACGCTGCGCCGCTTCATCGAAGCCATGGGCGGCGAGCTTGAAATCGTCGCACGATTCGGATCAAACACGGTCAAGATCAAGAATTTTTCCGATCTCTCCGACGAGAAACCAGTCTGAAAGCGAACACACCTTGGCCAACAAGACCATTGACCACGCCTTCACCGCCAAGACGCTGACCTCGGCGGCCACGGACCCCACCTATGCAGGCACGCTGTCCTTCATGCGGCGGACATATTCCAAGCAGGTGAAGGGCACGGATGCCGTGGTCTGGGGCATACCCTTCGATGCCGCCACCTCCAACCGTCCCGGCGCCCGTTTCGGGCCGCAGGCGATCCGCCGTGCTTCGGCGATCTTCGACAACGATCCGCAATATCCGTTTTCGCGCGACCTGTTCGAGGCGATGTCGGTGGTCGACTACGGCGACTGCCTGCTCGACTACGGCAACCACTGGAAGACGCCCGCGACGATCGAAAAGGAGACGGCCAGGCTGCTCTCCGGCACCGATTTCCTGCTGACGCTCGGCGGCGACCATTTCATCACCTGGCCGCTGCTGAAGGCGCATGCGGCCAAGCACGGTCCCCTCGCCCTGGTACAGTTCGATGCGCATCAGGATACATGGTTCGACGATGCCAAGCGCATCGACCCCGTCGCCTGCCGCCCCCGCGCCGGGCGTGCCGGCATCACGGACCCGGCACGTCGGGCCCAGTGCGGGAGCGGCACCCAGGGGCGGGAAAATTCCGGCGGGGGGATCGTCCCCGGCCACGAGGTCGGGGACATGTCGGCTGCCGATATCGCCGCCCCGATCCGACCGCACACGGCGGGTGCACCCGCCTACCTCACCTTCGACATCGACTGCCTCGATCCGGCCTTCGCTCCGGGAACCGGCACGCCGGTCGCGGGCGGGCCGTCCAGTGCCAAGATCCTCTCGGTGCTGCAGCGGTTGAAGCAGCTCGATATCCGCGGTGCCGACGTGGTGGAGGTGGCACCGGCCTACGACCACGCCGACATCACCGCCATTGCCGGGGCGACGGTGGCGATGTATATGCTCGGCCTGCGCGCCGAGCGGCTGGCCCGCTTCCGGTGACAGCGTTAAGAAACTGAATCAGAGGCTTGTTATCCTGATTCCGGAACCTTTCCCAAACCCTTGAAAAGGCAGGAACTCATATGAAACCGAAGATCTTCATCGATGGCGAACACGGAACCACGGGCCTGCAGATCCGCACGCGCATGGCCGACCGCCGCGATGTCGAGCTTCTGTCGATCCCCGAAGCCGAGCGTCGCAATGCGGCCCTGCGGGAAGACCTGCTGAACAGCGCCGACATCGCCATCCTCTGCCTGCCCGACGATGCGGCGAAAGAGGCCGTCGGCATGTTGTCGGGCAACAACAAGGTGCGGATCATCGACACGTCGACGGCGCATCGTGTCGATCCGGACTGGGCCTACGGGTTTGCCGAAATGGACAAGGCGCAGCTGGCAAAGATCCGTGCGGCCCGGCTGGTCGCCAATCCCGGCTGCTATCCGACCGGCGCCATCGGCCTCCTTCGGCCGTTGCGTGCCGCCGGCCTGCTGCCGGCCGGCTATCCGGTGACGGTCAACGCCGTCTCCGGTTATACCGGCGGCGGCAAGCAGATGATCGCCCAGATGGAAGACCCGGCGAACCCGGACGCGATCTCCTCGCCGCATTTCCTCTACGGCCTGCCCTTGAAGCACAAGCATGTTCCGGAGATGACGACGCACGGGCTTCTGAACCGCGCGCCGCTGTTTTCCCCCTCCGTCGGGCGTTTCCCGCAGGGCATGATCGTGCAGGTTCCGCTGTTTGCCGGTGATCTCGGCGAGGGTGCCACGCTCGAAAAGCTGCATGCAGCCCTTGCCGACCATTATGCCGGCCAGGACATCGTCACTGTCGTGCCGCTGGCCGAAAGCGCCGCGATGCCGCGCGTCGATGCCGTCGAACTGGCGGGCAAGGATACGATGAAACTTTTCGTCTTCGGCACGCCGGGCGGCGCACACATCAACCTCGTCGCCCTGCTCGACAATCTCGGCAAGGGTGCGTCGGGGGCGGCCGTGCAGAACATGGACCTGATGCTGTCGGCATAAACACAAAGGCGGCCTTGCCGGGCCTTCCTCAGATCGCTGACAGACTCGAAAAACCTCTCTTCCGTCATCCTCGGGCCTGCCCCGAGGATCTGCCACCGGCTTCCAAGGCATTGACGATAAAGGATATATCGGGCGTGCTTGGATGCTCGGCACAAGGCCGAGCATGACGGTGCGGGGAGAATGGCGGCTTTTCGTCAGCCTGGAGGCAGCATCACGGGCCGCCTCCATTTTCTCTCACGAGCGCGGATATTCCCCGTAAAAGCCGCGCCAATGCGCGACGGCAAAGCCCAGAACCACCAGCGCCCCGCCCTGATGCAGCAAGGCCCAGTGCAGCGGCACCTGCATCACCAGCGTGACGATGCCGATTGCGGCTTGTACTGTCACCAGCAGGAACAGCACGACGGAGCGGCGGGCATGCGTCGTCTGCGGCGCGGCCCGCAGAGAGCCGATCATGTGCAGCAGCACCAGCGCGAACAGCACATAGGCGCCGAGGCGATGGACGTACTGCACCGTCTTCGGGTTTTCGAACAGGTTGATGAAAGCGGGTTTCTGGATGAACAGGTCACCCGGAACGATGGCGCCATCCATCAGCGGCCAGGTGTTGTAAGCGAAACCGGCATCGAGACCGGCCACCAGCGCGCCGAGATAGATCTGAAACATGGCAAAACAGGCAATCACCATCGCCATCGTCCGTGAGCTGCCGGTCGGTGCCCGGTCGGTGCTGTGCGGTGAAAGCCCGCGCATGATCCACATGCAGCCGGCAAAGATCAGACAGGCGATGACCAGATGCGTCGCCAGCCGGTACTGGCTGACATCGGTGCGCACGGCAAGGCCCGACGACACCATCCACCAGCCGATGAAACCCTGAAAGCCGCCCAATGCCAGCAGGCCGACCAGCGGCCAGCGCAGCCGGCGCTCGATGCGTCCCGTTGCCCAGAAGAAGGCCAACGGCAGGGCGAAGACGATACCGATGCCGCGTGCGAGCAGCCGGTGCGACCATTCCCACCAGAAGATCGTCTTGAACTCGTCGACCGTCATGCCCTTGTTGATTTCCTGGTACTGGGGAATACGCTGGTAGAGCGTGAATTCCTCGTCCCATTCCGCAGCCGACAGAGGCGGAATGACGCCATGGATCGGTTTCCATTCGGTGATCGACAGTCCGGACTCGGTCAGCCGCGTCGCGCCGCCGACCAGCACAAGACAGAAGAGCGTCACCAGCACGACACCGAGCCAGATGCGCACGGCCAGGCGGCCGCGCGGCTGCCGTGCGTTGACGTCCAGAATGGGGCTTTCGTTTGCCGGATGTGAGACTGCCATGATCTTCCTCGTTTCTGGCGGTTGATTTGCCTGACCCGCCTGTGCAAAACAAGGCCCAAGCCTTTGCGGCATCCCGTCGCGGCCGGTTTCGGGCGCTTCAATGGCCGCCGTTCCTGACGAAAGATAGACCATGCCCCTTCGCCTGCGCAAATTCATCGGCACAATCCTGCTGATCGTGCTGGTTCTCGGTTACGCCCTGCTGGCGACGACCTTTGCCTCGCTGCTGCTCGGCCGGTCGCCGTGGTGGGTGCACCTTCTCTATTTCACGCTCACCGGCTTGTTGTGGATTCTTCCCGCCATGGTCCTGATCAAGTGGATGGCGGGGCCGATCAAGAAATAGACCTCTTTAACCGGGCGATAACTGCATTATGCGGAAAAGACGGCCTAGCCGGTCGGCTTAAACCATTTTTCCGGCATCCCTGCCTAGCATCGCGCCACAAGCGCCAACGCCAGGGATGTCCGCCGTGCAGCCAGACAGGATCGACCTATCGCCCATGGGATCGCAAGAAAGCACCATGCCGGCTGCGCCGCAGGGCGCGAGCGGACCGACGCTGCCGATGATCGTCGAGGTCCATGACCGCATGGAGCCGCTGGAGCGCGAATGGCGCGCTCTCGAACGCGACAACGGCAACTCGCTTCACCAAGGGTATGACTGGTGCGCGGCCTGGATCAAGACCCACGACTCGCAACCGGCCATCGTCCGCGCCACCGACGGCGACAAGACGCTTTTCATCCTGCCGCTCGAAATCGTCCGCCACAACATGGTGCGCACGGTGCAATTCATCGCCGGCCGTTTCAGCAACATCAACACCGGCCTGTTTTCGCCCGAGTTCCGAAGCCTCACGGATGAAACCCTGATGCGGTCGATCGGCGGACGGCTGATCGAAAGCCTCAAGGACAAGGCGGATATCGTCACCTTGCGGAATGTGCCGCTGCTGTGGCGCGACGAACCCCACCCGTTTCGATACCTGCCGTCGGTCGTCAACCAGAACCACGCATTCCAGCTGCCGCTCCTCGAGACGTTCACGGCAACGATCGCGCAGTTGAACGCCAAGCGGCGGCGCAAGAAATATCGCTCGCAGGTCAAGCGGCTGGAGGTCTCGGGTGGTTTCGACCACATCGTCGCCCGCACGCCGGTGGAACGCAGCGCACTGATGGAATTGTTCTTTCAACAGAAAGCGGTGCGGTTCAAGGCGCTCGGCCTGCCCAATGTTTTTCACGCGCCGGAAACGCAGGCCTTCTTCCACCTGCTGCTGGAAACGGATGGCGGTGGCCGGGACACGCCGCTGCAACTGCATGCGATCAGGCTGAAAGGCGAGCATGAGGGAAGGATTGCCGCCATTGCCGGCCTCTCGCGCAAGGGCGATCACATCATCTGCCAGTTCGGCTCGATCGACGAAAGCGTGGCGGCCGAGGCGAGCCCGGGCGAACTGCTGTTCTGGCTGATGATCGAACAGGCCTGCGCCGAGGGCGCTGCCCTGTTCGATTTCGGCATCGGCGACCAGGGCTACAAACGCAGCTGGTGCCCGGTGGAAACGGTGCAGCACGATATCCTGCTACCGATCAGCGCCGTCGGGCGGCTTGCCGTGGTGGCGCAACGCGGCGTCACGCGGACCAAGGCCGCCATCAAGGGCAATCCGCGCGTCTATGCGCTGTTGCAGCGGCTGCGCGCCAAGGCAGGCCCTTCGGAAAGCACCGACGACTGAAACTGGTCAGGCGGCCTCAGGCCGCCTTGTTCTGACGTCCCGCCTGCGGCAGTTCGCCCGACAGGAAAACGAGGTCGCCGAACCCGGCCTTCTCGAAATCACCGACGACCGTCATCATCAGGTCTTCGGTCGGCTGCGGGATCGACAGGATGATCTCCGCCTTCCGGGAGCCCAGCAGACGCGCCACGGCCGGTGCCGGAGCGGGGCCGCATTCGACGAGGACGAGATCGTAGACCTCGGACAGCGAGTCGATCACCATCGACAGCCGGTCGGCGGCCCGCATGGCCTTGCGGATGTCGGCGCCGCCCTGCGGGATCAGGTGCACCTTCGAGGCGCGGTCCGAATGGATCGTGTCGGCGAAAGCCACGTCGCCCGTCAACAGGTTGGTGATGCCGGCCAGGCCGGTCGACGGCGCCATCAACCGTGTCGGCCATGCCGAGCCGGTCAAATCGATCAGGATGACGCTCTGGCCGCTCTCGGAAATCTTGCGGGCAAGATACACGGTCGCTTCCGAGCCGTCGTCGCCCGTCGGTGAGATGCTGACGGCGATCAGCGGCATGCGCTCTGCCAGGAACGCTGCAACGGTATCCAGGGAATATTCGTTTTCCGCTGCGGTCGCCGTGGCAGGTTCATCCGCTGTCTCGGGTGCTACCGGCTGCAAGGCGAGCAGGCTCTGCGCGACATTGGTCGTTGGCGCCGGGTTTTCACGCTTGACGGCCGGTTTTTTCCCGGCCTGCGCCGGTTGTACCGGTTCTTCTGGCACGATGACGTCTTCCTGCCTCGCCGTGACGACGGTTGCGGTCGCACCGGTGACGACAGGTCGCAATGCCCGGCCGCTGAAAAGCTCCATCAGCATGATGACCACGGCGCTGACGACCAGCGCCGCCATGGCCGCGACGATGACGATCGGGACCACTTTCGGGAAATACGGTTCCTGCGGCAGGATCGCACGCGAGATGATGCGCGCATCCGCCGGGCTGGACCCCTTGTCGATGCGGGAAGCCGCCTCGCGGTAGCGGGAGAGATAGGTTTCGAGCAGCTGACGCTGGGCAGCAGCCTCGCGTTCCAGCGACTTCAACTCCACTTCTTCTCCGCCGGCCCGGGCGGTATCCGCCTTGGCGACGTTCAGCTGCTGCAGCAGCTGCTGTTCGCGCAGCTGCGACACGCGTGCTTCGTTTTCCAGGCTGGAGAGGATTTTCTGTGTTTCCCGCTCGCGCTGCGCGCGGATATCGGCGAGTTGCGCCCGCAGGCCCTTCAGGCGCGGATGCCCCTCGAGCATCGAGGTCGACAGATCGGAAATCTGCGCCTGCACCGCCGATTCGCTTTCCTTCAGCCGCTGGATCATCTGCGAACCGACGACATCGGTCAGCGTGTCCAGAGAACGGCCGTCCTTCAACGCGGCACGCACGCTCTGCGCCCGCGCTTCCGCCGTCGCGCGCTCGCCGCGCACCCGGGCCAATTCAGCGGAAATGTCGGTAAGCTGCCGGTTGGCGAAAGTGCCGCCCTGCTCCTCGCCGACCAGCAGCAGGTCGCGGGAGGCGCGGTAGTCGGCGACCTTCTTTTCGGCGTCGCGAACCTTTTCGCGCAGGTTGGCGATTTCCGGCTCCAGCCAGCGCGTCGCGTCGGAATTGGAATCGAGCTTGGCGCCGCTCTGCAACGCCAGATAGACGTCGACGATCGCGTTCGGCACCTCTGCCGCCAGCTTCGGATCCTTGGAGGTGAACTGGATACCGATCACCCGGGATTTTTCCACTTGGTAGACGACGAGCTTTTCGGTGAATTCCTTGATGACGCGTTCTTCCGGCAGCAGTTCCAACGGGTTCTTCTTCAGCCCGAAGAGCACCATGACATCGGAGAGGATGGAAGGATTGACGGTCGGATCGAACTCCTCGCGCTCATAAAGCTTCATGTCGCGCGCCACCTGCTTGATCAGGTCGACGGATTGCAGCACCTGCACCTGGCTGGCGATGTTCAATTCGTCGAGCAGCGGCTGGTTTTCCGGCGTGGCGCCCTTTTCGGCACCGGTATAGGCCGGCGTGCGCTGTTCGATGAGAATGCGCGTCTCGCTGCGATAGGTCGGCGAGATCAATTGCGCGGCGCCGAACGCCAGCGCGGCGGCGGCGGCGGTGATGAGCAGCACCCTGCCCTTTCTCTGCCAGATCGCGCCGAACAGCTGGCCGAGATCGATATCCACATCCTGCTGGTGATTGTTTACGCTCGCCATACCCGCACTCCGAATACTCGTTTGAAACAAGCGTAAAGGAACATGGTAACCCAACCGTTAAGAGCAAAAACGATGGGACAGCGACGCGACCGCTGCTTTTTTCGAATTCCCCGCCCGGCATTTACCGAGCATTAACCCTAACGGATCGATAACAGCGACATACGAACCGAGTTGGAGCGGCCGACGGATGTCATTCGCGAAGTCAAAACATGTCATGGCACTGGTGTTCGCTGCATCCGCAGCGATCCTGCCGGGCTGCTCGACGTACAAACCGGCACCGAAGGCCTTTCACGAAGTGACGATCCAGCCCTACACGCTGGATGCCGGCGACCGACTGCGCGTCACCGTGTTCGAACAGGAAGGACTGACCAACACCTATACCGTCGACCAGGCCGGCTACATCGCCTTCCCGCTGGTCGGACAGATCCCGGCGCGTGGCCGCACGCTTCAGCAGCTGGAGGGCCTGCTCGCCCAGAAGCTGAAGCAGGGTTACCTGCGGGATCCGGACATCTCGGTAGAGGTGGATCGCTACCGGTCCGTCTTCGTCATGGGTGAAGTGGGACAGGCCGGGCAATATTCCTACGTGCCGGGCATGACCGTCCAGAACGCCATCGCCATGGCGGGCGGCTACAGCCCGCGCGCCTATCAGGGGAATGCAGATATAACACGAAGAATAAACGGAGAAATTCTGACCGGCCGGGTCCCGATCTCGGACCCGCTGATGGCCGGTGACACCATCTATGTCCGAGAGCGGTTCTTCTGACCGTCCATGCAGACCCCCGATCGCCCGCTACGCATCCTCCACTGCTTCAGGTCCCCCGTCGGCGGAATTTTCCGCCACGTGCGCGATCTTGCGGAAGAGCACAGCAAGGCAGGCCACGAGGTCGGGATCCTCTGCGACAGCTCGACGGGCGGCAGCTACGAAGATCGGCTTTTCGATCAGATCCGGCCCTATCTGGCGCTCGGGCTGACACGGCTGCCGATCCAGCGTTCGGTAACGCCCTCGGACATTGCTGCGCTCTGGCACAGCTACAAGGAGATCAAAAGTTTGCGGCCTGATGTTTTGCACGGGCACGGCGCCAAGGGAGGCGCTGTTGCCGGCATCATCGGCTCAGCCCTGCGGGTGAACAGCTATCGCGTAGCCCGCCTCTATTCGCCGCACGGCGGCAGCATGCATTTCGACCGGCGTTCGCTCGCCGGCCAGTTCGTGCTGCGCCTGGAGCGGTTCCAGGAAAGACTGACCGACGCCCTGGTCTTCGTCTGCAATTACGAGCAGAAGACCTATGAAGCGAAGGTCGGCAAGCCGCGCCCGGTGGCGCGGATGATCTATAACGGCATCGCCGACAGCGAGTTCGAGACCGTCCCGACCCGATCGGATTGCGTCGATCTTCTTTATATCGGCATGTTGCGAGACCTGAAGGGACCGGACGTCTTCATCGAAGCCTTCGCCGGGGCGGAGCGGCTTGTCGGCCGGCCGCTCTCCGCGCTGCTGGTCGGCGACGGCCCCGATCGCGACCGATACGAACAATTGATCGTCCAGAGCGGTCTCGGCCGGCGTATCCATATTCTGCCGGCGATGAAGGCACGCGATGCCTTCACGATGTCGCGCATCGTCGTCGTGCCGTCGCGGGCCGAATCCATGCCCTATATCGTCCTGGAGGCGCTGGCCGGCGGCAAAACCGTCATCGCCTCACGTGTCGGCGGCATTCCCGAAGTGCTGGGAGTGGAAAGCCAGGCCCTCGCCGCGCCCGGCGACCCCGGCGATCTCGCCCGCATCATGGCGACGGCGCTGACGACGCCAGGCTGGCATGATGCCGTCATGCCGCGGCCGGAAGCCTTCAAGGCGGCATTTTCCGCCAAGGTGATGGCGGAAAACGTGCTGAAACTGTACGGCGAGTTGCTCGGGGACGATCAGCCGTCACCCCACTGACAGCTCAGCGTAAGCGTTTTTTAGGGCCTTTCTGGTATTCGCTATTCACTCGAGGGCAGGGTGAACGCGATGAACCATTTTCACAGACCGGAAAACTTCGACCTTGAAGCCGTCCGGCGGAAGGTTTCCGAGATCCAGTCACGCGATCGCACCGCGGCGACTGACGATGAAAATTCCGGCAGTCCCGAGCTGAATTCGTTCGCCCGGCGCATCGCCGCCCAGTTCCGCGAAACCAGCTATTCGCCCAGCATGATTCTTGGGCAGATCAGGTTGCTGGAGTTTCTCGTGCTTTTCGCGATCGGCCTGGGCGTGCACACCTTCTACTGGGGCCGCCATGTCCTGGGGTCGCCGGTTTCGCTGGGCGTTATGGCGCTCGGGACCGCGCTTGCCGTGCTCCTGCTGCAGATTGTCGATGCCTATCAGGTGCAATCCTTGCGCGGGCCGCTGCGTGCCCTGCCACGCATCCTCGGCGCCTGGGCGATCTCGTTTGCCTTGATGGCGCTGGCGCTGTTCCTGCTGAAATCCGGCGACCAGTATTCGCGTCTCTGGTTCGTGACCTGGTTCGGTGTAGGTGCGGTCTATCTCATCGTCGAGCGCAAATTGCTTGGCGACGCTTTTTGTCGCTGGGGCCGCAACGGCATCATGGAGCGGCGCGCCGGCATCATCGGCGGCGGCGATCCGGCGAAAAACCTCATCCGGGCGCTGGAACAGCAGCCGGACAACGATATCCGCATCTGCGGCATCTTCGACGACCGCGACGACAGCCGCTCGCCCTCGATGGTCGCCGGATACCCCAAGCTCGGCACCATCGCCGAACTGGTGGAATTCGCCCGGCTGGCCAGCATCGACATGCTGATCATCTCGCTGCCGCTCAGCGCCGAAGGCCGCATCCTGCAGATGCTGCGCAAACTCTGGGTGCTGCCGGTCGACATCCGCCTGGCGGCGCATGCCAACAAGCTGCGTTTCCGGCCACGCTCCTATTCGCATGTCGGCGCCGTGCCGATGCTGGACATTTTCGACAAGCCGATCCGCGACTGGGATTCCGTCGCCAAGCGCATCTTCGACATCACATTCAGCCTGATCGCGCTCGCGCTGCTCTGGCCGGTGATGATCGGCGCGGCGATTGCCGTGAAAGCGACCTCGAAGGGGCCGGTTTTCTTCATCCAGAAGCGCCACGGCTTCAACAACGAGATCATCAACGTCTTCAAGTTCCGCTCGATGTACACGGACATGGGTGATCCGACCGCCCGCAAGGCCGTCACCAAGGGCGACCCGCGCGTCACGCCGGTCGGACGTTTCATCCGCAAATCCTCGATCGACGAATTGCCGCAGCTTTTCAACGTGCTGCGCGGCGACCTGTCGCTCGTCGGCCCGCGTCCGCATGCGGTGCTGGCCCAGACGCACGACCGGCTGTTCGTCGATGTCGTCGAAGGCTATTTCGCCCGCCACCGCGTCAAGCCGGGCGTCACCGGCTGGGCACAGATCAACGGCTGGCGCGGCGAGGTCGACAATGACGACAAGATCAAGTTCCGCACGGCCTATGATCTCTACTACATCGAGAACTGGTCGCTGCTCTTCGACCTGAAAATCCTGTTCCTGACGCCGATCCGGCTGCTTAACACGGAAAATGCCTATTGAGCGCGATCGTTCACCAGAATGTCGTCCTTCGGCCGCAGCTTGCGACCCTGCGGCTGCTCGGTTCGGCGCTGACGGCCTTCGGCGTCTTCCTGTCCGGCTTTGTGATTTCGGAACCTGCGCCCTACGAAGTGGTGATGGTGGTGCTCGTCGCCATCAGCTTCCTCTGCGGCCTGAAGATCTCCCGCAGCGTCGGTCCGCTGCTCGCCCTGCTGCTGCTCTTCAATGTCGGCGGCATCTTCTCGCTGACGGTCATGTCCGATCTCAACGACGGGCCGATGTATCTGGCCGTGTCGCTGTTTCTGGCGCTGACATCGGTTTTCTATGCCGCGGCGATCGAAGACAACGCGTCACGGCTGCGGCTGATCTTCCGGGCCTGGGTGGCGGCGGCGGTGATCACCTCCGCGCTCGGCATCCTCGGCTATTTCCATGCGGTGCCGGGCTTCGAGGTCTTCACGCTCTATGACCGCGCCAAGGGTGCCTTCCAAGATCCCAACGTCTTCGGGCCGTTCCTGATCGCCCCTTCCCTCTACCTGATGCACGGGCTGCTCAACGACAGGATCTCGCAATCCCCCCTAAAGATCGCCGGACTGCTGGTCATCGCGCTCGGGGTGTTTCTCTCCTTCTCGCGTGCGGCCTGGGCGCTGTTTCTGTTTTCGGCCTGCGCCCTGGTGTTCATCATGCTCCTGAAGGAGCGCACCGGCGCCTTCCGCCTGAAGATCCTGGTCCTGTCGCTCGCCGCGGTGCTGATACTGGTCGCAGCGCTGATCGGCGCCCTGCAATCGGAAAAAGTGTCGAGCCTGTTTTCCAGCCGCGCACAGCTGGAGCAGGATTACGATGCCGGCCATCTCGGGCGCTTCGATCGCCACCGCATCGGCTTCCTGATGTCCATGGAGGCACCGCTCGGCATCGGCCCGATGGTCTTCAGCCAGATCTTTCCCGAAGACGAGCACAACATCTGGCTGAAATCGCTCACCACCTACGGCTGGCTCGGCTTCGTCACCTATGTGTCGATGATGATCTGGACCCTGTCGATGGGTTTCCGCAACATGCTGCGCCACCGGCCATGGCAACCCTACCTGATGATCGCCTGGATCGTCATCGTTGGCCACGTCGCCATCGGCAATGTCATCGATACCGATCACTGGCGGCATTTCTATCTGCTGCTCGGCATCGTCTGGGGCTGTGGCGCACTCGAAAACCGATATCAAAGAACGGTACGGCAATCATGATGCAAAGGGTTTCTCCCAACCGTCTTTCCATTCTGCAGGTGCTGGAGCCAAGTGGCGGCGGATCCGGACGGCATTTCATCGACCTGTGCGGCGCGCTGAAGGAGCGCGGCCATCGCGTCACCGCGGTCTATTCGCCGCTGCGTGCCGAGGACCGTTTTCTCGACGAGTTGCAGGCGCTGGGCCTTCCCGCTGTCCATGCCATAAGCATGAGGCGCGCGCCGGGATTGTCGGATCTCCACAGCTGGCAGCAGCTCGCCGGCATCCTCCGCCGCGAAGGACCGTTCGATGTCGTCCATGCGCACAGCTCGAAGGCTGGCGCGCTCAGCCGCATCCGCCTGCCGGGGTCGCATGTGCCGCGTGTCTATACGCCGCATGCCTTCCGCACCATGGATCCGACGCTCGGGCGGGCCGGCCGGCTCGTCTTCGGCGGGATCGAATCCCTGCTCGGCCGCCATCTCTCCGACTGCATCATCTGCGTCTCGCAGGATGAATACGACCATGCCGTTTCGCTCGGCATCCCGTCCAGGCGGCTGCGGACCGTCATCAACGGCACGACCCCTCCCCCGGAGGGCCGGCGCGGCGACCTGCTGCAGCGCTTCGACATTCCGCAGGAGGCCCTGGTCTTCGGCTTTATTGGCCGCCTCTCGCAGCAGAAGGCGCCGGAGCGGCTGATCGAGGCCTTTGCCAGGATGGCCGGGGCCTTGCCGGCCGCCCATCTGCTGATGATCGGCTTCGGAGAGCTGGAAACGGAGGTGCGCGCCATGATCGCCGCCAGCGGCTTTGCCGACCGTATCCGCCTGACCAGCGAGATTACCGGACGGGATGCAATTTCCTGTTTCGACGTGCTGGTGATGCCGAGCCGCTACGAGGCGATGTCCTATGTCATGCTGGAGGCCGCCGCTGCCGGCAAGCCGATGATCCTCAGCCGTGTCGGAGGCGCCGGCCGCGTGCTCGAAGACGGGCGCAACGGCATCCTCATCGAAAACAACGACGACCCCACGGCGCTGGCGCAGGCGATGGCCAGCTTTGCCGACGGCGAGCGCCGTCGCGCCTTCGCCGAGGAAGCGGATGCCCGCAAGGACCGCTATGCCCTCAAGACGATGGTCGACGGCATCGAAGCGATTTATTGCAACCTTATCGATCCGAGAGGCGCACGCCGGACATTGAACACGTCCATCGGCGCACTAGCTTTCGATTCATGACCACACCAGCACAGATCCGCGCTGCCCGTGCCATGCTCGGGCTCACCATCGGCGAAGTTGCAGCCATAACCGGCCTCTCGGAAGCTTCGGTCGAAGAGGCCGAACGGCCAGGGAGCAGTGGCGACCCCGCAGTCCTGCGCATCCTCACCGATGCACTGGAAGGCAGGGGCGTGCTGTTCCTGTCGGCGGGCGACGAGGAAGGCGGCGGCCCCGGCATCCGGCTGAAGCGTCCGCCGCATGCCGACGACGGAACCCGGCCGGAAAATCTCAACGCCGCCAACGACGACTGAAGCGCGCCCGTAAAGCGATCCCCGGACGCTGCTTTCGCTTCATGCCGGCCGGCGCGGGCTCGACGGGCGCTTCAACCCCCACAATTGCATCAATTCCAGCGGCGCCGAAATATCCGTTTCCAGAATGAAGCGGTCGGATTTTGCGCCTTTACGGCGATCGGCCGTTCGCACCGGCAGGCCGTGCCCCATGCCATGGATCCGATAAAAGCTCAAAGCCGGCCGCCCCGCGGCGCTCCAGCGGCGGATTTCTCCCCATGAGCGGCTGATGGTGGTGCCGTCCTCAAGCTCGAGGCCGCGAACGTCGAGCCATTGATCGCGGCAGGCCACGGCGTTGACGGGACTGACGACCCTGTCGTCATCACCCTGCCAGATGGAGAGATCGGGCCAGCGCCGTGGCTGTGGCGAAACCGCCCTGACGAGGTCACCCCATTCCTGCGGGGTGCGGTTGGCGCCGGAATTCATCACCGAAAGGGCGGTCATCGCATCCCGGGCGGCACCGACCGGCAGGCCAGAGACGATCGCGCCGGCGGCAAAACTCTCCGGATAGGGCGCCAGCAGCGCGTTGGCCCTCGCCCCGCCCGCCGACAACCCGACGATATAGACCCGCGCGGCATCGAGCCGGTATTCGGCACAGGCATGGTCGATCATCTGCCGGATCGACAGCAGTTCGCCGCGGTCACGGGCGACGGCGCTCGGGCGGAACCAGTTGAAACAGAGGTTGGGGTTGTTGCTGTGCGTCTGCTGCGGATAAAGAACGGCAAACCGCCGCTCCGCCGCCAGCCTGGCGAAACCGCTCGCATCGTCGAAACCCTGCGCCGTCTGCAGGCAACCGTGCAGCACCACCACCAGCGGCGCGCGGGCCGGCAATTGCGACGGACGGTAGAAGTGCATGGCCAGCCGGCCCGGATTGCTGCCGAAGCCGTCAATCTCGACCAGTTTTCTCGGCGTGACGCTACGCGCCCGGTGCACGCGCTTCGGTTTGATTGCCGGCCGGGTCGCGCGCACGGTCTTCTCGATCAGGCGGCGAAGCTGCTTCTGGCGTTTGAACAGGCGGGAGAGCGAGATCGGCAATTTCAGCGTCATCGATGGTTCCTTCACACATTCGGTATCGACGCTCGCTCCTGCGGCCTCCCAACCACCCATCGATGCAATTCTGCTTAGTTCAATAGCGTGGCAAAGCCTTGACAGCCATTCACGATTTCCGGCGCAACGGCGTTGTGGATGGGATCGATGCAGCACGGGCAGCGTATTCGGAGAAATCGGAAGGCACATCGCCCGGATGCAGACTGTCGATAGCAGCGACCGGCATGGAAAAACGGCGGGCTGCGCCCGCCGTCTCATTGAGGAATTTCAATCGCTTAGTAGGGCGAATTGCAGCGATGGCGACGACCGTCGTTACCGAGATAGGTGTCGGTACGAACGCTGTACGAACGATAGCGGTTGGCGCACCATTCCTGATGCGAACCGCCGTCGTTACGGCCATTTGCGATGGCGCCGCCGATAATCGCTCCGGCGCCGAAGGCTGCCAGCGGATACCAGTAACCATCGCTGTGGCGGCGGTAGCCGCGGCGGCGTTCGCGATAGCCGCGGTGCCCTCTCCAGTGGCCACGGCGCTCGTTGTACTGAACACCCTGAACATCCGAGCCGGTATTGAAGGATTTGACGGCGATCGGCGCCGCTTCGACCGGAAGCAGCGAAGTCAGGCCGATGACGGCGCCCATGGCGCAGGTGGTGAAGAATTTCATGATATAACCTTTCACGAGACCATTTCCGTTTCCCAGGAGTGACGGAAACGTCATATTTCCTTGTGTTTACAGCGGAGCTTTGGCGCATGCCGGCGGCGCTGCAGACAAGGGTTAACGTCGTCTGGAAGGGATTGTTCCTTGCCTGGTCGATGCCTGCAGCATATCGATCACCACAGCGCTACCGGTTTGCGCGACGATCTTCAGTTCTGCTGCTTGGCACCGGCGCTCTTGCCGTCGGAGCTTCTGGAACGTTCCTCGAAACGGTCGGCGCCCTTTGCGAGGGCCGAGCCCTTCTCCGCCTCGACCTTGCGTTCCTCGGCGGCGGCTTCTTTCCGAAGACCTCTGGCGCCTTCCTTGCCCTGCGGTGTTGGTGCGTTCTCGATACCCATGGCTGTTCCTCCGTGAAATAAACGGACAAACAGCCGGGACCGCGGATTTGTTCCGCCGGCAGGCAACATCACGCTGCCGCTTCGATGGCAGGGGGATACGTATCACGATGAAGATATTGAAGAAAATGGTCGGAATGGCGGGGTTCGAACCCACGACCCCTTGACCCCCAGTCAAGTGCGCTACCGGGCTGCGCCACATTCCGACCCGGCCTAAAAGGCTTGGGGTGGTTATGGGTTTCGGCCCCGGAGCGCAAGGGGGGAAATGCAGGGGGGCAACAATAAAACGGATTCCGCACCAGCGCCGTAGGAAGGTTTACCGCTCCTGATCGAGCCGGCGTTTGCATTCCAGCGTGTCGTAGTGGGCTTCCGGCAGCAGGGCGCTGTCCTCCTTGTTGACACTGCCCTTGCCGATCGACACTTCCGGCACTGCTTCGTCATCATCGGCCATGAACGAAAAGAAGCGGCGGCTTGTCGGCGGCTTGGCGCGGCCGACGATCTGGTCTTCTTCGGCATGGCTGATCTTCGGTTCCGCGTGCGGTTGCGGCTCCTCGCCGGCGGCGGCCAGTGCCTCGACGGTGGCGAGATCACCGGTAGCGATGGCGGCAACGAACTTGTTGCCGTTGGTCTTCAACAGCTTCTGCACGCCCTTGATCGTATAACCGTGGTCATACAGCAGATGGCGGATGCCCTTTAGGAGATCGACATCCTCCGGCCGATAATAGCGGCGCCCGCCGCCACGCTTCATCGGCTTGATCTGCGGGAACCGTGTCTCCCAGAAACGAAGCACATGCTGCGGCAGGTCGAGATCGTCGGCAACTTCGCTGATGGTGCGAAAGGCATCCGGGCTCTTGTCCAAGTTTTTAGATCTCCCAACGCAGCGAAAACATCATGCCGAAAACGGTGCATTCAAGATCCGGCAAAATCCGCTGCGACGCTCCTTCGCTCGGAAGGCCGCCCGGCATTGTCCACATCAAGGTGCATGGATCGAGCCCGGAACTCGAATCATCCATATTTCAACGGCTTATAAAGACAAATTCAAGTCCCGCAGCGCCTTGTCTACGGGTTTCGCCGCTCGGTCGGCTGTCAGGTCGCGGGATTAACCGGCTTCTGCTTGGTCTTGCGGACATTGTGCGCCTTGAGAACACGCTGCTTCAAGACGTTGGACGCCTTGAAGGTCATCACCCGGCGCGGCGAAATCGGAACTTCCTCGCCGGTCTTCGGATTGCGGCCGATACGCTCGTTCTTGTCGCGAACCTGGAACGTGGCGAAGGAAGAGAGTTTTACGGTTTCGCCGCGCACGATGGCGTTGCAAATCTCGTCGATGACCGTCTCGACAAGTTCCGCCGATTCCGTTCGCGAAAGCCCGACTTTCCGGAAAACCGATTCCGCCAGATCCGCACGCGTCACTGTCTTCCCCGCCATGAGTTCCCGCCCATTATCTCAAATGATTTTGAAAGCCGGCAGAGAGTATTGCCCTTGGCCCGAGCGGTCAAGCTCTTGTTTGGTGTCGATTTTTTCGGTTCGCCACTACCAGCGCACCAGAACGGCGCCCCAGGTGAAGCCGCCGCCCATGGCCTCCAGCATCACCAGATCGCCTTTCTTGATGCGTCCGTCGCCGGCGGCTACCGCCAATGCCAGCGGAATGGACGCCGCCGAAGTGTTTCCGTGCTGGTCGACCGTGACGACGACCTTTTCCAGCGGGATGCCGAGCTTCTTTGCCGAACCATCGATGATGCGGCGATTCGCCTGGTGCGGCACCAGCCAGTCGAGATCGTCCGGCCCGGTTCCGGTTGCCTGGAAGGCTGCGTCGATGACGTCGGTGATCATGCCGACCGCATGCTTGAAGACCTCGCGGCCCTCCATGCGCAGATGGCCGACCGTGCCGGTGGTCGACGGGCCGCCGTCGACATACAGCTTGTCGCGGTGTGCGCCGTCGGAGCGCAGGTGCGATGTCAGCACGCCGCGATCGGCTATGGTACCCTCGCCCTCGGCCGCTTCCAGCACGAGCGCGCCGGCGCCATCGCCGAACAGCACGCAGGTGGTGCGATCCTCCCAGTCGAGAATGCGCGAAAAGGTTTCCGCGCCGATGACGAGAACGCGCCTGGCGAGGCCACCTCGGATATAGGCGTCCGCCGTCGTCACCGCATAGACGAAACCGGTACAGACCGCCTGCACGTCAAAGGCAAAGCCGTGATGCATGCCGAGCCGGTTCTGGATATTGACCGCCGTTGCCGGAAAGGTGTTGTCGGGCGTCGACGTGGCGACGATGATCATGTCGATATCGGCGGATGTCAGCCCGGCATTGTCGAGGGCGGCGCGGGCCGCCTGCTCTCCGAGGGACGCGGTCGTCTCCCCCTCGCCGGCGATATACCGCTGGCGGATGCCGGTGCGCTGGATGATCCATTCATCGGATGTCTCGACGATGCCTTCCATATCGCGATTGGTGACCACCCGTTTCGGAAGCGCTGCCCCGAAACCGCGAACCACTGAACGGATCATTCTTGTTTTACCCCGCCATTCATGCGGCTTCCGGCCCGACAGGGGGCAAGCGCCTTGCATGATATTTTTTCAAATCGTTCTGTATTTTTTCGGTGAGCCCGTTACGCACCATGTCGTAGCCCACATCCACGGCCGCCGCAAATCCTTCGGCGTCGGTGCCGCCATGGCTCTTGATGACGATGCCGTTGAGGCCCAGGAAGACGCCGCCATTGACCTTGCGCGGATCGAGTTTTTCGCGCAGCCGGTCGAAGGCGCTGCGGGCCAGCAGGTAGCCGATGCGCGACAGGAGCGTGCGCGACATGGCGTTGCGCAGGAGTTCGGCGATCTGGCGCGCCGTGCCTTCGGCCGCCTTCAACGCGATGTTGCCGGTAAAACCCTCGGTGACGACGACATCGACGGTGCCCTTGCCAAGATCGTCTCCCTCGACGAAACCGTAATATTCGATGGTGCCGAGATTGGCCTCACGCAGCATGCGCGCCGCTTCCTTGACCTCTTCTAGGCCCTTGACCTCCTCGACGCCGACATTAAGCAGGCCGACAGTCGGGCGTTCGATTTCGAACAGCGCCCGCGCCATGGCGCCGCCCATCAGGGCAAAATCGAGAAGCTGCTGCGAATCGGCGCCGATGGTGGCGCCGATGTCGAGCACGACGCTTTCGCCCTTCAGCGTCGGCCAGATGCCGGCAATCGCCGGCCGCTCGATATTGGCCATGGTGCGCAGGCAGAACTTGGCCATGGCCATCAGCGCGCCGGTATTGCCGGCGGAAACCGCGACGTCGGCCTCGCCCGTCTTCACCGCCTCGATCGCCCGCCACATCGACGAGTGGTAGCGGCCACGGCGCAGGGCCTGACTCGGCTTCTCGTCCATGGCGACGGCGATTTCACAGTGATGGAAGACCGATTTTTCCTTGAGCTTGGGATATTTGGCCAGAATGGGCAGGCACTGCGATTCGCTACCGAACAGAATGAAAGTAACATCAGGATGCCGGTCCAGCGCCTTGGCGGCACCGGGGATGACGACATCAGGACCGAAGTCGCCACCCATGACGTCAAGAGAAATTTTGATCACGCGTTCCTGATCCTTCCGTTTCGCCGAGTGGCAAAAGTTCGGCCAAATTACCTGTTTTGCGGTTGCTTACAACTCTATTATGTCAAAAGCTCAATGCCTATTCGCCCTTTTTCCAGTCCTTGAGCACGGCAAAAGGGTTGGGCCGCACGTCTTTTTCGGCGCTGTCTTCGATATGCCCGGAGAAGGCTATTCCGGGCTTGCGGGGATAGGGATCGATCGCCATTGCGGCAAATTCCGTGACGACGGCGCCGGCATCGATCGTGTCGCCGAGGAACATTTCCGGCATGTCGGGACCATCGGGGTCCAGCACCATCTCGCCGCGTTCGTCGGTAACGATGCGCGCCAGCTTCGAGCCTTCCGGCACGAAGATCTGGTCGACCGGCTCATCGATTTCCGACTCGACGGGATCGAGCGTGACGACGCAGGACTGGGTGAGCCGTGCCCGGACGCGCCCCCTGATGCGCACGCCGTCCTTCTTCCATTTGCCGATCTGCAGTTCCGCCGTCAGCGCCTCGACGGAGACGACGTTCCACAGCCGGGCAAGCCCCAGCCGCTCCTCGGCATCCGCCTCCAGATGGACGGTCACCGGGTTGGCGGAAATATGGCCCACCTTGACGTCGTAGGAGAACGGAACCTCGTCCTTGACTGGCTTTTTCATCAGCGTTGCTCCACGGCGGGGACTGGAAAGAGGGCGGAGCCGGTGGCGATGTCGCTTTCCGGCACCTTCGCGAGCGCTGCCTCGGCCTCGAGTGCCCAGCCGGCCAGCCGCACCATCGGCGAAGCCGCCTCGCCGGCCTGCGGATGCACGTTGCGCGACAGCGCGGCGGCCAGCGCTGCGGCATCGCCTGCATCGAGCGCCGCGGCATAGGATTCCAGCCGGCCGTAGAACATGCCGGCGAGCTTCTTCATGCGCTTGGGCACGCTGGTATCGCCGATGCCGAGTTCGCGGATCGAATAGTCGATATCCTGGAAGAAGGCGTCGACGATCTCCTGGGCGATTTCCTGGCCGCTGGTCCCGGATGCCCGCGTGCGGCGGAAATAGAGGATCAGCACCAGCGACAGCATCTCGAAACGGCCCATGACCGTGTCCGGCACGTCGAAATCGAGGTAGAAGACCGGCTCGCGCGCCACCGACGTCAGCGTTGCATACTGACGATCGACGATCGAGCGATTGTGATTTCTTTTGCGAAAAAGACCGAAAATCATCAAAAATCCCAGAATAGATCCACGCGATAACCGGTTCGGCGCTCCGGCTTGTTGCATGATTGCCAAAGCTGGTTTACCGAAGCAGGCACGAATTGCAATGCCGTTTGTGCAGGGTTCCCTGCCGTCGGGAAGCTCTTCCGGCGGCTCGCCAAGACCTGTCGTCACATTCATGCCAGCCGGGCGTCACCGTCCTTGAAAGGCCACAATGAGTGTGCAGCAGGTCTAGAGCCAAATGGGGCGTAGGTGTGGTTAAGTGGGGAAGATGTCGTTGAGGACACGGTATTTCAAGTCTGAGATCAAATTTGTCAGCAGTGCCGCCCTCGCCCTGATGCTCGCAACCGGGACACTGACCGGATGCGCCTCGACGGGCGAAGTGCTGAACAACGGCTATATCGTCGATGAACAGTCCCTGGCGCTCGCTCCGGTCGGCGCAAGCCGCGAGCAGGTGCTCCTGTCGCTGGGCTCGCCCTCGACGACGGCGACCTTCGACGGCGAGGTTTTCTATTACATTTCGCAGAAGCGCACCCGTCCGGTCGCCTTCATGAAGCCGAAGCTGGTGGATCAGAGCGTGCTCGCCATCTATTTCGACAAGGACGGCGTGGTGACGCAGCGTTCCAACTATACGCTCCAGGACGGCAAGGTCTTCGATACGATCTCGCGCACGACGCCGACGGGCGGCAAGGACCTCACCTTCCTGCAGCAGCTGCTTTCGGGCGGCAGCGCCGCCAACCTGGCGAAGGGCATGATCGGCGGCCAGCCGCAGCAGTAACGGCAGGCATGGACATCAAAAACCCCCCGGGATGGACAATCCCGCGGGGT
>Ga0066256_1001274_pt1 | contig 36874 bp, 36 predicted proteins | sample ThiBio_1000_biof_FD_87107 | JGI IMG/M metagenome (GOLD analysis project Ga0066256, IMG submission 87107) | Wastewater bioreactor microbial communities from Cape Town, South Africa - Thiocy_expt_1000_biof (version 2) | ecosystem: Engineered > Bioreactor > Thiocyanate-remediating >... | reverse complement strand
CATTTGGGAGCTCCGCTTCGTCCCCCCATGACGTTGAAGGAGAACAGACACGGCTGGTAACCGCGCGCCTTGGCGTCCCGCAGGCCGGCGAACCAGTCGCGGATCGGAGTAAAGGCGCCGGTATAGGTTGCCGGGTTGGAGCGCGGCGTGCGGCCGATCGGCGACTGGTCGATGTCGATCACCTTGTCGATATGCTCGAAACCGTCGATCCGGTCATGATCGGCCGGGTTTTCGCGCGCGCCCATGACGCGCCGCGCCGCCGATTTGTACAGCGTCTCGATGAGAAAGGTCGATTTGCCGCCGCCGGAAACGCCGGTCACTGCCGTGAAAACGCCGAGCGGAATGGCGGCCGTGACATTCTTCAGGTTGTTGCCGCGGGCGCCGATGACCTTGATTTCCTTGCCCTTCTTCGGCTTGCGCCGCTCGGCCGGAACCGGCACGCCCAATTCGCCGGACAGATATTTGCCGGTCAGCGATTTCGGATTGGCCATGACCTGCTGCGGCGTGCCTCCGGCCACCACCTGTCCGCCATGCACGCCGATGGCACTCTTGTCATGTGCGACGACGATCACGGTGTTGCCGATGTCTCGCAGGTGTTTCAGCGTATCGAGCAGCCGGGCATTGTCACGCTGGTGCAGGCCGACCGACGGTTCGTCCAGCACGTAAAGCACGCCCGTCAGGCCGGAGCCGATCTGCGAGGCAAGCCGGATGCGCTGGCTCTCGCCGCCGGACAGGGTGCCGGAATTGCGCGACAGGCTGAGATAATCGAGGCCGACATCGTTGAGGAAGCGCAGGCGTTCGCGGATTTCCTTGAGGATGCGCACGGCGATCTCGTTCTGCTTCGCCGTCAGTTTGTCCGGCAGGACGTCGAACCAGTCGCGTGCCACCCGGATCGACATGTCGGTGACTTCGCCGATATGCAGGCGGTTGATCTTGACGGCCAGCGCTTCCGGTTTCAGGCGGAAGCCGTTGCAGGCCGGGCAGGGGGCGGCCGACATGTAACGCTCGATTTCTTCGCGAGCCCAGGCGGAATCGGTCTCCTTCCAGCGGCGCTCGAGATTGGGAACGATGCCCTCGAAGGTTTTTGTCGTCGTGTAGGAGCGCGCGCCGTCGGCATAGAGGAATTCCACCTTCTCCTCGGTGCCGTGCAGGATCGCCGCCTGTGCCGAAATCGACAGATCCGACCAGCGATCATTGAGCTTGAAACCAAAGGCTTTCCCCAGCGCTTCCAGCGTCTGGTTGTAATAGGGCGAGGTCGACTTGGCCCAGGGGGCCACCGCGCCATCCTTCAGCCTCTTGTCGTGCTCCGGCACGATCAACGCCTCGTCGATCTTCTGCAACGAGCCGAGGCCGTCGCAGGACGGGCATGCGCCAAACGGATTGTTGAACGAAACCAGCCGCGGCCCGATTTACGGAATGGTGAAGCCGGAGGCCGGGCAGGCAACCTTTTCCGAACGCAGCACCCGTTCATGCGTCTCGTTCAGCGACTTGTTGGCCGAACCGCCGGCCGCCGTCTCTTCCACCGGCAGGGGCTTGTCGGCGAATTCCGCGACCGCCAGGCCATCGGCCAGCCTCAGGCTGGTCTCCAGGCTGTCCGCGAGGCGTGCAGCGATGTCGGACCGCACCACGAGGCGGTCGACGACGACGTCGATGTCGTGCTTGTATTTCTTGTCCAGGGTCGGGGCATCGGCGATCTCGTAGAACTGGCCGTCGATCTTGACGCGCTGGAACCCCTTCTTCATCAGTTCGGCAAGTTCTTTCTTGTACTCGCCCTTGCGGCCGCGGATCATCGGCGCCAGGATATAAAGACGCGTTCCTTCCTCGAAAGCGAGGATGCGATCGACCATCTGGCTGACCGTCTGGCTTTCGATCGGCAGGCCCGTCGCAGGCGAATAGGGAACGCCAACACGCGCAAACAGAAGACGCATGTAGTCGTAGATTTCCGTCACCGTGCCGACCGTCGAGCGCGGATTGCGCGAGGTGGTCTTCTGCTCGATGGAAATCGCCGGCGACAGGCCGTCGATCCGGTCGACATCCGGCTTCTGCATCATCTCCAGGAACTGCCGGGCATAGGCCGACAGGCTCTCGACGTAGCGCCGCTGGCCTTCCGCATAGATGGTATCGAAGGCGAGCGACGATTTTCCCGATCCGGAAAGACCCGTCATGACGATCAGCGAATTGCGGGGCAAGTCGAGATCGATGCTCTTGAGATTGTGTTCGCGGGCACCGCGAATGGAAAGCGATTTCAGTTCACTCATGGGGTCACTCGTATCCGGGGACAAGACCGGCGCTATCCGGTAAAGGCAGTCCTTATGTAGTCATGCCGTCGCGCGTGTCGAGGCGAAATCTGCGATTCTCTTGACACGACTATAGAGATTTATTAGAACAAATAAAGAACAAAATTGCCTGTGGATTATCGAACAGGGTGAACCATCGAGGCGTTTCGATGGTTTAAGATATATGGATCAATTTTTCTCGTGAGATGCCGCAGGCAGTGCGGCAGGCAGGGTGAAGCGTATGGCTGGCAGCGTCAACAAGGTAATTCTGATTGGAAACGTGGGTGCCGACCCCGAAATCCGCCGCACGCAGGACGGCCGGCCGATCGCCAACCTGCGCATCGCAACCTCGGACACCTGGCGGGACCGAAACTCCGGGGAGCGGCGCGAAAAGACGGAATGGCATACGGTCGTCGTCTTCAACGAAGGCCTGTGCAAGGTCGTCGAGCAATATGTCAAGAAGGGCGCCAAGCTTTACATCGAAGGCGCCTTGCAGACCCGCAAGTGGCAGGATCGCGACGGCCAGGACCGCTATTCGACGGAAGTGGTGCTGCAGGGCTTCAATTCGACCCTGACCATGCTGGACGGACGCGGCGAAGGCGGCGGCGACCGCAGCTTCAGCGGCAGCAGCGGCCGCCCGTCCGGCGACTTCGGCGGCGATTACGGTGGCGATGATTATGGCCAGTCGTCGTCCTCGTCGCGTGGCGCACCGGCTCGGGGCAGCTCTTCGTCCTCTTCCGGCGGCAATTTTTCGCGCGATCTCGACGACGACATCCCGTTCTGATCGATTGCGGTCCCTCGGCGGCTATCAGATTGCGAAAGCGGAGCGGATGCCGTCGACGACGAATTGCGCGGCAAGGGCCGCGAGAACGACCCCAAGCAGTCGGGTGAGGATCGCCCGGCCGGTGACGCCCAGGAAACGATCGATGCGCTCGGCGATGATCAGCGTGGCGAACAGCAAGAGCGTGCAGAAGGCGATGATCAGGATCAGTTGAAACCGGTCGATGGCGCTCGGCATCGAACCGGCGAGCAGGATCGTCGCCGAGATGGCGCCGGGGCCGGCAACCAGCGGCAAGGCCAGCGGAAACACGGCGATGTTGTGGATGTGGTCCTTGGTGATCGCCGCCTCCGAGGTCTTTTCCTTGCGCTCCTGCCGCTTCTCGAACACCATCTCGAAGGCGATCCAGAACAGAAGCAAGCCGCCGGCGATGCGGAACGCGCCGATCGAGATGCCGAGAATGCCGAGCACGCTAGCGCCGAACAGCGCGAAGACGGCAAGGATGCAGAAGGCGATCAGCGTGCCGCGGAACGCCACCTGGCGGCGCTGCTCGCGGCTCATCCCGACGGTGAGGCCGAGAAAGATCGGCGCGAGCCCCGGCGGATCCAGCGTCACCAGCAGCGTCGTCAAGGCGTTGATCAGCACGTCCATGGCAGCGGCATCCCTCTTTTTGTTCCCCAGGCGCGATTGTGCCGCCTGCGGCCGGCAAGGTCAAAGCCCTGCGACACGATTTTCGCGCTCCGGCGACGATGCGGGGCAGGGCGGCAAATGCCTGTCGCGCTGCTTGTGGCGGGCGCTGTGGCCGGCGGCGCCCCAGACCACGGTAAAACCCGCCAATTGCCTTGTTTTGGCCGCTGAAATCTGTTCACAACCGCCTGGAAAATTGGCGCCACGAGCCGGTTTCCGCTATAAAACCCCATCTGATTCCGAAACAAGATCGTGATTCAATTTGACTGAACAAACACCCCCGGGTGGCGGCAAATATCCGCCAGGCATCGAACCTATTTCCATTATGGAGGAAATGCAGCGGTCCTATCTCGATTACGCCATGAGCGTGATCGTCAGCCGCGCGCTTCCTGATGTCCGCGACGGGCTCAAGCCCGTGCATCGGCGCATCCTGTACGGCATGTCCGAACTGGGCATCGACTGGAACAAGAAATACGTCAAATGCGCCCGCGTCACCGGCGACGTGATGGGTAAATACCATCCGCACGGCAATGCGGCGATCTACGATGCGCTGGCGCGCATGGCGCAGGACTGGTCGCTCCGCCTGCCGCTGATCGACGGCCAGGGCAATTTCGGCTCGGTCGACGGCGACCCGCCGGCGGCCGAACGCTATACCGAATGCCGCCTGCAGAAGTCGGCGCACGCGCTTTTGGACGATCTCGACAAGGAAACCGTCGATTTCCGCGACAACTACGACGGCACGCTGAACGAACCGGCCGTCCTGCCGGCGAAATTCCCCAACCTGCTGGTCAACGGCGCCGGCGGCATCGCCGTCGGCATGGCGACCAACATTCCGCCGCACAACCTGTCGGAAGTCATCAACGCCTGCATCGCGCTGATCGAAAATCCGGCGATGGAACTGCCGGACCTGATGCAGATCATTCCCGGCCCGGATTTCCCGACCGGCGCGCTGATCCTCGGCCGCTCCGGCATCCGCTCGGCCTATGAGACCGGCCGCGGCTCGGTGATCATGCGCGGCGTCGCCCGCATCGAGCCGATGCGCGGCGATCGCGAGCAGATCATCATCTCCGAAATTCCCTACCAGGTGAACAAGGCGACGATGATCGAGAAGATGGCCGAACTGGTGCGTGAAAAGCGCATCGAGGGCATCTCCGACCTGCGCGACGAATCCGACCGCCAGGGATACCGCGTCGTCGTCGAGCTGAAGCGCGACGCCAATGCCGAGGTCATCCTCAACCAGCTCTATCGCTATACGCCGCTGCAGACCTCCTTCGGCTGCAACATGGTGGCGCTCAACGGCGGCAAGCCGGAACAGCTGACGCTGCTCGACATGCTGCGCGCTTTCGTTTCGTTCCGCGAAGAAGTCATTAGCCGGCGAACGAAATACCTGCTGCGCAAGGCGCGCGAGCGGGCGCACGTCTTGGTCGGCCTGGCGATCGCCGTTGCCAACATCGACGAAGTCATCCGCGTCATCCGCGAAGCGCCGGATCCGCAGACGGCGCGCGAAACCCTGATGGAGCGCCGCTGGCCGGCCGTCGAGGTCGAATCGCTGATCCGCCTGATCGACGATCCGCGCCATCGCATCAATGACGACCTCACCTACAATCTCTCCGAGGAACAGGCACGCGCCATCCTCGAGCTTCGTCTTGCCCGCCTGACGGCGCTTGGCCGCGACGAAATCGGCGACGAACTCAACAAGATCGGCGAGGAAATCAAGGAATATCTCGATATCCTGTCGTCGCGCCTGCGCATCCAGAACATCGTCAAGGACGAACTCGGCGCCATCCGCGACGAGTTCGGCACGCCGCGCCGCACCGAGATCATCGACGGCGGCCTCGAAATGGAAGACGAGGACCTGATCGCCCGTGAGGACATGGTGGTCACGGTTTCGCACCTCGGCTACATCAAGCGCGTGCCGCTCGCCACCTACCGGGCGCAGCGCCGCGGGGGCAAGGGCCGCTCGGGCATGGCGACACGCGACGAGGATTTCGTTCCCCGGCTATTCGTCGCCAACCCCCACACGCCTGTTCTGTTCTCCTCGGCCCGCGGCATCGTCTACAAGGAAAGGGTCTGGCGCCTGCCGATCGGCACGCCGCAATCGCGCGGCAAGGCGCTGATCAACATGCTGCCGCTGGAGCCCGGCGAACGCATCACCACCATTATGCCGCTGCCGGAGGACGAGGACAGCTGGGATAATCTCGACGTGATGTTCTCGACGACGCGCGGCACCGTGCGCCGCAACAAGCTGTCGGATTTCGTCCAGGTCAACCGCAACGGCAAGATCGCCATGAAGCTGGAGGAGGACGGCGACGAAATCCTCTCGGTGGAAACCTGCACAGGTCCCAACCTCGATCTCGGCCTTCCCGGCGACGATGTGTTGCTGACAACGGCGCTCGGCCAGTGCATCCGCTTCCCGGTGGAAGACGTACGCGTCTTTGCCGGCCGCAATTCGGTCGGCGTGCGCGGCATCACGCTTGGCAGCGGCGACCGCATCATCTCGATGACGATCGTCGGCCATGTCGAAGCGGAACCGTGGGAACGCGCCGCCTATCTGAAGCGCTCCGCGGCCGAGCGTCGTGCCAGCGGCGTCGACGAGGACGATATCGCCCTCGTCGGCGAGGAAGTCTCGGAAGAGGGCCAGCTTTCCGATGAACGCTACGAATACCTGAAGGAGCGCGAGCAGTTCGTGCTCACGGTCTCGGAAAAGGGTTTTGGCAAGCGGTCTTCTTCTTACGATTTCCGTACCTCGGGCCGTGGCGGCAAGGGCATTCGTGCCACCGACACGTCGAAGACCGGCGAGATCGGCGAGCTGGTCGCAGCCTTCCCGATCCTCGACGCCGACCAGATCATGCTCGTCTCCGATGGCGGCCAGCTGATCCGCGTACCGGTCGGCGGTATCCGCATCGCCAGCCGCGCCACCAAGGGCGTGACGATCTTCTCCACCGCCAAGGATGAGAAGGTGGTTTCGGTCGAGCGCATCAGCGAGCCTGAGAGCGATGAAGACAATGGAGCCGACATCGAGGTCGACGGCAACGGCGGCGAGGCCGGCACCACGGCCGAATAAGCGACCGGTATCGATCCATGAACAGGACGGGCGGCAACATGCCGCCCGTTTTGCGTTTATAACAGTCTTGCAGGGCAAAGAAAAAACCGGACGGGAGGAGCCATCCGGTTTTTTGCAGAAGCGGCGGGAGGAGGTGCCGCTTTGATAAAGGGATGCGCGTCAGAAGGCGCGGTGAGCCCGCGTCAGTTCCTTCATGTCTTCGCTTTCGCGCCTGAGTTCGGAGAGGGCCGATACCACGGACGCGACGAACATCGAGCTGATCAGAGCGGCGAGTACGGTCAAAGTCAGAAACATGGATCTTTCCTTTCCTTGGTGGCCGGCGATCTCTATCGCCTTTCTTGTCCTCAATATTGACTGAGCTTGTATGAACGCGCTGTTACTTCGGTGACGCCGGTTTTAGCGATCGCAGTGCCGTTCTCGCCGTAGAGCGAAACGGTTGCCGTCAGCATGGCTCCGACCATGCACATCCAGACCAGGCTGATCATCGAAATCTTGTCGAACATGATTTTGTTTCTCTTCAGATTTTTTTGCATATCTGCTTTCCGGTAACTAAATGCGCAGGGTTAAATTTTGTTCCAGGGTCCTGGTGAGACTACCTTAACCAAAATTCGTCTTAAGCCTCTTTGAATGGCTCGTTCATCTGGCGTTCAGCTTTCTGGAGCCGCATCGGCTTGCGTTGGGCGCGGGGTCCGGCAATTCCGGCGGCCAGATGGCGCCAGGAAGCTGGCGTGCGCCACTCGACGCTGCAGGCCCGGTCGAAGCGGTGAAAGGCCCACTCGAGCACAAGCGATGCGGCCACCGTGGCGAGGGTCAACAACACAAGCATCGTCTTTTCGTCCCGTTTTCTTTGAGGCGCCCCGCCTCATCCCTGCCGCAATCCAACCATTTTCAGGCTGAAACAGGCTTGAATGGCGCATTCATCGGCCGTTCACCTGCAAGGCGCCGGGCCGGGGCAGGGGGAAAGCCGCAAAAGGCTTGCAGCGCCGGCTCTTCCGTGACAAAAGGCCTCGAAACCGAAAGCCGGCCGATCATGATCACAGCGTTTTATCCCGGGTCCTTCGATCCGATGACCAACGGGCATCTGGACATCCTCGTGCAGGCGCTGGCGCTGACGCCGCGGGTCATCGTCGCCATCGGCGTTCACCCGGGCAAGACGCCGCTGTTTTCATTCGAAGAGCGCGCCGATCTCATTCGCCGGTCGATCGCCGACGTGTTGCCGGAAAAGGCGGATGGCGTCTCCGTCGTCCTCTTGTGCCCCTCGGTGCGCGCGGCGCGCTCGGGTGCGGCCGCGAGCTGGCTGCTCCGCGGCTCGCGCGGCGGGGCGGGTCCAGATTCCGAAATGCGGAGGGGGGGGATGACGCGGAGCATGGCGCCGGATTTCCCGCCCGTCTCCGTGCCGGCGGGACCCGCCTGGCGGCCCATGTCCGCCACATTGGTGCGCCAGATCGCAGCCATGGGCGGGGATGTCAGCGGTTTTGTTCCTGCTACGGTTTTCCGGGCGCTCAAGGCCCGTTTTGTGTCTTGAGCCTTAGCCATACGAATGGAGCTCACATGAAATATTTTACTCTCGCCTTTGCGGCGGTCCTCTATGTCGCCTCCTTCGCCGGCGAGGTCATCGCCCAGCAGGCGCAGCATCTGCTGACCATACAACTCAAGGATGGCCCCGTCGTCATCGAGCTTGACCCGAAGAACGCTCCGAAGCACGTCGCCCAGATCGAGGCGCTGGCCAAGAACGGCGACTATGACAACGTCGCCTTCCACCGCGTCATCGACGGTTTCATGGCCCAGACCGGCGACGTCCAGTACGGTGACATGAACGACGGCTTCGACGCATCCGCTGCCGGCACCGGCGGTTCGAAGCTCCCCGATATCCCCCCCGAATTTTCAGACGGGCCCTTCAAGCGCGGCACCGTCGGCATGGCGCGCGCCCAGGACCCGAATTCCGCCAACTCGCAGTTCTTCATCATGTTCGCCGACGGCGATTTCCTCAACGGCCAGTACACGGTCGTCGGCAAGGTCGTTTCGGGCATGGAAAACGTCGACAAGATCAAGCGCGGCGAAGGCCAGAACGGCGAAGTCAGCGATCCCGACCGGATGATCAAGGTCACCGTCGGCAAATAAACAGCGCGCCAGCGCAACCATAAAGGAGAAAGACATGGCCGAGATCAAGGATCCCGAAAACACCCTCATCCTCGAAACCACCAAGGGCAAGGTCGTCATCCAGCTTCTGCCGGAAGTGGCGCCGGAGCATGTCGCCCGCATCAAGGAACTGGCCCGCGAAAAGGCCTATGACGGCGTGGTGTTCCACCGCGTCATCGAGGATTTCATGGCCCAGACCGGCGACGTGGAATATGGCAAGCAGGGTTCGGAAACCTTCAACCCGGGCCGGGCCGGCATGGGCGGCTCTTCCAAGCCGGACCTGAAGGCGGAATTCTCCGCGACCTCGCATACGCGCGGCACCTGCTCGATGGCCCGCTCGCAGAACCCGAACTCGGCCAACTCGCAGTTCTTCATCTGCTTCACCGACGCCCCCTGGCTGAACAAGCAATATTCGGTCTGGGGTCAGGTCATCGAAGGCATGGACAATGTCGACAAGATCAAGCGCGGCGAGCCGGTGCGCGATCCCGATTCGATCGTTTCCGCGCGGGTTGCCGCCGACGCCGCAGCCTGATCTTTCTCGCCATCGCGAAACCGCCCTGCCTGTCCGGGGCGGTTTTTGCTTTTTCTCGTAGACCACGTTCTTCCAGGGATTCGCTGTCATGGCTGGAATTTTATGGGCGCTGTTCGGCATTGCCGCAGGCGCCTGCATCGCGTTTCAGGCCCCGATCAATGCACAGCTCGGACGCGGCCTTGGCCTTCCCGTCGCCGCGGCGATGATCTCGTTCCTGGCCGGCGCCATCGTACTCGGCATCATCACCTTCGTCTTCACCCGCGCCGAGGGAACGGTGCTGGATTGGCGTGCGCCGGCGCCCTGGCTGTATGTCGCCGGCGGCTGCCTTGGCGGTTTCTACGTAACCGCCGCCGTACTGCTGACGCCACGCATCGGCGCGACGGCGCTGATGGCCTTCGCCATCGCCGGGCAACTCTGCGCCGGCCTCTTAATCGATCGATTCGGGCTCCTCGGCGTCGCCGTGCGCGAAATCAGCGTCGGGCGCCTGGCTGGGGCGATGCTGCTCTGCGTCGGCGTCCTGATGATCCGGATGTTGTGAACCATGCGCGTCGATCTCTTCGATTTCGATCTTCCGGAAGACAACATCGCGCTCAGGCCGGCCGAGCCGCGCGAAAGCGCCCGGTTGCTCGTCGTCCGGCCGGATGCAGAGCCGATGCTTGCCGATCACCACGTCGGCGACCTGCCGTCCTTCCTGCGCCCGGGCGACGCGCTGGTGTTCAACGACACCAAGGTCATCCCGGCGCAGCTGGAGGGAATCCGCAGGCGCGAGGGCGCCGGCGGCCAACAGGTTTCGGCAACGCTGCATATGCGCGTGGCGCCCGACCGCTGGAAGGCTTTCGCCAAGCCCGGCAAGCGCATCAAGGTCGGAGACCGCATCAGCTTCGGCCACAACGGCGACGTCTGCCTGCTCGGCACGCTCGATGCCACCGTCGAGGAGAAGGGCGAAGGCGGCGAAGTCACGCTGCTTTTCGATCTCTCCGGCCCGGCGCTCGACGAGGCCATCGCCATCGCCGGCCATATTCCGCTGCCGCCCTACATCGCCGCCAAGCGTCCGGACGACGACCAGGACCGGCGCGACTACCAGACCATTTATGCGCGGGAGGAGGGCGCCGTCGCGGCCCCCACGGCCGGGCTGCATTTTACCCCGAGCCTGTTCGAAACGCTCGACAAGACCGGCATCGAACGGCATTTCGTCACCTTGCATGTCGGTGCCGGCACCTTCCTGCCGGTCAAGGCCGACGATACGGCCGACCACAAGATGCACCAGGAGATCGGCACGGTCGATGCCGCGACGGCGGCAAAGCTCAATGCGGTGAAGGCAAGCGGCGGGCGGATCGTCTGCGTCGGCACAACCTCGCTGCGGTTGATCGAAAGTGCGGCCGCGGATGACGGCACCATACGGCCGTGGTCCGGCGCCACCGGCATCTTCATCACCCCCGGTTACCGTTTCAAGGCGGTGGACGTGCTGATTACCAATTTCCACCTGCCGCGCTCGACGCTGTTCATGCTGGTCTCGGCCTTCAGCGGCCTGGAGACCATGCGGGCGGCCTATGAGCATGCCATCGAAACCGGCTATCGTTTTTATTCTTATGGCGATGCCAGCCTGCTTTTCCGGAAAGACTGATGAGCGAACCCTTTCAATTCAATCTGAAGAAGGTCGAAGGCGGCGCCCGCCTCGGCGAGATCACCATGCCGCGCGGCACGATCCGCACGCCGGCCTTCATGCCGGTCGGCACGGTCGGCACCGTCAAGGCGATGTATCTCGATCAGGTCCGCGACAGCGGCGCCGACATCATCCTCGGCAACACCTACCATCTGATGCTGCGGCCCGGTCCCGAACGGGTCGCCCGCCTCGGCGGCCTGCACGAACTGATCCGCTGGCCGCACCCGATCCTCACCGACAGCGGCGGCTTCCAGGTCATGTCGCTCTCCGGCCTGCGCAAGCTCGACGAGCAGGGCGTCACCTTCAAGAGCCACGTCGACGGCTCGACGCACCATATGTCGCCGGAACGCTCGATCGAAATCCAGGGCCTGCTCGACTCGGACATCCAGATGCAGCTCGACGAATGCGTGGCGCTGCCGGCAGAACCGAAGGACATCGAGCGCGCCATGGAAATGTCGCTGCGCTGGGCCGAACGCTGCCGCGTCGCCTTCGGCGAACAGCCGGGCAAGGCGATGTTCGGCATCGTCCAGGGCGGCGACGTGCCGGCCCTGCGCGTCCGCTCCGCCGAAGGCCTGAAGCAGCTCGACCTCAAGGGATATGCCGTCGGCGGCCTGGCGGTCGGCGAGCCGCAGCATGTGATGCTCGAAATGCTCGATATCACCCTGCCGGTGCTGCCGACGGAAAAGCCGCGTTACCTGATGGGCGTCGGCACGCCGGACGATATCCTGAAATCGGTGGCCCGCGGCATCGACATGTTCGACTGCGTCATGCCGACCCGCTCGGGCCGTCACGGTCTGGCCTTCACGCGCCGCGGCAAGGTCAACATCCGCAACGCCCGCCACGCCGAGGACAGCCGTCCGCTCGACGAGGAATCGACCTGCCCGGCCGCCCGCGATTATTCCCGCGCCTACCTGCACCATCTCGTCCGCTCCAACGAGGCGCTGGGCGGCATGCTGCTGTCGTGGAACAACCTGCACTATTACCAGGAACTGATGCAGGGGATTCGCAAATCCATCGCCGAGGGCCGTTTCCGCGATTTCTACGCCGAAACGCTGGAAAACTGGGCGCAAGGCGACATCCCGCCGCGCTGAGGCACGACCGTCAGATGCCGGTGCTCTGCGTCGTGCGGAGCATCTGCACGCCGTTGATCTTGTAGCTGCCGTCCGGCTGGCGCTGCAGTTGGTAAAGCGCCGAATAATCCTTGCCTTCGGTGCCGGTGATCAAGAGTTCCTGGATCACCGTCTCGCCGCCATTGATGCTTTTCGAACGCCCGAAGGCATAATTGCCGGGGCGATAGACCGGCGCGTAGCTTTTCCGCACCATGTCGAAGAAACGATCCTTGTCCGGAAAGATCGATTTGATCGTCGGCGACGCATAAGAATAGGCGGCATCGGCATCGTTCTTCAGGAAGGCGGCGATCTGGCGCTCAATGATCGATTGGCCCGCCACCACGGGGTCTTCGGCAAGGGCAGCGAGCGGCACGGCAAGAAGAAGGGCACTGACGGCAAGGACTGGCGAAAGGCGCATGGTGATTCTCCTTCGACGAAGGAAGAATATTAGGGCGGAATGCTTGTTTGGAAAGCGGCGCCTTCCTTTTCCCAGCTTGCAACACGAACGCGGAACCAAATCCCGTCCTGCCAGTTCCCTTGGTCATCTAGGATGAATTGGAGAACATCATGTCTCGGTCCATGCCCGCAACGTCAGTCGCGGCAGCGGGTTTCCTGTTGTCCGCTGCCTTCCCCGCCTCGGCTGCGCTCGAAAGCGACGTCGGTTTTTCACCACTGCCGGAAGTGCAGGTTTCTTACAACGACGTCACCAATACCGTGCAGAAACGGGCCGGCTGCAACGAAGTCAAGGCAACGATTCTCGTTGATGAAAACGGACGCATGGTGGCGCTGCTCTACACCACCGATCCGGAAGCGGCCTGCTAGAACCTGGAACATTTGCCCTCTCCCCGGGTTCGGATGGGCAGTTCGAAAAAGGAGAACGACGATGCCCAGAGGCGACAAATCGAAATACACCGAGAAGCAGGAGCGCAAGGCCGACCATATTGCCGAAAGTTACGAGGCCCGCGGCGTTTCGGCCAAGGAGGCTGAACGTCGCGCCTGGGCGACGGTCAACAAGGACAGCGGCGGCGGCAACAAGTCCGGTTCGGGCCGTGGCCATGCCGATACCAACGCCTCGGCAAAGAAGGGTGGCAGGAAAGGCGGCGAAGCCTCTGCCAACCGGTCGGCGGCAGAACGCTCCGCCTCGGCGAAAAAAGCGGCTGCGACCCGCAAGCGCAATGAACAGCACGCAGCCCACTGATAGCGGAAGATGACGTAACGCGATACCATCGGCGGAATATAAGCAGCCAATGGTATCTCGCGATGCAAATCTGCAAATGATATTCCCCCGGGACCCGCACTCGATCTCGCCCCGTCTTTGCCACTTTACGATAGCGAAGACGGCGCGGTATAGGAGGGCAACCTGGGAGGACCGATCCGATGACGAAAGTGCGTGCGCTTGTTCTCGAACGCCAGCATGAACTGGCCCTGCGTGACATCGACCTGCCGATGGAGACCGGCCCCGGCGAGGTGAAGATCAAGATCCACACCGTCGGCGTCTGCGGTTCGGATGTGCATTATTATACGCACGGCAAGATCGGCCCGTTCGTCGTCAACGCGCCGATGGTGCTCGGTCACGAGGCTGCGGGTACGGTCGTCGAGGTTGGGGCAGAGGTTTCCCACCTGAAAGTCGGCGACCGCGTCTGCATGGAACCCGGCATCCCCGATCCCAATTCGAAGGCGAGCCGCCTCGGCATGTACAATGTCGATCCGGCCGTGGTCTTCTGGGCGACGCCGCCGATCCACGGCGTGCTGACGCCCTATGTCGTCCACCCCGCCAACTATACCTACAAGCTCCCCGACAATGTCAGTTTTGCCGAAGGCGCCATGGTCGAACCTTTCGCGGTCGGCATGCAGGCGGCGACCAAGGCAAAAATCGTTCCTGGCGATACCGCCGTCATTCTCGGCGCCGGCCCGATCGGCACCATGGTGGCGATCGCCGCCCTTGCCGGCGGCTGCGCCCGCGCCATCGTCGCCGATCTGGCCCAGCCGAAGCTCGATATCGCCGCGCTCTATCAGGGCGTGATCCCGGTCAACATCCGGGAAAAGAACCTCGTGGACGAGGTCAAGGCTTTGACGGACGGATGGGGCGCCGACGTGATCTTCGAATGCTCCGGTTCGCCGAAAGCCTGGGAGACGATCATGGACCTGCCGCGCCCGGGCGGCGTCATCGTCGCAGTCGGCCTGCCGGTCAATCCGGTTGCCTTCGACGTCTCGACGGCATCCACCAAGGAGCTGCGCATCGAATCGGTGTTCCGCTACGCTCACCAGTACGAGCGCTCCATCGCGCTGCTGGGCTCCGGTCGCGTCGATCTCAAGCCGCTGATTTCCGATACGTTCGGTTTCGAGGACGCGATCAAGGCCTTCGACCGCGCTGTGGAAGCGCGACCGAGCGACGTCAAGCTGCAGATCGTCATGGAATAAGCATCGCGGCCCACCCCTTGCCGCAACAAACACGGTAAGGGGTGGGCCGGTCGGTCACCCGACCTGATAGTGTTTCGCCACCTCTTCCAGATGCCGGTTGGCGAAATAGACGGCTGCCTGCTTGCGCGACAAGGCTTCCCATTGCGGCGCGGCGGACAGGTCCGGCTCGATGCGTTCGGCCACCCGCGTCATCGCGCCGACTGCAGTGTCAAAGGACGGGAACCAGCCGGATCCGACCGCCGCCGAAATACCTGCCCCCAGCGCCGACGCTTCGTTCGAGAGGCTGCGCACCACCGGCAATCCGGTGGAATCGGCAACGATCTTCAGCCACAAGCGGCTGTCGGCGCCGCCGCCGATCACCAGGATCTGCTCCAGCGACAGGCCGGCCGCGCGCATCAGCTTCAGCGCTCGGGCAAATTCCAGCGTGATGGCTTCCAGCCCGGCGCGGTAGAGATGCGCCTGCGTGTGCTGCGGCCCGAGGCCGGTGAAGGTCGCCGTCGATTCGATATCCCAATAGGGATCGAGGCAGCCCATCAGGTGCGAGCAGACGGTGACACCTTCGGAACCGACCGGCATTTTCAGCCCGGCTTCCTCCAGCCGCCGGAAAGTCGTTTCCGACCGCCCCCCGGCAAAATTGTCGACGAACCAGTTGACGAAAAATGCACCGGCCCGCTGCACCGATTCCAGGATGTAGCCGTCGCCCGTCGGCGAGACCAGCGTTCGCCAGGCCTTGCTGATCTCCGCCGTCGGCGACCAGACGCCGCCGACGACCGCCGTGCCGAGGTTGAGGTAGACGACACCGGGCTGGATCGCCCCGACGCCGAGGCCGGCGCACTGGCCGTCGCCGCCGCCAGCAAAAACCGGCGTCCCGGCCTTCAGCCCGGTTTCGGTTGCCGCCGTCTCGATAACAGCGCCGACGCGTTCGCCCGGCCGCAGCAGCCTTGGCAGCTTCGTTGTCGGGATTTTCAGATGGTCGAGGATGGTGCGCGACCACTGCTTTTCATGGATGTCGAGAATGCCGAAAGGGTCGGCGCTGGTCCAGGTCGCGGCCGAAGTTCCCGTCAGCCTGCGTGTCAGGAAGCCATGTACATCGACGATGCCGGCAGCACTGTCCAGCAGCTCCGGCATATATTCCCGGTACCAGCGCAGCCGGTAGACACAAGGGATGCAATCCACCGGCTTGCCGGAGATGCGATGCATCTCATGGTCGCCGATTTCCGCCGCCATGACCTTGGTGATCTCGGCGGCCCTTCGGTCGAGCCAGAGTGTTGCCGGCGCCAGCGGCTTGCCGTCAGCATCGACGAGCGCCATGGTCTCGCGCTGGTTCGAAATGGCGATGCCGTCGATCAAGGCTGGATCGACGGTGCCGGTCACCTGCCGGATCGCCGTCACCGCCGAACGCCACCAGTCATCGGCATTCTGCTCGGCGCGCATCGCATCCGGCTGGAGGATGTCCAGCGGCGCGCGGCCTTCCGCCACCGCCGTGCCGTCCTTTGCCCATACGATTGCCTTCACGGATTGGGTCGAGCTATCGATCCCAATCACATACCGCTCCTCCCGCGACATCCTGTCCTCCTCGTCAGACTAGAGCAATTCCAGCAAAAGTACGTAGCGGTTTTGCGTCTGGAATTGCGTAAAAACAAAGGGATAGAGCATTTTCGCGTTTCGGAGAAAAGCGGAAATTCTCTATTTGCCGAGCAACGCTTCTCCCGTCGCGATGTCGGTTACGAAATGGGTTGCGTAGCCACCGATCAGCGTCGCGTGGATCGCGGTGATCTTGGTTTTTCCTCCGGCAACGCAGATGCGGCTCGGCACCTGCTGCAGCTCTTCCAGCGCAAGGCCGACCATGCGATCGTCGAGATCGCCCAGCAACGGCCGGCCGGCCGCATCGATGAAACGGCCGATGATGACGCCGACGGCGCCATGGCGGACATATTCGTCGATATCCTCCTGGCTGGCGATGCCGGATGCCCGCACCGTGCTCTTCACGCCGATATCGCCGACGCCGAAGACGATCCGATCGGTGGAATGGATCAGCTCGAACTGCTTCTTCAGCACCGGCTCGTCGAGCAGCATCTCCTTGAGCTCGCGCGTCGTCAGCACGGCGGGCGCCAGAAGGTTGACGCATCGCGCCTTGATGCGGCTCGACATCACCGAGGTGCAGAGTTCGGCGGAAAAATCCGGGCTCCCGGTCGAACTGCCGGTCACCTGCACGACGGTAAGATTTTCGATCGGCTGCGGCAGCGAAATCAGGTCGGCAACGGCAAGCACCGTGCGCCCCCAGGCGACTCCGATCGTATCGCCCGGCTTGATCTGCTCGGCGAGCACCCGCGCGCCCGCCTCGCCAAGCCGGTCAACCAGATGTCCATCGTCCAGCGACGGAATGATAAAAACACCGTCGAGGCCGTATTTTTCGGTGAGTTTTCGCGCCAGCGTCGTCCGGCCGTTGGCTTCGCTGGAGATGCGGATCGACACGATGCCGCGTTCGCGCGCTTCCTGCAGGTAGTTGACGATGGTGGCGCGCGAAACGCCGAGCCGCTTGGCGATCTCGCTCTGCGTCAGCTGGTCGGCATAATACAGCCACGCCGCCCAGACGACGGCGTCGTCGAATTCCGTCGGCAGGTTCAGCGACCGATCCGGGGCCGGGCTCTTTTCTGAAATCATCTCGGACATGAAACGCACCTTGGCGGCAAGCGGTGGCATTTGTCAATTCCGCCTGTCTTCTGTCTTGACAAGTGCCAAGCAAGGGTGTCTTTTGTTCATCAAGAAAAAACGAGCAGGTCTAGGGATATGGAAACGGCATCGCAAACCACGCGCCGCGCCGATGCGCCGGCCGGCGGTTGGACAGCACAGATAGACGACATGGTCGCCGGCCGCTGGGTCAATCCGGAAACGGGTAAGCCCGCAAGCGTGCCTTATGAACGGATCGTCATCGAGGAGAGCCTCGACGGCGCCGAAGCCGATCTGGTTGCCAGCCTGAAGCTCGGCGAAAAATTCACCGTCGTCGCCGATGCCGATACCTGGGACGCCATGGGCTCCCGTATTGCCAAGTCGCTGAAAAGCCTCGGTCCTGTCGATACCGTCATCCTCGATCATCCGCATGCCGACATGGCGCATGTGGAGATGATGAAGGACAAGCTGAAACATTCCGAAGCCATCGTCGCCGTCGGTTCGGGCACGGTCAACGACCTCTGCAAGTTCGTCACCGGCCTCGACGGTCGCCGCTACTGCGTCTTCGGAACCGCCGGCTCGATGAACGGCTACACCTCCTCGACCGCTTCGATCACCCTCGAAAGCGGCCTCAAAGTATCCTTGCCGTCGCATACGCCGGCTGGTTTCTTTGTCGATCTCGGCGTTTCGGCCGCCGCTCCCAAGCATCTTGCCGCTGCCGGTTTTGCCGACTGCCTGGTGCGCTCCGTCGCGCAGGTAGACTGGTGGCTTTCGCACCGTCTGTTCGGAACCCTGTACAAGACGGTCCCCTACACCATCCAGGAACACGACGAGCGTGAGCTCAATGCCCGTGCCGGCCTGTTGCCGAAGGGCGACGTCTCGGCCCAGGGCTATCTCTACCGCGTGTTGACGCTCTGCGGCCTCGGAATTTCCTTCACCGGCATGTCGAACCACGGCTCGATGGGCGAACACCAGATCTCCCATTACATCGATTGCTTTGCCGGCGACCTGCACAAGGGCACGCTGCACGGCCAGCAGGTCGGCGCCGGCGTGCTCACCATGGGCCGCCTGCAGCAGCAGATGCTGGCGAGCGACAAGCCGCCGGTCATCAAGCCGACCCGGATCGATCGCGACGGCATGGCGCAACGCATGGGCGCCGAAGTCGCCGCGCAATGCTTTGCCGAAATCCAGCCGAAGATTTTTGACGAAAAGGGCGCGGCGGAACTCAACGCCAAGCTCGAAGCCCTGTGGCCCGAGCTGCGCCAGGAACTGCTGGCCTTCATCATCCCCATCGACGAGATGAGCCGCCTGCTTGCCGCTGCCGAAGGCCCGATGACCGGCCGCGACCTCGGCTTGCCCTCGGAATTCTACCGCGAGGCCGTCGTCCATTGCCGCGAGATGCGCAACCGCTATTCTTTCCTGGATCTCGCCGCCGATGCGGGCATCCTCGAAGAATTCGCAGCAGGCGAGGTCTAAGCCATGCGCCCGGTTGCCGACATGCCGCTCGAGACCGCCGCCAACATCACGATCCTGTTTGCGGATATCGACGACACGCTGACCCATGAAGGACGGCTTCCGGGCTGCGCCTACCAGGCGCTCGAAGACCTGATGAAGGCAGGCATCGCCGTCGCGCCGATCACCGGCCGCCCGGCCGGCTGGTGCGACATGATCGCCCGCATGTGGCCGGTCACAGGCGTCGTCGGGGAAAACGGTGCGTTCTATTTCTCCTACGACGAGGCGGCCCGCAAGATGCGCCGCAGCTTCGCCATTCCCGCCGAGACACGTGCAAAAGACCGCGAACGGCTGGTCTCCGTGCGCGAGCGCATTTTGCGCGAGGTGCCGGGTGCCGCCGTTTCCGCCGACCAGCTTTACCGCGAGGCGGATCTCGCCATCGATTTCTGCGAGGACGTGCCGGCCCTGCCGCGCGCCGATATCGACCGCATCAAGCAGATCTTCGAGGAGGAGGGCGGCGTCGCCAAGGTCTCGTCCATCCATGTCAACGGCTGGTTCGGCGAATACGACAAGCTGACCATGTCGAAGCGGTTCGCCCGCGAAATCCTCGATGTCGACCTCGACGCCGGGAAGGATCGCATCGTCTTCGTCGGCGACAGCCCCAATGACGCGCCGATGTTCGGCTTTTTCCCGAATGCCTGCGGTGTCGCCAACGTCCTGCATTTCCGCGGCCAGATGGAGGCGGAACCGGCTTACGTGACGCAGAAGGAAGGCGGCTTCGGGTTCGCCGAGGTGGCCGAGCGGCTGCTGGCGGCGCGGCGCGCCAGGGCAGGTGCCGCATGACGACCCGGCGCTTCGACCTCGCAATCATCGGTGGCGGCATCAACGGCTGCGGCATCGCCCGCGATGCGGCCGGGCGGGGCCTCGGCGTTTTCCTCTGCGAGCAGGGCGATCTCGGCTCGGCGACCTCGTCGGCCTCGACAAAACTCATCCATGGCGGCCTGCGTTACCTCGAGCATTACGATTTCAAGCTCGTCCGCCATGCGCTGACCGAACGCGAACGCCTCTGGGCGATTGCACCGCACATCATCTGGCCGCTGCGTTTCGTGCTGCCGCATCGCAAGGGCCTGCGTCCGGCATGGATGCTGCGGCTCGGCTTGTTCATCTACGACCATCTCGGCGGCCGCAAGATGCTGCCGGGCACCGAAACGCTCAGGCTGACCACCAATCCGCTCGGCGCGCCGCTGCACGATGTCTCCGCCGTCGGTTTCGAATATTCCGATTGCTGGGTGCAGGACAATCGCCTGGTCGTACTCAACGCTCGCGACGCGCGTTCCAAAGGCGCCGACATCCGCGTTCGCACCCGCTGCATCGAAGCCCGCCGCGACAACGGCGAATGGCTGGTGACGGTAGAGGACACGGAAACCGGCGAACAGGAAACCATCCGCGCCCGGGCGCTTATCAATGCTGCCGGGCCGTGGGTCGATCAGGTGTTGTCATCGACGGTCAAGCTCAAGGCGCCGGGATCTCTGCGGCTGGTGCAGGGCTCGCACATCGTCGTCGACAAGCTCTACGACCACGACCGCTGCTACATCTTCCAGAACCCGGACGGCCGGATCTTCTTCTCGATCCCCTATGAGGAAGATTTCACCCTCATCGGCACCACCGACCAGGATTTCAAGGGCGAGCTGTCGAACGTCCACGCCTCGGAAAAGGAAATCGCCTATCTCTGCGAGGCTGCATCCTCCTATTTCAACAGGACGATTGCACCCGGCGATGTCGTCTGGAGCTATTCCGGCGTGCGCGCCCTGTTCGACAACGGCGCGGAAAACGCCCAGAAGACGACACGCGACTACGTGCTGACCGTCGACAATGAAAAAGGCGCAGCCCCGCTGCTTTCCGTCTTCGGCGGCAAGATCACCACCTTCCGCTGCCTGGCGGAAGACGCGCTCGAACGGCTGGCGGCAATCTTCCCGGACTGGACCCGCCATGCCGGATGGACAGCCACCAAACCCTTGCCGGGCGGCGATTTTCCGGTCGGCGGCGCCGGCACGCTCGCCACGCACCTTCGGCGCGATTACCCCTTCCTAAGCGAGAAGGAAGCCCGTAGGCTGGTGAAACATTACGGCACGGACGCCCGCATCATTCTTGGCAGGGCGAAATCCGCGGCCGATCTCGGGCGCGACTTCGGAGGGTCGCTGACCGAAGCGGAAGTTCTCTTTCTCATGCAGCGCGAGTTCACGCTCTGCGCCGCGGATATCGTTTGGCGCCGCACCAAGAGCGGCCTGAGAATGACGGCCGAGGAGATCGAAACGCTCGATCTCTGGATGACGGACTATCGAAAGGACATGGCGAAGCCGCTGATGAAACAGGCGGGCTGACACTAGCAATTCCAGCAAAAGTGCGAAGCGGTTTTGCGTTCGGAATTGCGTGAAAACAAAGAGATAGAGCGTTTTCGAATTTCAGGGAAAGGCGGAAATGCTCAAAAGCACCGGTGGAGACGCTTCGCCGGCGCGACAAATGCTTGAGATACGGAATGCCGTCTAGAGACCCCCGGAGGAGGGGGCGCGACGGCAGGAGGAGGGACTGCAGGAATGGCCGTCGCACAGGTCAAACGTATCGCTATTTCGGATTCGCCGATTCCGTGGCTGGCGCCGCTCGTCGCGCTGCTGGTGGTCTTCACCATCTATCCGCTGTTCTACAATATCTGGCTGAGCTTCCACGAATATTTCCCGCGCAAGCGCGCCATCCAGTTCGTCGGCATGCAGAACTGGCAGCAACTCTGGGAAGACACCCGCTTCTGGAGTTCGCTCGGCGTCACCTTCGTCTATTTTGCCATCGCGCTGGTCTTCGAGATCGTGCTCGGCATGGCGATCGCGCTGCTGCTCGATGCGGAATTGCCGGGTTTCGGCGGGCTGCGCGCCATCCTGTCTCTGACGCTGGTCATTCCGCCCGCCATCGCCGGCATGATGTTCCTGCTGATGGAGGACGCCCAGTTCGGGGTGCTGACCTATATACTCAACTCATTGGGATTGCTGGACAAGACGACACCGATCCTCGCCACGTCCTCCACGGCGCTGGCCGGCGTGCTGGTGGCCGAGATCTGGCAATGGACACCCTTCATGGTGCTGATCTTCATGGCCGGCCTGCGTTCTCTTCCGGCCGAGCCCTACGAAGCGGCGATGATCGACGGCGCCTCCGCCTTCCAGATGTTCCGCCGCCTGACGCTGCCGATGATGTCGAAGGTGATCGCCGTCGCCGTGCTCTTGCGTGGCATCGATCTGTTCCGTGTCTTCGACTACGTCTTCGTCATGACCTCGGGCGGGCCGGGCACGGCCACCTACACGCTGAGCCTCTATGCCTGGCAGCAGACCTTCAGCTTCATCAAGTGGGGTTACGGCGCAACATTGAGCCTCGTCAGCCTGGCGATCATCATGGTGCTCGCCAATATCTTCATCCGTGTCTTCAAGGTGAGGTGGTAAGATGCACCAGAGTCGCGGTATCAGAACGCTTCGTACCATCGCCGGATGGCTCGTTGTCGGCGTCTTCTTCTTCCCGATCTATTTCTGGACGACGGTCGCCTTCCGCAACGCCAAGGACATCTTCAACTGGCCGCCGATCTTCGTCGATTTCGAGCCGACGGCACGCAACTTCGAACAGGTTTTCGGCATATCGCTGGGTTTCGGTTTCGGCGCCCAGGAGGCGGTGACGCCGGGTGGCGGCAATTTCTACATGGCGCCGCGCCTGTGGGATTCGATCGTCATCGCTTCGATGTCGACCGTGCTTGCCATCGTCGTCGCCACGCTCGCCGCCTACTGCCTGTCGCGCATGCATTTTCGCGGACGGCATGAGTTCGTCAACTGGGTGCTGTCCACCCGCATGATGCCTCCGGTGGCCGTCGCCGTGCCGATGTTCTTCATCTTCAAGCAGTTCAGCCTGCTCGACACCTATCTCGGCGTCATCCTGGTGCACGGGCTGATGAACCTGCCGCTGGCGGTGCTGCTGATGAAGAGTTTCTTCGACGACATCCCGTCCGAGATCGACGAGAGCGCGCTGCTCGACGGCGCCTCGCGCTGGACCATCTTCCGGCGCATCGTCCTGCCGATGGCCAAGGGCGGCATCGCCGCCACCGCCGTGCTCTGCTTCATCTTCTCGTGGACGGAATTCCTGTTCGTGCTGACGCTGACGCAGACCAGCATCAAGACCGTTCCGGTCGTCTCCTCCACCTTCGTGACCTCGATCGGCACGGCATGGGGGAACATGGCGGCATTGGGTGCCGCGGCGATCGTGCCTGCCTTTATCGTGATCATGCTGGTGCAGCGCCACCTGGTGCGCGGCCTGACGATGGGATCGCTGAAACAGTAATCCGCCGGACGGGACGGGAGAGCCCGCCGGCAGACCAGAGGATGACTGAACCGCGGGGAACAATGACGTTGCCCCGCATTGAGGAGGAGAGACATGAAAGACAGCATCAGAAAAGGCTATCTGGCCAACATCACGGACAAATACGTCCGCGGTCAGATGGACCGTCGCGATTTCCTGCGCTTTGCCGGCAAGCTTGGCCTCGGCGCCAGCGCCCTCGGCATGGGTTTTGGCAATCGCCCCTTCTTCGGCATGTCCAGCGCCCAGGCGCAGGAAGCCTACCAGCCTTCGCCGGATGTCATCGCCTGGCTGAAGGACGTGGGCAAGCCCTTCGCCGGCACGACGCTGAAGCTGGCAACGGAATCCACCCCGCCGTCCAATGCCATCAACTCGCAGCTCAAGAAATATTTCGAGGAAGCGACCGGTATCAAGGTCGAGATCGAAGTCTTGCCGCTGGAGCAGGTCCTGCAGAAGCTGACGCTCGACGTCGCCTCCTCGCTCGGCACCTACGACCTCTATTACATCGACCAGAGCTGGGCGGCGAGCTTCAGCCAGGATGTCTTCGATCCGCGTGAGCAGTATTCGGCCAAGGCCGACCTCGCCATGCCGAACTACAATCTCGACGACTTCCTGCCGGCGCTCGTCGACGGTATCGCCAAGTACGAGGATCGTTGGGTCGGCGTGCCTTACGACATCCCGATCTTCATCATGATCTACCGCAAGGACATCTACGAGAAGCTCGGCCTCAAGGCACCGGCAACGCTCGAGGAGCTGTACACCAACTCCAAGGCCATCACCGACCAGATGGGTCCGAACACCTACGGTTATGCCGGCCAGATGAAATCGGGCCATTATGCGCTGGAATGCGAATGGACCTCGTTCCTCTGGGGCCATGGCGGCTCGATCTTCAATGCCGACAAGAAGTTCAGCGGCAATGACGAGCAGGGCATCGCAGCCCTCGACTACTACAGCAAGCTCCGGGCGATCATGCCCCCGGGCGTCGATGGCTGGACCTGGGACGGTCAGGGCCAGGCGGTTGCCCAGGGCGTTGCCGCTTCCATGCTCTCCTGGGGTGAATTCTTCCCCTATTTCGACGATCCGAGCCAGACGAAGATCTCCGGTCTTTGCGAAGCCGTCGTTCCGCCGCAGCCGATCGCGCTGCGCACGGTCAAGGAAACCGGCTACGGCGAAATCCCCGGCGTCGGCCACCAGGGCGGTTCCTCGCTCGCCGTGTCGAAATATTCGAAGAACCCGGATGCAGCCTGGCTGTTCATGCAGTGGGCCACTTGCGCCGATACCCAGGTCGGCATCACCGTGCTGGGCGGCGGCACCGGCCCGACGCGCTCCAGCGTCTATGACGATCCGCGCATCAAGGCCAACGCCCGCGTCGGCGCCGGCACGACCCGCCACCTGCAGGTCGTGCGCGAAACCATCGCCAACCACATGGGCTCCGAGCCGGACCTGCCGGAATGGGCACAGATCTCCTCCGACACGATCCCGGTCGGCCTCGGCAAGTATTTCGCCGGCGGCTACGGTTCGTCGAAGGAAGCCATGGACGACATCGCCGGCCAGGTCGAAGGCATCCTGAAGGGCTGATCGACAGCAAGCGTGAAGGCGGCCGGCCGGGCAGGGGCCCGGCCGGCCGTATACAGCATAAAGGGAGAGGGGCCTTGCCCGGGGCAGGCTCATGAATGTCGAGGAGGAGTTCATGGACAAGAAACCGTTGGTCGCCATCACCGGCGCCAGTTCCGGCATCGGGGAATCGACGGCCCGCGCCTTTTCGGCAGCCGGCCACCCGCTGCTCCTCATGGCGCGCCGGCTTGACCGGTTGAAAGCGCTCAACCTGCCGAACGCCGTCCTGCGCCAGGTGGACGTGCGCGACCGCGCCGCGATCGCCGCGGCCGTCGCCGACGCCGAAGCGGAACATGGCCCCGTCGACATGATGTTCGCCAATGCCGGCATCGCCCGCCTCGGCGATATCGCCAAGCAGCCGGCCGAAGACTGGGACGAGATGATCGACATCAACGTCAAGGGAGTGATGAACACGGTTCACGCCGTCATGAACGGCATGATCGAGCGCAAGCAGGGCACGCTGGTGATGATGAGCTCGATTGCCGGCCGCAAGGTCTATCCGGATCACACCGTCTATTGCGGCACGAAATTTTTCGTCCATGCCGTCTCCGAAAGCCTGCGGGAATATCTGGCGCCGCACGACGTGCGTGTTATCGTCTTGTCGCCCGGCATCATCGACACGGAAGTGCTGGATCACGTCAAGGACGAGACGACGCTGGCCAACTACAAGGCCAACAAATCGGCGATCGGCGGCGGCATCCCGGCCGATATCGTCGGCGACCTGATCCTGAATGCCTACCAGCTGCCGCAGCGGGCGCTCGTGCAGGAAATCGTCATCACGCCGACACGGCAGAAATACTGAGGCGCGCCGCGCCTCGGCTCTCTTGAAATAATGCAGTTATGGCGCCGGTCGGGCGCAGTGGAGCGTGTTCATGGCAACTGTGGAATATAACAGGATCGGCAAGTCCTTCGGAGCGGTCAACATCATGCGCGACGTGTCGTTCCGCATCGAGGAACACCAGTTCGTCGTGCTTCTCGGCCCCTCCGGTTGCGGCAAGACCACGCTCTTGCGCATGACCGCCGGCCTGGAAACCGTCAGCGAAGGCGACCTGATGATCGGCGGCAAGCGGGTGAACGACGTCCATCCGCGCGACCGTGACATCGCCATGGTGTTCCAGAACTACGCGCTCTATCCGACGATGAAGGTCTACGACAACATCGCCTTCAGCCTCGAAGTCGCCAAGGTGCCGACCGACGAGATCAAGCGGCGCGTCGAGGCGGCAGCCGAAGTCCTGAACCTGACGCCTTACCTGCAGCGTTATCCCAAGGAACTGTCCGGCGGCCAGCGCCAGCGTGTCGCCATGGGCCGCGCCATGGTGCGCGAACCCTCGGTGTTCCTGTTCGACGAACCGCTGTCGAACCTCGACGCAAAGCTGCGCGCGCACATGCGCACCGAGATCCGCCAGCTCCACAACCGGCTGAAAACCGCCATCATCTACGTCACCCACGACCAGATCGAGGCGATGTCCATGGCCGACAAGATCGTCGTCATGCGCGCCGGCAAGATCGAGCAGATCGGCTCGCCCGACGAGGTCTACGATACGCCGGCGAGCAAATATGTCGCCGATTTCATCGGCTCTGCGGCGATCAACTTCATGCCGGGCACGGTGGTGACGGGCGAGGGGCAGCCGGCGGTCGATACCCCGAACGGCCGGATCCGCATCCTGCCCGGCGCCGCGGTCAAGCCAGGCCAGAAGGTGATCTGCGGCATCCGCCCGACCGACGCCGTCGTCAGCGACGACGGCCCGATCCGCACCAAGGCGTTGCTCGTCGAACGCATGGGTCACGACGTGCAACTCTGCACCGCCGCACCCGCCGGCCAGTTCCTCGCCATCGTCGATCGCTCGCGACCGTTCGCGGAAGGCGTTGAAGTCCGTTTCGACGCAGCCCCGGAAAAGGTGCACGTCTTCGACGCCGAAACGGAAATGCGCCTCTGAGACACGACAGGGCAGGGCGCAAAGGGCGCCTTCGAGATCACATGTAGCACAATCAGAGGGCCACGAGATCGCGCCTGATGCGCCGCGCTCATCGTTTTGCATCATCACTCCAGCGGCGTATGAGGACTCACTCAGCCGACGGCCTCTGTGAAGCTCAGATTCCCGACCCGTCGAGTTCCTCGTCATCCTTGCCCTGCCAGGCGGAAGGCAACATCATGCGATCGACGTCGGCTGCGGGCATGGGCATCCAGCATTTCAGTTCCGGCTCCGCATATTCGATAATCCGGCCCGGCGCCGAATCGGAAGAACGCCAGGCTTCTCCACCGAACTGATCGCCATTCGACCAGTAGGCGAGATCGACGGCTCCCGGCCCCTGTTCCGAGGGGCGGATCGTAACGAGGATACGGCTGCCGTCCCTCGGCGCGGTTCGCATATGTCGCCAGCGGCCTGGTTCTTCCATTGTTGTCTCCTTCTCCCTGGATGCCGGAGTGTCACCTCAGACGTCGGAACGGTCAACTCGTAGTTTGCCAGAAGGTCAGCGGCCACGACGACATACCTGCGGAAACAGACATGCGAAATCCCGCGCTTTCATCGTTCACGCCAGCCTGAGCGTCGCCATGTCGCCGTTGCCGAGAGCGGCGAGATTGGCCTCGATCTTGTCGATCGGCCAGTCCCACCAGGCGAGATGGAGAAGCGCGTCGATAACGTCGCTGGGATAACGCATGCGAATAATGGACGCCGGATTGCCTCCGACCACGGCGTAGGGCGGGACGTCACGGGCAACGACCGAGGCCGCGGCGACAATCGCGCCCGCGCCAATATGCACACCGGGCATGATCGCCGCGTCATGGCCAATCCATACGTCGTGGCCGACAACCGTGTCCTTTACCGGCAGGTCCTTGTAGCCGAAGGTCTCCGGCTTGAAGATCCGAAAAGGGTAGGTGGTAAAACCCGTCATCGGGTGATTGGCCGAACTGGTGATGAAGTAGCTGCCTCTGGCGATCTGGACGAATTTGCCGATGACCAGCCGCTCGCGAACGCCATGCCCGAGATACGGAGCCAGAATTACGGCCGTGTCTTCCGGCTTTCCGGAATGCGTATAATAACTGAAATCACCGATCTCCATGCGCGGATGATCTATGACATTCTTCAGATAGACCGTGTCGCGATAGACGGTCCCGTCGGGCAGGGTAATGGGATGAACGGCATTTGCATCGAGAAGAGTCATGAAGAACCTTTGAACTGTCAGCCATGCGGACAAGCCTGGTGCCCGTGGCCAATCTTTGTCGTGAGGCTAGTGTCTTCGAGCGTGTAAATCCATCGCAGGCCGTCGATTGCTCCGATGAATAGTTTTGATCGGGAAAGCTCCGCGTCGGGAGACCCCCACCACGAACGGGCCATCGCGGATTGACAGGATACTCACGAGGATGGATTGCTCCGTCCAGGGGGAATTCGATGTTTGTTTCAGAGGCTTTTGCGCTCAGTTCAGCAGTCTGTATCGCACTCAGTTCGATGTTCATCAACGAACTCAACGGACGCGTACCGCTGCTCCGGCTTGCACGTTGGCAGATCACGGCAGGCTTCGTGATCACGGCCTGTGCCGCCTTGGTCCTGGGAGGGTGGAGATCGCTCGAAAGCTGGCAGGTTTGGTATCTTGCAGCCTCCGGTGTCTTCGGCATCGCCATTGCCAGCACGACCTATTTTGCCGCCATTTACATTGCCGGCCCACGCCTGACGGCCTTGCTGTTCTCGCTGGCATCTCCCTTCGCGCTGATCATGGGATACGTCGCATTCGGCGAAACGATCACCGGAACTCAGGGGCTCGGCGTCGGTCTGATCCTGACGGGAATCATCATCGCGATCGGTGTTCGCCGCCGCCGTCCGCCGGCAATGATGCCATTGTCCGACGCACAACCGAACGATGCCATCGTTCCTATGGGGCCGCCGCCGTCCTTGCTTGGAATTTCTCTCGGAATCCTCACGGCTTTTGGCCAGGCGCTTGGCAGCCTGCTGGCACGACCCGCGATGGCGTCAGGCGTCGAACCGTTCACGGCCATGGCAATTCGATCGGGATTGGCAGTGATCTTCTTCTGGGCCTTGCTTGCGCTGCCGGCGGTCCGGCGGCAGGCGGCGAGCAGGTTTCACCCGGCCGATCTCGGCATTGCGATCACGGCGGCATTTTTCGGCACGGCGCTCGGCATGTCACTCCTGATGGCCGCGCTGAAGACCGGAAATGTCGGGATCGTTTCGACACTTTCTTCGATGACGCCCGTCGTCATCCTGCCGATGGTCTGGTTGAGAAGCGGCCAGATGCCACGCCTGCATGCGTGGGGCGGAGCCGCGCTCGCCGTTGTCGGAACTGCGTTGATCAGCGTGCACTAGCGCCGGTTTCACACTGCGGATCGCGACGGGCGAGGCAGACAGGGACTGGGCATTCTAACTTTGCCCACCCCGGCTACATAGATTGCATAATCTACATTATGGAACTAAAGCGCATTCCAAATTCACTGCCACGCAGCCGACTGCGCCACATCTTGTCGACGTAATTTCCCCAAATCCTTCGTCGATCGTCATGTGACTGGAATCGCGATGCAAGTCTTCGATGACTTTTGCAATGCCGGAACAAACAGCCGGTATTCCCGTTGACGACAACAGCGGACGAAGTCAGAGGATGCGGAATTGCGAATGATTATGCTGGCGATACTGGCTGTGATGGTGGGATCGATCCTGGCCATACCGCTGCTCCAGGCCCGTGATACGGGTGCCGTCAAATCGGCAAGTGAAATGATCGAGCCATGACATCCGAATATTGAGCCCAGCCTGCCATGGTTAATTCCGTGCATCCTCGATTTCAGGCCTATGCCGCTACTGCCTGCAAAGCGCTCTGGAGCGGCACAAAACCGTGAAAAATGCGCACGAAAATGACATTCCCTAAAAATTGAATTTTTCGTCTAACCCCAATTTAAGTGCCCCGTGGCATTCAACTCGCATGGTTCGAGAACCTAATCATCAAGCACTGATAGGGAAATCATGTCTGCCAAATCTCCGCGATCTGGAACGTCCAGCGTAATACCGGCGCTTCTCCGGGACCGGAGCGGGAACTTTGGTGTGCTGACGGCGCTTCTTTTGCCTTTGCTGATCGTCGCCGCCGGCGGTTCCGTCGATCTCGGTCGCGCCTACCTCGAAAAAACCCGCCTTCAGGGCCTTCTCGACTCGGCAACCCTGGCGGCCGTAACCAAATCCGACGACGCCAGCCAGCTCGCCGAAGCGAAGGCGATGCTCGCCAAGCAGGTCGATCCGAAAATCGACATCGACGAGTTGCTCGGTCTCTCCAGGAACCCCGATGGCAGCCTCACCGCCACCCTCGATTCGTCGGTCAAGACCCCGTTCCTCGCTCTTCTCGGCATCGAAACCTTGCCGATCGACGTCGCGTCGACGGCAATCGCGAGCCAGGCCAGCAACGGAGCCTGCGTCTATGTGCTCGGCAATGAAAACCAGGCCGTGCTGATCAATTCCGGTGCCAACGTCTATTCCGAACGGTGCAGCATCCAGGTACATTCCACCGCCAATCCTGCCTATATCATGAATTCCGGCTCCAAGGTCGATACCGCCAAGTTCTGCGTCAAGGGCACGCAATACATCAAGAACGGCGGCACGCTGACCAATGTCGAGCATGGCTGCGCCGCGCAAGCAGACCCCTATGCCGGCAAGCTGCCGGAACCTGTCGTACCGACGACCTGCACCACCAGTGGCGCCAAGGACGGCCAGACGATCAGCCTCAATCCCGGTGTCCACTGCGACACCACCTTCAACGGCAGCCCGACGATTACCTTCCAGCCCGGTCTGCACATCATCAAGGGCCGGATGATCGTCAACAGCAATGCGACCATCAATGCCGAAGGCGTGACATTCTACTTCCCTGACGTCAACAGCGAGCTGCGCGTCAACGGCGGTGTCAAATTCACCGGAAAGGCACCGACCAGCGGCACCTACAAAGGTATATTGATGTTCGAAAAGACCAGCAATGCCGCCAATAACGCCAGCAAGCAGCAATATATCTTCAACGGCTCGAAGGGCGAAGTGCTGGAAGGCATCATCTACCTGCCGAACAGGAACGTCACCTACAACTCGACCACCAACCAGGTGAGCCGCATTTCGCTGGTGGTCAACACCATGATCATGAATTCCGCCAACTGGCTGATGGAGCCCTATTCCGGCAGCGGCGGCAGCGGCGCCGTGGCGAACGTCCGCCTGGTAAAGTGACGCAAACCGCCCCTGCCCGGCAAAAAACAGCATGAGACCCGGCCAGCGCCGGGTCTTTCGTCTTCAGATCGTCATCGACGGCTGGCTCAGCACCAGGGTTTTGCCCTGGCGCCGCTCTTTGGCCGGGCAAGGCCGAGCGACAGCAACTCGTCGGCCAGCGATTTGCCGCCGCGGGTGAGGACCCGGAACCTGTCACCCTTTCCTTCCCCAACCTCGCCCCCGGCAGGCGCAAGGTCGAACGGGCCGGCGTTGAGGAATTCCTTCAATTTGACGGCGGCTGCAAAGCCGCGGCGGCGTTCGTCGTCGCAACCGGCCTGGTGCATGCCTGGCGCATCGATGCCGGCGAGGCGGATCTTCATGCCCCGGTGCCAGAACGTCGCGCCATCGACGACACAGTTCTTCAACCCGGTGGTGCCGCAATAGGCGAAATGCGCCTTGTAGCCCTCGCCCGCCAACGGCTCGTCGAGCTTGCGTTCCTGCGGCACCGGGATGGCCGCAACATCCTTCTGCGTTTTTGTGCCGGCACGACTTGCCTGTGGCAGCGCACGTTCCTCGACAACGGTCTTGCGGCTGATCGATGCGGTTTTTTCGGGTGACGTCTCTTTGCGCTGTTCGGCCTGCTTCTTGAAGGCGACGATCTGGCTCGGCGTTTGCGGCAGCCAGTCGGTGCGGTGTTCATAGGCATAAAGCCCGCCGGCGGTCAGAACCGTCAAGGCCAGCCAGGGCCATGCGCGCTTCGACGTCCGCGGCGCCTTCGACCGGCGGCCCGTCGTCTTGCGCCGAGCCCCACCCTTTGCTTTTGCCATAACCCCGACCCTTCCTGCTTTCGGCGGGATTATGCGACTCTATGGTTTCCGAATCCTTTTCAAGGCCGCCATTTTGGCACGACCACAGGAACTGCCGCGCTGGAACCGTATCAGACGAAGAAGCCGGACAGGCCCTGCCCGGCACTATAGGCAGCATAGGCCAGCACGCCAAAATAGAGCGTCGTCGCCAGAAGGAAGAAATAGCCGGCAAGCACGGTCATCCCGTCGCGCTGCAACATGCCGATGGCCAGCAACAGGATGGCAATGCCCGGCAGCGTGTTGGAAAACGGAATCAGCCCAAGAGGGAACATCAGCAGGATGCCGCCATACATGATGGCGGCACCGTTGAGGCGGTTGGCGAGGCCGGCCATCGTCAGGAAATGCAGGCGCGGCCGCACGAAACGGTCGAGCTTGGACACCATGTCGGCCCCCTTGCGCAGCGTCGGAACCAGCTTCTCCGTCTCGATCTGGCGGTTGAGCAAGCGTGCGGGCAGCCAGGGCATGCGATTGAGAATGATGGCCAGGCTGATCATGATGATCGCCGCGCCGAACACCGTGCTGACGCCCGGAATGGAAACGGGAATGAGGAAGGGCAGGGTCAAAAGCGCGCACAGGAACAGGAAACCCTGCTCGCCCATGGCGGTCATCAACTGACGCAGCGTTATGGTCTGCCCCTCGATGCTGGCAATCGTCCGATAGAGCGTATCGCTCATCTTTTCGGTGCTGTCGGCAAATTCAATGGTCACGTCGCGCATTCCTCGTTGAAGGCGACGAAATTAGCGAATGGAGCCGGAAATTGAAATAGTCGTGGCGCAAGCCACGGCAACAGCGCCACCGTAAACCGGTGGCGCTGCCATGGTGTCGCGAGGGATTGCAAGCTCAGCGGCGGCTGAGCACACCCAGCATGTAGGCGATGCCGGCGGTGGCGACCAGCGTGAACAGCGGCTCTTCCCGCACCTTGTCGCGCGCCCGCTCCATCAGCAGGTTTGCCTCTTCCGCCGCAGCCGCCTTGGCGCCGTGGCCAAGGGCTGCAACACTTTCGGAAAGCTTGGCAAGGTCGGCGCGCAAGGTGGCGATCTGGTTGGCAAGATCGTCGGCTGCCATCTCGGCTTCTATCTTGGCGGTGGCGGTCTTCAGCTCGGCCATGGAAATCTCCCTTTGAATGCCTGTGCTAAACGCCGAGTTTGGCTTTTTGGTTCCCGCACCGCAACAGTTTCGTCGTCGCAGCCGGATGATGCGGCGCCCTGTGCTGCTTTTCACCGTACACAGCTTCATTTCCTGTGCGGATTGATTTAAGGAACGTCGATTGTTTCGCCGCAAGGGCGCGGAAATTGACACGAGGTTTGCATACCGATGCTTGAACTGCTGAGAAAGGGCGCCCGAACCTGGGTCGCCAAGGGTCTCCTCCTGCTTCTGGTCCTCTCCTTCGGCATATGGGGCGTTTCGCGTTCGATCGTTCATGATATGTCGAACAGCGTGATCAGCGTCGGCGACCAGAAGGTCTCGGCCAACGAGTTCCGCCTCGCCTATCATCGACAGGTCGCCAATCTCAGCCGCCAGTTCGGCACGGAGCTGACGCCGGAGCAGGCGCGCGCCTTCGGCATCGACCAGCAGGTCTATGCCCAGCTCGTCGCCGGCGCCGCGCTCGACCAGCTGTCGGAAGACCTGCATCTCGGCCTTTCCGAAGACCGCCTTGCGACGCTGATCGCCGAAGACCCGGCCTTCCGCGCCGTCAACGGCCAGTTCGACCGCCAGCTCTTCTCGACGCGCCTGCGCAATGCCGGCCTGCGCGAGGACGACTATATCCAGGAGCGCAGCAAGGTTGCCGTGCGCAGCCAGATCGTCGACGCCGTGTCCGACGGCTTCACGCCGCCGGCAACCCTGGTTGCGGCGCTGAAGCATTACCGTACGGAAAGCCGCGGCATCGACTACCTGCTTTTGACCAACGCCAACATCGATCCGATCAAGACCCCGGCGGACGATGTGCTGCAGAGCTGGTTCGACGGTGCCAAGGCCCGTTATCGCGCCCCGGAATACCGCAAGATCACCTTCGTGAAGCTCGAGCCCTCCGACATCGCCGCGCCCGCCGATATCACCGAGGACGCCATCAAGGAAGACTTCGAGAAGCGCAAGGAAAGCTACCGCACGCCGGAAACCCGCACCATCGAACAGCTGACCTTCACCGACAAGGAAATGGCCGATGCCGCCGCCACGGCGCTGCAGAACGGCACGACCTTCGACCAGTTGGTCACCGACCAGGGCAAGACCCCGGCCGACGGGCTGCTCGGCGATTTCACCCGTGCCGGCAGGGTCGGTGCGGCCGGTGCCGCTGCCGCCTTCGCGGTGACGGCGGGCGGCGGCACCACGCCGGTCGTCCAGGGTTCCTGCGGCCCGGTCATCGTCCGCGTCACCAATATCCGCGCCGAGACCACCAAGACGCTGGATGACGTCAGGGAAGACATTCGCCACGAGCTGGCGCTCGCCGCCGCAAGCCAGGAAATCCTCAACGTCCACGACCGTTTCGAAGACCTGCGTGCCTCCGGTTCGACACTGGAAGACGCCGCCAAGGAACTCAAGCTTAAGGCAGTGACCGTCAATGCCGTCGATGCCAGCGGTCTCGATCAGCAGGGCGAGCAGGTCAAGGATCTTCCGGCCGCAGCATCCTTGATCTCCGATGCCTTCAAGGCCGACGTCGGCGCCGAAACGACGCCGGTGTCGCTCGGCAGCGACGGTTACGTCTGGTTCGAGGTGGAAGACGTGATCGCCGAGCGCGACCGCCCGCTGACCGAAGTCCGCGAGAAGGCGCTGGCCGACTGGACCGCTGAGCAGCAGAAGGCAGCGCTTGCCGCCAAGGCTGCCAGCCTCAAGGACGAAGTCGCCAAGGGCAAGCCGCTGGCCGACCTCGCCACGGAGATGGGCATCGCCGTCGAGACAAAGACCGGCCTGCGCCGCAACAGCGACGATCCGGTTCTCGGCCGCACCGCCGTGACTGCCGCATTCGGCGGCCCGCTGGGCACCGTCGCCAATGCCGCCAGCGCCGATGGCGAAGGCCAGATCCTGCTGAAGGTCACCGAAGTCAACGAGCAGCCGACCACCGACGTGCTGGCCAACGACGATGCGGAAATCAAGGCGATCGCCGGCGCTGCCGGTGACGACATCCTCGACCAGATGGTCAGCGAACTGCAGACGCAATACGGCGTCTCCATCAACCGGACGCTCGCCGAACAGGCGATGACCGTCCGATAACAGCGGGATTGGGGGAGACATGTCGCTGCTGAAACCCTTGATCGCCAAGGTGGCCAATCGTCAGGCGCTGTCCCGCGAGGAATCGCGCAACGCCTTCGACATCCTGATGTCGGGCGAGGCGACGCCCTCGCAGATCGGCGGACTGCTGATGGCCATGCGCGTGCGCGGCGAGACCGTCGACGAGATCGTCGGCGCGGTCGAGACCATGCGGGCGAAAATGCTGCGGGTCGATGCGCCCGCCGATGCCGTCGATATTGTCGGCACCGGCGGCGACGGCACCGGCACCTACAACATCTCCACCCTCGCCTCGCTGATCGTCGCCGGCGCCGGCCTGCCGGTCGCCAAGCACGGCAACCGGGCGCTCTCCTCGAAATCCGGCGCCGCCGATGCGCTTTCGGCGCTCGGCGTCAATCTCGATATCGATGCGGGACATATCGGCCGCTGCATCAGCGAAGCCGGCATCGGCTTCATGTTCGCCCAGATGCACCATTCGGCCATGCGCCATGTCGGCCCGAGCCGCGTCGAGCTCGGCACAAGGACGATCTTCAATCTTCTCGGTCCCCTGTCCAATCCGGCCGGCGCCAGGCGGCAGCTCCTCGGCGTCTTCGCGCCGCAATGGGTCGAGCCTCTGGCCGAAGTGCTGCGCGACCTCGGCTCCGAATCGGTCTGGGTCGTGCATGGCGACGGCATGGACGAGATCACCACGACGGGCATCACCAAGGTGGCCGCCCTCGAAGGTGGAAAGATCCGCCTGTTCGAACTGACGCCGGCCGATTTCGGCGTCGAAACGGCAACGCTCGCTGAGCTCAAGGGCGGCGACGGCGAAGCCAATGCAGCAGCCCTGCGTGCCGTGCTGTCGGGCGCCCGCAACGCCTACCGCGACATCTCGCTCTGCAATGCCGCTGCAGCCCTGGTCGTCGCCGGCAAGGCATCGACGATCCGCGACGGTATGACGCTCGCCACCCAGTCCCTGGAAAGCGGCGCCTCCGCTGCCGCGCTCGACCGCCTGGTGGCCGTGTCCAACGAAAAGGAGTGAGCGCGATGACCGACATCCTGCGCAAGATCGAAGCCTACAAGCGCGAAGAGATCGCGAGCGCCAAGGCGCATGTTTCGCTCGACGATTTGAAGGCCATCGCTGCCGGCCAGCCGGCGCCCCGTGGTTTCCTCGACGCGCTGCGCCGCAAGCAGGCCGATGGAAAATTCGGTCTGATCGCCGAGATCAAGAAGGCAAGCCCGTCGAAGGGTTTGATCCGCCCGGATTTCGATCCGCCCGCACTCGCCGCAGCTTATGAAGCCGGCGGTGCTGCCTGTCTTTCGGTGCTCACCGACACGCCGAGCTTCCAGGGCGCCCCGGAATTCCTCACCGCCGCCCGCGCCGCCTGCAGCCTGCCGGCGTTGCGCAAGGATTTCATGTTCGACACCTACCAGGTGCATGAAGCCCGCGCCTGGGGTGCCGATTGCATCCTGCTGATCATGGCAAGCCTGTCCGACGACGATGCCCGCCGCCTGGAAGACGAAGCCTTCGCGCTCGGCATGGACGTGCTCGTCGAAGTCCACGATGCGGAGGAGATGGAACGGGCGCTGAAACTCGACTCGCCGCTCATCGGCATCAACAACCGCAACCTGCGCACCTTCGACGTCAGCCTCACGGTCAGTGAACAGCTGGCCTCGATGGTACCGGGAGACCGGCTGCTGGTGGGCGAAAGCGGCATCTTCACCCATGCCGATTGCGAAAGGCTGCGGTCCTGCGGCATCACCCCCTTCCTCGTCGGCGAAAGCCTGATGCGCAAGGACGACGTCACCGCCGCCACCCGCACCCTGCTCACCGGTGACGCCG
>Ga0066256_1001163_pt1 | contig 36915 bp, 33 predicted proteins | sample ThiBio_1000_biof_FD_87107 | JGI IMG/M metagenome (GOLD analysis project Ga0066256, IMG submission 87107) | Wastewater bioreactor microbial communities from Cape Town, South Africa - Thiocy_expt_1000_biof (version 2) | ecosystem: Engineered > Bioreactor > Thiocyanate-remediating >... | reverse complement strand
CTTCAGGTCGAGACCAATACGGCGATGACTCCGGCCTTCCTGATGCAGCAGATGGAGTGGCGGGAGGGGGTGGGCGGTGCCCCGGCGGGCCGCGGGGGGGGCGGGCCGGGGGCGCTGGGGGGGGGGGGGGGCCGCCCCCGCGCGGGGGGGGGCGGCGCCCCCCGCGGGGGGGCGCCCCCCCGCGGGGGGGGGGGGGCCGCGCCCGCGGGGGGGGGCGGTGGGGGCGCCCCCGCCAGTCCACGGGACGCTCCGGCCGATGGAGAGGTTCCGCGCGGCGACCGAGAGGTTGCACGCGGCCCAGGTGGCGCGCGCGGCGCGCTCGCGTCGCGTCCCCGCAAAGAGTCGCACGCCTCGCGGGGCGGCGTCGCGGCCGAAGACGCGATAGATCAGGAGGAATGAACCCTCCGCCGCAGGCGCCATCCGCCGCCGATCATGGCTCGCCGAGCGGAGGAGCGAAGCTGTAGGGAGGCCAGGCGCCAGACTCTCGCAGCGTGACGCCAGCCGGACGGAGCTCTTCATCGAAGCGCGCGACCAGCGCGTGGAGCCGCGGCACGTCCGCCGCCGGAACGAGGACCGCCCAGTTGAAGATCATTTCGCCGAACGGTTGGCCTTCGCTGTTAGGGAGAATGCTGCGCTCGACCGCGCTCGACGACACGGCCTTGAGCTCGCTCCACAGCCGGTTGGCGGTCTCCTGGAGCCATGCCTGGAGGCTCGCCTCGGCCTGCGCGATCATCCGCTTCTGCTGCATGTAGCGCATCCCCTGCGACGCGGACGGAGCGGACGGCGACGACGCCATCGTGGCCTTGACCCGCGCGTCGATGGCGAGCTCGCGCTGTACGTACCCCTTGACGGCCCACTCCTCTTGACCAGCGACACGGTCCAGAAAGGCGACGATCGTTTCGTGGTTCCGGGCGACCAAGCGCCCCAGACTCTCCTCGGACGAGAAGAGCGTTCCGAGCCGAACCGGAAGGACGGGGGACGACGCCGCGACCCGCTCGATGACTTGCTCGTGGCGGAGGGCGCGGGGGCCCAACCACTCGATGCTTTTCGTGCGCGCTTCGGCCTCCGGCCCCGTGAAGTCTTCGAGGCTGGTCTCGCTCACCACCGCGACCACGTCGCCCATCCGGCGCAGCTCGAGCGCACTCCGGCCGTCAATCCCGGTCCCTTCGAGAGGCGCTCCGAGCGCGGCAGGCCCCGCGAAGCAGAACAGGTAGACACCCGTGCCCGGCTGGCTCTCAGTGTAGGGCTGCAGGACCGAGCTCCTTTCCGCGCTTCGATGGTTTCGCCCTCGCGGCGACCTCGGCGAGCGAGCCCTCGAGCTCCTCGCGACGGATCGCGATCTCGCCCTCCTGCTCTTCGATGACGCGCCGGACCGCGGCGAGCGCTGCGCGCTCGCACACGAGTGCGATCTCGGCGCCGCTCATCCCGTCGGACCCGGCCGCGAGGAGGCGCACGAGCTCCTCCGCGTCGACGCCGGGCGCGAGGGGCTTTCCGCGAAGATGAACCGAGTAGATCCGAAGGCGGTCCTCGAGGCTGGGCTTTGGAATTTCGACCATCGCGTCGAAGCGCCCCGGGCGCAGAACGGCGGGGTCGATGATGTCCGGCCGGTTGCTCGCGCCGAGCACCAGCACACCATGGAGCTCCTCGATCCCGTCCATCTCCGTGAGGAACTGGCTTATGACGCGCTCGCCGACGTGCGACTCGCCCCCGCCGGAGCTCCTCTCCGGAAGCAGCGCGTCGATCTCGTCGAAGAACGCGATGCACGGCGCCGCCTGGCGGGCCTTGTGGAAGACGTCGCGCACCGCGCGCTCGGACTCCCCCACGTACTTCGAGAGGAGCTCCGCCCCCTTGACGGAGATGAAGTTGACCCCGCTCTCCGTCGCGATCGCCTTGGCCAGCAACGTCTTGCCGCAGCCCGGCGGGCCGGTGAGCAGGATGCCCTTGGGCGCCCTGACGCCCGCCTTCTCGAAGAGGTCGGCGTGCTTGAGGGGCCACTCCACGGCTTCGATGAGCCGACGCTTGATCTGCTCGAGCCCTCCGACGTCGTCCCATCGAACCGACGGGACTTCGACGAACACCTCGCGGATCGCCGATGGCTCGACATCCCCCAGAGCACCGACGAAATCGTCGGGACGGACCACGAGACGGGAGAGCAGCTCGAGCGGGACGCTGCGCTGCGTGAAGTCCAGGTCGGGGAGGAAGCGGCGCAGGCAGCGCATCGCCGCCTCCCGGCAGAGAGCCTCCAGATCGGCGCCGACGAAGCCGTGCGTGATCTCCGCGAGCTTCGGGAGATCCACGCCAGGGCCGAGCGGCATCCCGCGGCTGTGAATCTCCAGGATCTGGAGGCGACCATTGACGTCGGGGATCGGTATCGCGATCTCGCGGTCGAACCTCCCCGGACGGCGGAGGGCAGGATCGAGGGCGTTGGGGATGTTCGTAGCGGCGATGACAATCACGCTCTCGCGCCTCTTCAACCCATCCATGAGCCCGAGGAGCTGCGCTACGACCCGCTTCTCGACGTCTCCGACGACGCGCTCGCGGCTCGGGGCGATGGAATCGATCTCGTCGAGGAAGATGATGCTCGGGCTCTTCTTGCTGGCCTCCTCGAAGATCTTTCGGAGGTGCGCCTCGCTCTCGCCGGAGAGTTGGGGGCGCACCTCGGGCCCGGGGATGCTGAGGACCGGGGCGTCGGTCTCGGGCGCGATGGGGCGGGCGAGGGGCGTCTGGCCGGCCCCGGGGGGGCCGTGAGGGGGCCCGCCCTCCGGCGCCTCGATGCCCAGCCGATGGAAGCCCTCCGAAAGGCGCAGGGGGAGCTCGACCATCGCGCGGATGCGCGGGAGCTGAGGCTTCAACCCGCCGATGTCCTCGTACGAGAGCGCGCGCGTCTCCTGCTCCTCCTCCGGCGCGCCGATGTTCAGGAGCGTCGAGGCCTGCACGATCACTGGCTCCGCCGGGCTGGTCTTCTTCACCTTGAAGAGCGCCGTGCGGCTCCCGAAGAGAGCCACTCGTACCCGGTCGCCCTCGACGAGGGGCAGCCCGTCGAGGAGGGACGCCACGTACCGGATGTCCCGCCCGGACGGCCGGACGTTGATGGGCGTGAGCGTGATCTGCTCCGCGTGCGCGCACCGTCGCCTTCGCAGCATCACGTAGTCGTCGAGGCCGACGTGCGCGTTGTCCCGGCTGATCCCGTCGAGCTGCACGCGGGACTGCCCGCGCACGTCCTCGTACGCCAGCATGACCCGGCACATCGTGATCCGCTTGCCCTCGACCTCGACGGTGTCGCCGACCCCGAGCCCCAGCCTTGCCAGGTCTTCGGGGCCGACGCGCGCGAACCCGTGGCCCATGTCCTTGGCCAGCGCCTCGGTGACGCGGAGCCGGACCGGCTCATCCGTCATGGCCCGCCTTCTTTCCCGCGCTGCGGCACCTCGAGCCGCACGATCCCGGTCTTGACGGCGAGCGTCAGCTTGTCGCGCGGCAGGCCCGGCGGAACGGCGAGCTCCTTTCGATAGCGCAGCTCGCCACGCTCCCCCGAGAGCGTAAGCGTCTCCTCCTCGAGATCCACGCGGACGTCGTTCGGCTCGACGCCGGGCATCTCGGCGACGATCAAGAGCCGCTGGTCCTCGTCGAAAACGTCGACCAGGGGCTCGCGCACCTCATCGACGACGGACTCGCCCGTGGCCTCGTTGTGCCGGATATTCCCGAATGGCTCGACTTTGAACGATTCGGCGCCTTCGCCCATGGTGCGGATGGAGAACCCGACGACGCCCTTCACCGGCTTGTCTCCGCCCGGCGCCTTGCCGCGCTCGATCTCGAAGGTCCGGACCACCTCGCCTCCTTGCTCGGCCACTTGGTTGAGCTTCTCCAGCAGGTTGACGAGGCCGACCATCAGACCGCCCCTCTTCGGCCCGGTTACTTCGTCGACGTCCTTGTCCTTCACCTTCACCATGGCTCCTCCGCGCTGGGCGCTCAGGCCCTCTATTTCCGTGGCGGCTCCTCCGGCTTCCGTGGCGGCTCCTCCGGCTTCCGTGGCGGCTCCTCCGGCGCGCCACGCTGCGGCTCTTTGTAGGGACTGAAGGCGGGGTGACCCGTCCACCAATCCATACCCATCTCCTTCGCCTTGTCGATTGAACACACGACCAGCCGGATCTGCAGGGTCAAGAGCTCCACCTGGCCGATGAAAAGCTTGATGTCGCCCGCGATCACGATTCCCTTGTCGAGCACCCGCTCGAGGACGTCCGCGAGCGAGACGTCCGCCGTTCGTGCCAGAGCCTGCTGCTGGACGGCCATCTTCGCAGATTCCTTTCCTGCTCAGCGGAGCCGGCCGAGGGGACCCAGATCCAGGTTGAGGTCCTCGTCCGTGAGGCCGAACTCCTTGCGGAGCCGGTCGATTTCCTCGCCTTGGCGCATGAGCGCGGTGCCGAGTTTCTCCAGCTGCAGGTCCGTCAGCTCCCCTTCCTCCATCCGGCGGATCGCCTGCCGCTCGAGCAGCTCGTGGAGCGCCTTCATGACCGTCAGCACCAGACGCGCTAGACCGTCGGCGGCGTGCTGCGCGTCGAGCCCGGGCGCGCTCGCGTCGTCCGGCGGGGCACGCTCCTTTCGCACCTCGAGGTTCTCGATCCGTACCTTCGGGACGGCGTCGCATGATCGTGGCTCATGCTCGCGATCAACCTGGCTCATTGGGAGGGTAGCGTGCAACTACAGGACCAATGCGCCGGCTCGAGCGACGTGCAGCAGAGCCCGGCCCACGTGAGTCGTCATTCCATCTCGAACGCTCATCTCGAACGCTCATCTCGAACGCTTGCTTGTGGAGGGCCGGCACCGCGACTTTGGACTCGGCGCCGATCGCGTATCGAGGCAGTCGCCGATGAAGTGCTCGGGGTCGGTCGAGACGAGCAGCACTCTTGGCTGCGGCCGGCGCGCGCGAGGTGGAGCGCGGGCGCGCGCCCGGCTAGGCGAGAGGCGGCTAGGCGAGAGCTAGATGGACCTCCTGCGCGAGGGCCGACCGGATTCTTCCTTGGAACGCCGTAAGCGCGAGCCCGAGCTGCAGGTCGATGTCGACCGCCGCCTCGTTGACCACGATCTTGCCTGAGAGCTTTGACGCCTTGATGTCAGCCTCGTCACCGTGCCACTCGACCTCGACGCCGTACTTCTTCTCGAGTCCGACTTGCAGCTTCTCGAGCCGTCGGTGGGCCTCCTCTTTGCCGAGGTGATGGCCTTGGTGAATGCTGATCTTCGCCATGCCTGGCGGCCGTGCACTGCTTGTGCCGGCCCCTTGCGCCGCAAGTTGGATCTCCCCATGTTGTGGAGGCGAGCCGAATGCGCGCACGCAAGCCCTCAGGGCAGCAGGGAGGTCACTGTGGCACAAGTGCAGAAACAGGGCGGTCCATCCGGCGGAGGCCTATCGGAAGTAATCGACCTCGTCCTGGACAAGGGCATCGTCATCGATGCCTGGGCGAAGGTCTCGCTGGTGGGGATCGAAGTTCTCGGCGTCCAGGGGCGCGTCCTCATCGCGTCGGTCGACACGTACCTCCACTACGCCGACGCTGTGGCCGCGACCGCGACCGCGGCCATGCCGACTACCGCGTGAGAAGGGGCACACGACGCGCCGTCGCCCGAGAGTCCCGAGAGTCCCGAGAGTCAGGACGAGAAGCATGTTCTCGGGCAAGAGACGCTCGAGGAGCAACCGAATCTCGTCGATTGCGTCGTTGATTCGTTCGACTATCTCAACGGCAGATCATGATGGCGGTCCGGCATCGCCCTGTTGCCAACGCGAGTGCCATCGAGCGAGCGCCGGAGCCCCGCGTGGCCCGGGGTACGTTGCTGGCGCGATCACGAGCTCCTTCGAGCGCGAGAGCTTGGAGCCGAGGCTCGTGAGCCGCGCCAGCTCGGAGCGCTCGACCTGGACCGCCGTGTTGCAACGCGTACACCCGGGCTGGCTCACCGCGTTCGCGAGGATCGCCGCGAGCGGAACTTCGAGCTCCTGTAGCTTGCGCGCGAGGCGCTCCGTCTCGAGGCGCGGGAGGGCCGCCGGGCGCGTGACCGCAACGAACGCGGTTCGCGCCGGATCCGCAAGGAGCGCCATCAGCGCCCGGAGCTGGCGCGCGAACGTGGTGAGGTCGCTGGCGAACTCGCCGAGGCCGACGACGTTTCGATATTTGAGAACCGTCGTCATGAGCGCATGCACCCACTCGAGCGCTTTGCGCGGGAGCTCCAGGAGCCGCATCGTGTGCCCCGTCGGAGCGGTGTCCATGACCACGAGATCGTAACGGTCCGGCGGGGACAGAGCCTCGGTCATCGTGACGAGGGCGAGGACCTCGTCGATCCCCGGCGGAGCGAGATCGAGGAGGTCCTCGAGCACGACCCGGTCGAACGCGGCATCCATCCTTCCGCGAAAGATGGATGAGAAGATGTCGTTGATCGAGTCGAGGTATCGATCGCGCATGGCTGCCCACGCGCTAGGCGCGTCGAGCTCGCGCGCGACGAGATTCGACGGCCCACCCGGTACCGGCCGCTCCTCGTCCGAGAGTTGCGTCGCGAACGCGTCCCCGAGCGAGTGGGCCGGATCGGTCGACAGGACCAGGATTCGATCGCGCGGCCGCTCCTCGGCGAGGGCGATCGCCGCAGCCGCAGCTGCTGTCGTCTTGCCGACGCCACCCTTACCGCCGAAGAGCACGAGCTCGGCCGACGACGGGATCGGCAAGCGAAGCCCGCGCCCGCGAGGCGTCGCCGCCCGCGGCGCGATCGCGCGTGGCGGCTCCGGCGGCTCCTCAACCTTGCGGACGGAGTGCGCCAGCTCGAGGAGTGCGTTCGCTCCGCGCGGCTCGGCGATCTGCGCCGGCACCTCGACGATTCGGGTACCTGCGAAGGTACGGGCGATCCGAAGCCGCCACGGGCGCTCCGCCCGCACGCGATCGATGCACCGAGCGCAGGCGCGGCCGGGGAGCGGCCAGACGCGGTTCATCACGACGGCACCGATCGCCACGCCCAGCCGACTCAGCGCGCGGGCAGCATTTTCGGATTCGAGGACGGGCAGCTCCTCGGGGAGCGTCACCCAGGTGAACGACGTGCGCGTGCGATCCGTGAGGAGAGCCCGGAGCGAGGTGGCTTCACGGGCGATCTCGTCGATGACCTCGTCCGCGAAGTCGGGCCGCCATGAGCCCCCGAGGCTCGTGGCGAGGAATCGGTGCTTCTCGTGCATGTCGTCGAGCACCTGCGCCAGGCGTCCGAGCGGCTCCGGCATCTCGAGGAGGCGCAGCGTATGGCCGGTCGGCGCCGTGTCGATGATGACCTCGTCGTACGGGCGGGCGTGGGCCAGTCGCGTGAGCTCGACGAGGCCGACGAGCTCGTCCACTCCGGGGAACGAGAGCGAAAGTAGCCGGTCGATGTCCTCGTCATCCAGGTAGGTGCCGCGCGCGGCGATCGTGTGGAAGGCCTCGTCACGCGCTCGGAGCCAGCGGCCGAGTGCGCGGTCCGCGTCGAGCTCTGCGGCGTAGAGCTCTCCGGCTGCACCTCGGACGCGGCGGGCCTCGGGGCCGAGGCGTTCGGCGAGTGCGTCCGCGAGTGAGTGGGCAGGGTCCGTCGAGACGATCAACACCCGTGACCCGTCGCTCGCCGCCCGGACGGCGGAGGCCGCGGCGCATGTGGTCTTGCCGACTCCGCCCTTGCCGCCGAAGAACGAGAGTCGCGGACGTGTCGACGCCTCAGCCACGCGACGACCGTAGCCGATTCGCCATCCGAAGCCTCGTCGAGATGTGCGTCCACGAGCGTGAGCGCGGAAGCGCTCGTCCTCGATCGGTTCCGATGGATGGCTTCCACGGGTGATCGGAAGGGGGGGTCGCGCGACCTAGTCCCTCCAATGTCGTCGAGATCACATCGCGTCGCGTGGTGGAATCGTCAGCGACGCTTGCGCCGGCGCGCAGCGACCATCGAGACTACGCCAGCGAGGGCAGCGAGCTCCCAGCCGCTCCTGCCTTCGGCCGCCACACCACAGCCCGTCGTCGTCGTCGTCGTCGATCCCGGCGCGGCGCCGTTCTCGGTGCCGTCTCCGGCGGGATCGCCTTCGCCGCTCGGATCGGTCGGGTCCTCCCCGTCGCCGCTCGAGTCGCCGCTGCTCGAACCGCCGCTGCTGGAGCCGCCGCTGCTCGAGCCGTTGTCCGGTCCCGCGTCGGGGCCGCTCGTGCCCACCGAGCCGCCCTTTCCGCAGAGGTTCTGCGTCAGGCAGTACTTCTCGCCCGGGGCGAGCTCCTCGCAGCAGCCGCCGCCGCCGCCGCCGCCCGGGAGACCGTTGCAGTCTGCATTCGTCGCGCAGCTCACGGAGCAGAAGCTCGTCGAGCTCGAGTAGATGCAGATTTCGCCGCCGACGTTGGCGTTGCAGAAGGGCAGGGCCTGGTTGCCCGGGTACGCGCACGCGTCGCCGAGCTTACCCTTCGGGTTGAACGGCGCGGGGCCGGGGACGGCCGCGCACGGCTGTCCGGACGGTGTGAAGGTGGCGCTGAGCGTGTAGTTGCCGGCGCTGGCGGCGCTGTTGCCGTAGGTGTCGGCCACGACGTAGTAGGTGCCGCAGCCCACCTGGAGCTGGGCCTGCGAGTCGTGGCGCGCCTTGCACGCGTGGGGCGCGGGCATGCCCTCGTGGATCTGCACGTCGATGTCGGTGGCCGCGTCGTCCTGGACGCTGACGGTGAGCGTGCCGGGCTGCGTGATGTTGGCGACGTAGACGTACTCCGGGCCCTTCTGCGGCTTCGACGGCTCGATGGCACACGCGTCGAGGACGCTGCTCGGCGACTGGCGCGTGTCGCGCGCATCGGTGTACGGGAACGCTCCGATCGGGATCGGGTTCGTCGTGGTGCCGAGCGGGTTCGCGGTGGTCTGAGGTCCGGTGATGCCGTTGTAGCGCCGGGGAATGTACCCGTTGACGTGCGACCAGCCGCCGGTCGTGTTCACGTTCACGTTGTAGCCGTAGGCCTCGATCATTGCCGGCTCGCCGCTGGCGAGCAGATGCGTGAACATCGCCACGTGGTAGGCGCGCTTGTTGAAGACGTCGCCGGTCATCATGTTCGCGACCTGGATCTGCGGAGCGAGGGTCGCGCTGTCGTGGATGCTCGTCGTCGTGTTGTGACCGACGCCCCACACCTGGCTCACGAAGCCCGAGCAATCGACGCCCGTCGTGCAGGCGAGGATGTCGCCCTGTGCCGGGGAGCCCGCGCCCTGACCGGCCGCGATCTGCGCGTCGAACTGCGCGAGGGTGAAGTACCCGCCCCAGTCGTACGCGACGCCGACGTAGTCGCCGGGCGTGAACGCCGAGACGTACGAAGCCTTGCACGACGCGGTCGTGTTCGCCTGCGACGCGCGCCACTTGTGCATCGCATACGAGCGCGCCTTCACGAGCGCCTCTTCGCGCGTGAGCGCGCTTGCAGGCGTGGCGGCGCCGACCAGCGCGAGGAGCGAAGCCGAGAGGAGGAGACGCTTCATCGAGGACCTCATCGCGCTGCTCCCGGGACCTTCCAGGTCGAGACCTCGAGCCCGCTCTCGCTGGGCCGGGCGAAGACGAGCGTGTTGCCTGCGAAGGCGAGCTCGCGCCGCGGGACGTACGTGCCGGGCGGCGGCAGCTTGGTCCGGAGGACGATCTTGCCGGCGGCGACGTCGACGCAGGCGGCCTCGCGCGACGTGACGAGCGCGCCCGTCGCGTCCTGGGTCACGGCCTCAAGCCGGAGGCAGGCCACGTTGCCGGACGTGCCCACGATGCGGGCGGCCGAGCCCTTCCCGAGCGCCACCGTCTCGGCCAGTCCTTTGCGCTGCGCGCTCTCGCGACCGAGCGCGTAAACTGACCGGAGCTCGAGCTCGCCCGTCTCCGTGCGCACCGCGACGAGCCCTTGGCCCGCAGGCAGGAAGGCCGCGCCCTCACGCTTTCCCGCGAGCACCTGGCCGGCGAGCTGCGGCATCGACGGGCTGCCGAATGCGAACGTCTCCTGGAAGCCGTTCTGCGCGAAGACCTGCCGGGAGCGGCCGAGCGTGATGGTCGAGACGACCTCGACGGCGCTCGTGTCGACGGCTCCGGCGGGCGCGCCGTCCGGTCCGAAGACGAGCACCTCCGGCTTGACCGAGCGGCGCACCGCGAACGCGCCGTCTGGTCCGATCGCGAGATCGTCGGCGTCGACCGGGACGCTCGCGACCGTGGTGAGCGTGTCACCTTCGAGCCGTGCGACCCGGCCGTGGAGGGCATCGAGGAGGTATACGCCGCCTCGTCCGACGGCGACGGCGGGCACGCCGAGGGCCGCGCCTTCGGTCTCCTCGGTCACGCGGGCGCGGAAGCCGAGCCCGCCCGAGCCCTCGCCCCACGGAATCGTGACGGAGGTGCCCTGCTCCAGCGCCGAACGCCGGCTGCCCGTCGCCCCTTCGGCGCCGCCAGCCTTGTCCCCGTCGTGTCCACATGCGGCCATCGCGAAGGCGATGGCGGCGACCCCAAAGTGCTTTGCCGTCATGTGCGCTGCCTACAAGCTCGGCCGCTGTCTTGGCGCCGAGTCGGCGTTCGGTCAAGCCTGATCCGCCCGTGCACCCCGGCTTCCGGGCAGGCCTCGTTCCGCGGCAGTCCGCTTCACTCCGGCCGTCGCGTCACTTCGGTTGGCGCGTCAGTTCGCGCTGCGGAGGCAGCGGCCGCCGCCGCGACAGGCGCCCTCGAGGACGAGATCGACGATCTGCGCGATCCGGTGGTTCGTCGGCGTCTCGTGATGGAAGAAAAGAAGATGCTGGAGCGAGCCGACCAGCATCGAGAACACCATCTCGACGTCGGTTCCTCTCGGTAGCTCGCCGCGGGCGACCGCTCGCGCGACGGTCGCCTTCGGACCCGACTCCTTGCTCTTTCGGATCTCGTTCATGAGCGCCGCCACCTCGGGGGTCAGTCCCTCGGCGAGGATCATGCGAATCAGGGCCTGACCGCGACGTGTGCTCAGCATGTCGCGGATCTCGGTGAGTATCGCGATCATGTCGGACCGGAGCGAGCCGGTGTCCGCGCTGCAGAGGGCGGTGTCGGCCTCACGCTTGACCGCAGCGCCCACGAGGTCCGTCTTCGTCGGCCAGCGTCGGTAGACCGTGGTCTTGTTGACGCCGGCGCGCTCCGCCACGGTCTCGACGGAGAGGGCCGCGTAGCCGACGCGCGCGAGCTCGTCGAGCGTCGCTTCGAGGATCTTCTCGATGAGCGGCTCGCCGCGGACCTGCCTCGCGCGTTCGGACGGCAGCGGGGTGGGGATCGGAGCGGACGGATCTGGCCGTTCCGTGCGATCGGAGGCCGGCGCCTTCTTGTTCGCGGAGCGACGCATGAATCCGCTCAGAGCATAGCGACGGAGATTGTCATTGCAACGTTACGTTGCTTTGTCCGAAACGCCGGATGAAGCGAGAGCATCGCAACGTCGGGTTGCAATGTCGCCGGAGAGAAACGTGATGAAGAGTGCCCTTGCCGCAGCGTCTTTGGTGGTGATCGCCGGGGCGACGGCCGGTTGTAAAACCGCGAAATCAGCAGAAAATGAGCCAAGTGCGGCGACGGCCACCGCGCCGGCGCAGGTGAACACCCATACCGTCACGTCGAAGCTCGTTCCGAAGTACCTCCTCGTCACGGGTCAGCTGAAGAGCTCCCGGGAGACGGACCTGGCGGCCAACGCGAGCGGCAAGGTCATGCAGACGCGCGTCGAGCGCGGGACGCAGGTGAAGGCCGGCGAGACGTTGGCGACGCTGGACGTGCGTGCAGCAGCGCTCTCTGCGGCCGAGGCCCGCGCTCATGCGGAGACCGCAGCGCAGAACGCGAAGACGGCGAAGAGCGACTGTGAGCGCGCGGACGCCCTCCTCCAGTCGGGAGCCATCTCGCGCGCCGAGTTCGATCGCCTCGATGCGCAGTGCCGGACCACGGACTTTCAGGTCTCGGCCGCGCAGGCGCGATCGAAGCTCGCCGCCCAAAACGTGGGCGACGGCGTCATCCGCGCGCCGTTCAACGGCTTCGTCACCGAGCGTTACATCGACGTCGGCGAGTACGTGACGGCGAGCTCGAAGGTCGTCACCATCGTCGACCTCGCGTCGCTCCGCCTCGAGTTGACCGTCCCCGAGAGCAATATCGCCGCGGCGAAGAAAGACGCCGCCGTCTCGTTCACGGTGGCCGGCTACCCGGACCGCACGTTCGGCGGCACGGTCCAGTACATCGGAGCTTCGGTGCGGGCCGCGACGCGCGACATCGTCGCCGAGGCGACCGTCGACAACGCCGACGGTGTCTTGCGCCCCGGGATGTTCGCGTCCGTGCGGCTCCAGAACGGCGAAGAGAAGACTCCGGTCGTGCCCAAGAACGCGGTCGTCACGCGTGGCGACAAGCAGGTCGCGTTCGTCGTCGAGAACGGCCGCCTCGAGCAGCGCATCGTCCAGACGGGCGACGTGATCGGCGAGGAGATCGCCGTGCTCCGCGGAATCGCCGACGGCGAGCGCCTCGTGCTCGCTCCGGCCGAAACCCTCAAGAACGGCCAGGCGGTCAAGTAGCCGGCACCGCCGGATCAGGATCAACCGAGGAAACCCTCATGCAGTGGCTTGCGCGCGTTTGTATCCAGCGCCCGGTCTTCGCGACCGTGCTCATGCTCGTTCTCGTCGTGCTCGGCGGTGCGGCATACGGAAAGCTCGGCCTCGACCAGTTCCCCAACGTCGACTTCCCGATCGTCGTCGTGACGACGACCCTCCCCGGCTCCAGCGCGGAGGAGATGGAGAGCGACGTCTCCGACAAGATCGAAGGTGCCGTCAACACGATCAGCGGCATCGACGAGCTCCGCTCGACGTCCAGTGAGGGCGTCTCGATCGTCGTCGTCACGTTCGACATCGCCAAGCCGGTCGACGTGGCCGCACAGGAGGTGCGCGACAAGGTCAACCTGGTCATGCCCGACCTGCCGAAGGGGATCGACCAGCCGGTCATCAGCAAGATCGACCCGGGCGCATCTCCGATCCTCTTCGCGGCGCTCCGCTCGAAGCAGCCGATCCGCGAGACCACCGAGCTCGCGGACAAGGTCGTTCGCCGCCAGATCGAGAGCATCGACGGCGTCGGCGAGGTCAAGATCATCGGCGGGCGCAAGCGCCAGATCAACGTGCTCCTCGACCCGATCGCGCTCCGCTCATACGAGGTGACCGCCATCGATGTGCAGCGCGCACTCGCCACGCAGAACCTCAACGTGCCGGGCGGCAGCGTCGAGACCGGCCCGAAGGACATCACGCTCCGCGTCGCCGGCCGCGTTGCCAGTGTCGAGGAGGTCGGCCGCATCGTCGTCAAGCAGAAGGCGGGGAGCCCGATTCGCGTCGAGGATCTCGGTCGCGTCGAAGACGGCGCGGAGAAGGAAGAGAGCGCGGCTCAGTACGACGACGAGCCCACGGTCGTCCTCCAGATCAAGAAGCAGTCCGGAAAGAACACCGTCGCCGTCGTCGACACCGTGCTCGAGCGCCTCGACGAAGTGCGCAAGGGCCTCCCGCCCGGCGTCTCGCTCGACATCGTCTACGACAACTCGGGCGTCATCCGGACCTCGACGCATGCCGTGCTCGAGCACCTCGTGCTCGGCGCCGTGCTCGCCGCCATCATCGTCCTCATCTTCCTCGGCAGCGGTCGGAGCACGGTCATCGCCGCGATGGCGATCCCGATCTCGATCGTCGGCACCTTCGCCGTCATGTACGCGTTCGGCTTCACGCTGAACTTCCTCACGCTGCTCGCGCTCGCGCTCGCGGTCGGTCTCGTCATCGACGACGCCATCGTCGTCATCGAGAACATCATGAGCTTCATCGAGCGCCACGGGTACAAGCCGTTCCCGGCCGCCGCGCTCGCGACGAAGGAGATCGGCCTCGCCGTCCTCGCGACGACGCTCGCCCTCATGGCGGTCTTCGTGCCGGTCGCCTTCATGGGCGGCATCATCGGCAAGTTCCTCATGAGCTTCGGCCTCACGATGGCGAGCGCGATCGGCGTGTCGCTCATCGTCTCCTTCTCGATCACGCCGATGCTCGGTGCGCGCTGGCTGAAGGCGCACGAGCCGGGTCAGAAGCCGTCCTTCATCCAGCGCCTCGGTGACGCCATCTACGGCCCGATCGAGCGCGTGTACATGGTCGCGCTCCGCTTCTCGATGAAGCACCGCTGGGTCGTCGTGCTCGCGTGCGTCGCCGCGCTCGCGTCGATGGGCCCGGTCGGAAGCCGCCTCAAGGGAGGCTTCCTCCCGACGAACGACAAGGCGCAGTACCAGCTCAGCATGCGCGCGCCGGAAGGCACCAGCGTTGCCGAGACGCGCCTCGCCGCCGAGCGCATCGCGCAGGACATCAAGGCGCTTCCGGGCGTCACGCACACGCTCATCACCGTGGGCGACGACGACATGAAGACGCAGAACCTGGCCACCATCCGCGTCCTCCTCACCGATCCGAAGGAGCGCGAGGTCACGCAGGAAGACCTGATGAACCGCACGCGCACGGAGATCGCGGGCAAGCTCCCCAGGACCCTGCGCGTGACCGTCGCCGACGTCCCGGACTTCAGCGCCGGCGGCGGCTCCCAGGCGAAGGTGCAGTACGCGCTGTCGGGACCGGCGCTCAGCGAGCTCGAGCGTATCGCCACGGAGCTCACTGACGAGCTTCGACAGGTGAAAGGCGCCGTCGACGTCGACAACTCGCTGATCGTCGGCAAGCCCGAGCTCCGCGTCGGCATCGATCGTGATCGCGCCGCCGACCTCGGGGTGCAGGTCGCCGACGTCGCGTCTGCCCTCCAGATCTTCGTCGGCGGCCTCAAGGTGTCGACGTTCTCCGAGAACGGCCAGCAGTACGACATCCGCGCGCGCGCCGACGAGAAGTTCCGCGCGGACCCCGACATGCTGCAGCTCCTCTCCGTACCCTCGTCGAAGCTCGGCAGCGTTCCGCTCACGAGCGTCGTGAAGCTCGACGACGCGACGGGCCCCGCGAAGATCGAGCGGCTCAACCGCTCGCGCCAGGTCACGATCATGGCCAACTCGACGCCCGAGGTCGGCGACAACGCCGTCGGCGCGGCGCTCCAGGCCATCGCGGAGCGTACGGAGCTGCCGAACGGCTACCGCTTGCAGCCGCTCGGCATGTCGAAGGAGTCGGCCAAGATGGCCAAGGCCTTCCTGCTCGCGTTCGCGATGTCGTTCATCTTCATGTACCTCATCCTCGCGGCGCAGTTCGAGTCGTGGCTGAACCCGCTCATCATCCTCCTCGCGCTGCCGCTCACGGTCCCGTTCGGCCTCATCTCGCTGCTCATCTTCAAGCAGGGCATCTCGATGTTCTCGATGCTCGGCCTCCTCGTGCTCTTCGGCGTCGTGCAGAAGAACGCGGTGCTCCAGATCGATCACACGATGCAGCTGATCCGGGCGGGGAAGCCGCGCCTCGAGGCCATCCTCGAGGGAAGCAAGGACCGTCTCCGCCCGATCCTCATGACGTCGCTCGCCTTCATCGCCGGCATGATTCCCCTCGTCGTCTCGAAGGGAGTCGGTGCCGGATTCAACCAGGCGATGAGCGGCATCGTCGTCGGCGGCCAGGCGCTCTCGCTGGTGCTCACGCTGCTCGCCACTCCGGTCATCTTCTCGCTCTTCACGGACCTCGCGATCTGGGTGCAGAAGAAGCTGCCGAAGGGCCGCACGCCCGAGCAGACCGGTGAGAACGAGCTCGACAACCTCGATCAGCTCGAGCACACGGCGCACGGCGCCCCCGCCGCGCACGCAGCGGAGTAGGGACCGCGCTCAGGGATCGCCGGTGGCATCGCAGACCTCACGTGGGACGGGGAGGCCCACGTGGGCGCACCAGCGGGACTCGCGCCTGGTGGGCGCGGGGCCGAGGGAGACGAGACCACCGGCGAAGCGGACGGCAGACGAGGCGGTGTCGCCGCTCGGCATCGCGTAAGAGAGGCAGATACCGCCTTCACATCGAAAGAAGCCGCCCGGTGAGCCGCCGTCCGGATAGGCGCCGGGCGGCAGCGCGAGCGGGAGACCCATGCCCGTGGCGGCGTCGACGAGCTTGAAGGCGCCACGGTAGCTGCCGAACGCGAGCAGTTGTGAGGTCGCTGCCTGGAGCTCCCACGCGCACGGGACCGGGCCCCTCATCCCGCACGTCGCGTGACCGAGCGCCTGTCGACGTCGCGTGATGCCGTCGCGGCCGACGAAGCAGGCGGTGTCGGGTCGAGCCCGTCCGCGGCGGCGTGCTAGCTTCGTCGCGCGCCATGAAGTTCGAGCAACTCGACCGTCGGATGCGTGTCTACGAGACCGCTCACGACCACTGCGTCCTGCCGGGCATCCACATGGTCGCGCGGATCGACGGGCGGTCGTTCTCGCAGCTCACCCGCTCGCCCGAGCTCGCGTTCGACGCCCCGTACGACCTTCGCTTCCGCGACTGCATGGTGGCGACGCTCGAGCACCTCGTCACGAAGACGGGCTTCTCCGTGCTCTTCGGCTACACGCAAAGTGACGAGATGTCCCTCCTCTTCCGGAGGGACGAGTCGCTGTTCGGACGGAAGCTGCGCAAGTTCCTCTCGGTCCTCGCCGGCGAGGCGAGCGCGAAGTTCTCGGTGGCGCTCGGAACGGTCGCCGCGTTCGACGCGCGGATCTCGCAGCTCCCCGACACCGAGGCTGTCGTCGACTACTTCCGCTGGCGTCACGAGGATGCGCATCGGAACGCGCTGAACGGGCACTCGTACTGGCTGCTCCGCCGGCAGGGCCTCGATGACCACGCGGCGACGGAGAAGCTGAAGGGGGTGTCCGTCGCCGATCGGAACGAGCTGCTCTTCCGCGCGGGGATCAACTTCAACGACGTGCCGGCCTGGCAGAAGCGGGGCATCGGAGTGCTCTGGGAGAACGAGGAGCACATCGGGACCGACCCGCGGACAGGGGCTGCGATCACGTCGTCACGCCGACGCGCGGCAGTGAAGCTCGACCTCCCGATGAAGACGGAGTTCGACGATCTCGTTCGCGGCATCGTCGAGCGTCAGTAGCGCGATCACGCGCGATCGAAACGCGCGAGCAGCGTCGCCGGCGGAAGGACCTCGAAGCCGAGCCCGGTCGGGTAGTCGCGGACGTTGCCGGTGACGATCGCATCGGCATGTCCGGCGAGCGCGGCCTCGACGAAGATGCGGTCGTCGTCGTCCGTCATCGCGCCCGTCCAGGCGGCGACCTCGTCGAGGAGCGTCCCGCGCGCGCGAAGCGTCGCGAGGAAGTCGGTCACGCGCTGGCGGTCGATCGCGCGGAACTTCGGGCGCTCCAGCACCTCGCGGTACTCGTCGGCGATGCGCTCGTCGAACAGCACGGTCCCCGCCTTCCAGATCGCGTCGAGCGCGCGAGCCGGGACGCTGCCGGGCTTGAGCAGCGCAGAGACGATCACGTTGGTGTCCACGACGAGGCGCATCGAGATCTCGCGGCCTTCGGACGGTTGCACGGCGAGAGGCCCGGGGACAAGCGCCGTCGTAGATCCCTGGCGATCGAGCTCGAGCAAGCTCCAAGCGCCGGTTGTGGTCGCGCTCCTCTGGAGGGCGCCTCGACGCGGCTCTTCGAGGAATGCCGGTTGAAGGAATGCCGGTTGGGCTATCCTCGGGTGAGCCTCGACGCCGCCCATGCGAACGCTCCCCCTCGTCGTCGTCCTCACCGCGCTTCTCGGTGCTTGTGTTCCTGCGCCGCCGATCACGGTCGTGCACGTCGGCAAGAGCGCTCCGAAGGATCAGGTCGTGGGCGAGTTCGTGAACATGCGCCGGCCTGCTGCCGACGGCTACGCCGGAGTGCGCGGCGGCGCATACGTCGTTCGCTCGGCCGAGGACTGGGAGACGATGTGGAAGGGCGCGCCCGAACAGCCCGCCTTCCCGTCGACGTTCGATCCGACGAAGGAGATGCTCCTTCTCGTCGCGACCGAGGACGCGATCGTCTCGGCGCTCACGATCAACCGCGCCGTCGAGACCGCCGAGGCGGTGACCGTCTTCGTCCGGCAGACGCTGCTGGGGGAAGGATGCGTTCGCAGGTCCGACGATCGCATCGGTCTCGACGCCGTCGTCACGCGTCGCGTGGACAAGCCGCTCCGCTTCATCGTCGAGGATGAAGACGGTGCGTCATGCGGGGAGCCGCCCAAAGCGGAGATCGGCTGTCGGATGGCCGCGGCGCAGTCGTGGAGCACGAAGCTCACCGCCAAGACGGGCGACGTGATCGAGTGCGAGCTGTCGACGGTCGCGACCGGCAAGTACGAGCTCATCGATCAGATGCTCTCGCTCATCGACTCGCCTCCGGGATCGAACGCGAAGCTTGCCTTCTCGAAGGGGGCGACACGGGCGACCCTCGCGCTCGACGAGTTCGGCACCTACTCCATTCGCGGCGAGGCGACCGACGAGGCAGGACGGAGAGGCCGCGCCACGGCCTTCATCGAGGTGCTCCCGAAGAAGACGCGCGACGTCCTCGTGCAGCTCACGTGGTCGGAGGCCGACACGTCCGAGCTGACCACGCCACTGCCGCGTGTCCTCTTGCGCGTGGCGCAGGACGGGCCGCGTGGTCAGCGTTGCTCCGCCGAGGTGCCGGTCCCCGGGCTCTGCGATGCGAAGACGCGCGGTCCGTACACGTACATGAAGATCCCCGCTTCGCGACGGAAGCTCCCCATCTCGCTGCTCTACCTCGACGAGCGCGCGCAGGAGGGCCCGGCGCCGTGCGTGAACGTCTGGTTCAATGGCCAGCGCACCGTCTCATCATGCGATCGCGATCATCGTCACGCCGAGGACCGGTGGGAGATGGGAACGCTCGAGACGTGGACGGGGAACATCGTGCCTCCGAAGGTGCCGAATGAGCCTCCGGCCCACGTGCACGATGCGAAGCCGGCGTCCGGCAAGGCCGGCGCACCGACGTCCCCGACGACGAAGGCCGGGCCACCGCACGCCGCTTCGAAGAGGTGAGCGCGTCACGCGCCTCAGCCGGTTTCTTGGTAGGCCTACATTGTCCTACCTACGATACGGGTTGGAGGCTTACCCATGTCGTTCCTCGAGCCGATTCGTACGTCGTTCCGTCGCTATGTTCGCATCGACTGTCAGGTCGTACGCGAGCACGACTTCCGGATGGTCGGCGACCTGGCGCTCGATCTCTCGACGAAGGGGATGCTCGTGCGCGCGAACGAGCGGGTGCTGACGGGCGAAGAGGTGGTCGTCTCCTTCAAGCTGCCGCGTTCGAACGAGTGGTTCGACGCGCAGGGAGTCGTTGCACGTGTCCTTCACGGCCGACGTCCGGGCGACTACGGTCTCTCGTTCGGCATCGAGTTCGTGAATCTCAGTAAGGACGATGAGCTCATCCTTTTCGAGCACCTTCGCGGGCTCGCGGCGCCCGACGCACAGCGCCCGCCGCGCCCGCTTGCGTACGACCTTTCGAGCAAGTGGATCGCCCGCGCGGCGTGATCGTCGATGAGCGTCGAGCTCGTCGACGAGCCGACGCCCTCGGCGCGCTCCCGCTCGCGCGAAGAGCTCGCTGACTACCTCGTCGAGATCGGCGCGACCCTCGCGGCGTGTGGCTGCCCGAGCTACCGCCTCGAGGACGTGATCCGCCTCATCGCGGACATCGAGGGCTGCCGCGCCGATCCATTCGCGCTCCCGACCGGGCTCTTTCTCCGCGTCACCTCGAAGGACGGCAGCGGCCCGCAGGTCCACCGGATGTCGCGGGTGAGCGACTGGGGCGTCGATCTCGCGCGCCTCACGCTCGTCGACGAGGTCTTCAACGACGTCGTCGCTCGACGCTCGACGATCGAGCAGGCGCGGGCGCGCATCCGCGCGATCATCGCGCGGCCGCCGGAGTGGTCGCCTACGATGGTGTTCGCTGCGACGACCGCCGTCTCCGGAGCGTCTGCGGTCTTCTTCAAGGGCGGCGCCCTCGAGGTCCTCGTCGCCGGGATCGTCGGCGCGGTGATCGCGGGTAGCCGGATCGCCGTCTCGATTCAGGGGCGCGCGGATTCGCTCGATCCGAGTCAGGCCGCAGGGACCTCGAGACGGAACGCGCGCCGTCTTCTCAGCGACTTCTTCGGCGGCCTCTTCGCCGCCTCGTGCGCGTGGCTCGCGCTCCAGGTCTGGCCGCAAGCGAGGCCCAGCGTCATCGTGCCGGCAGGCGCGATCGCGCTCTTTCCCGGGATGACGTTCACGACCGGCGTCGCCGAGGTCGCGCAGAAGAACGTCGTGGCGGGCGGCGCGCGGCTGATCGAGTCCGCCGTCACGCTCCTGCTCATCCTGTTCGGCGTCGCGCTCATCGCCGGCCTCGGAGACGTCGTCGGCGCAGACATGCCGACCTGGCTCGACAGGGCGTCGCTGCCGGGGCTCCCGGTTCACTGGCAAGCCATCGCGCTCCTCGTCTCGTCGGTCGGGTTCGGCGCTGTCTTCCAGGTGCCGAGGCGATGGCTGTGGACGACGTTCGTCTCGAGCGCGACGGGCTGGATCGTCGCGGCCGGCGCGGTCCACTACCGGCTGCCCGGTCACGTGGCGGCGTTCTGCGCGGCGCTCTCCGTCTGCATGCTCGCCAACGCGCTCGCGCGCAGGACGAATCGTCCGGCGCAGCTCTTCCAGCTTCCGGGGATGATGCTCCTCGTCCCGGGAAGCTTCGGCTTCTTGAGTCTGAGCGAGTTCCTCGAGAGCAAGGACGCGCTCATGGGAACGCAGCGCGCCTTCACGATGGCGCTCGTCGGCGCCGCCCTCGTCATCGGCATCCTCGTCGCGAACGTGCTCATGCCGTCGCGCAAGCTCCTGTGACGACGCTCAGCCTCGCGCTCAGCGCTTGAAGCAGTGCGGCTTCGGGCGACGGACGCCCTTCGCGTCGATGGTGAAGGGGGTGTCGCAATCGCCGTTCGTCGCGGACGGCTTCGGCGTGGGGACATCGGCTGCCGGCTTCGGCTTCGGGACCGGAGGTGCGGTCGCGGAGGCCGAAGCCGAACGTGACACCTCGAGGACGATCGCCGGCTCGTGCTCGACCGACTCCACGGCCTCCGGCGCCGGTGTTTCCGGCTGCGCGAGCTGGATCAGGCGGAACGCGAGGAGGCCGCCGCCGATGAGCAGGAGCGCTGCCGCGATCAGCATGAGGGGGGCGCGCGACGTGCCCGCTCCCGCGTCGGTGTATTCGGCGCCGAGGTCCTCGTTCGGATCGGGCTCCGCGGCGACGCCGGAGGTGGGCCGGTAGAGCGTCTCGCGCTCGTCGTCGGGGATGGAGGCAGCAGCCTCCAGCGCTGCGTTCGCGTCCGGGCGCACCACATCGGGCGGCGTCCGCACCACGCCGCTGTCGCGGACAGGTATCGGCCCTTCGGAGTCGGTCCGCATCGGCGGCAGGATCGACGGCGCGGTCTCGCTCTCGATCCGATGCACGAGCTCGATCCGCCACGCCAGCATCTCGCCTGCGGTCTCGCGTACCCACTCGCCGATCTCGCGCGCCGGCGCGGGCGTGAGGACCTTCTCGAGCGCGACCGCCAGCTCGCGAGCGGAGGACCAGCGGTTCGAGGGATCGCGATCGAGGCCCCTCATCACGATCTCGTCGAGCGCCTTCGGGAGGTCGGGCGCGATCGAGCTCGGAGGGTGGATCTCGTCGTTCATGATCGCGTAGACGAGCGCCGGAACGTCGTCCGCCTTGAACAGACGCGCTCCGGTGAGGGCCTCCCAGAGAACGACCGCCGCCGAGTAGACGTCCGCGCGGCGATCGATCGGGCCCTTCGCGAGCTGCTCGGGCGACATGTACGCGACCTTGCCCTTGATCTGATCGGTACGCGTTTCCTGCACTCGGTTGGTCGCCTTCGCGATCCCGAAGTCGAGCACGCGCGCGACGCCGTCGAGGCCGACGTGGAGGTTCTGCGGGGACACGTCGCGATGGACGATGCCGAGCGGAGAGCCGCGCTCGCTCGTCGCCTCGTGGGCTGCGTGGAGCCCCTCGAGCGCCGCGCACACGACACCGACGACGTAGCGCGGCGGGATGCGCTTGCCTGCCTCGCGCGTCTTCCGGACGAGGCGCGAGAGCGACTCACCCGCGACGTACTCCATGACGAGGAAGAGCTCGTTGTCGTCGTCGACGACGTCGAGCGTCGCGACGACGTTCGGATGACGGACCCGTGCGGCGAGGCGAGCCTCTTCGAGGAACATCGCAACGAAGTCGGGGTCTTTTGCGAGGTGGGGGTGGAGCCGCTTGATGGCGACCGTCCTCGCGAACCCGACGGAGCCGAGGAGGCGCCCGAGGTGCACGGTCGCCATCCCACCGGCGGCGATCTCACCGAACAGTGCATAGCGGCCAAGCGTGCCGCGATAGTCCGCGCTCGATTGCTCCGCCACCTGGTCAGGAACGTTACCAGACGAGGTAGATGCCCGAAAGGCAGCAGGAAAGACCGCCGTCGACTTGCCGCACGCCCCTTTCACGTCTACGTGGACCCGCGCAATGGCGCGAGATCGAAGCATGGCGACGACTTCACACACCGACGCCGAGGCGAGCCGCCGGCGGCGCATGGTCGGTCGCCTCGCGTGGTCCGTGCTCGGATACAACGTCGCGGTCATCCTCTGGGGAGCGTTCGTGCGCGCGACGGGCTCGGGCGCAGGGTGTGGCCGTCACTGGCCGCTCTGCAACGGCGAGGTCGTCCCTCGGCCGAAGAGCATCGAGACCATCATCGAAGCGGGCCATCGAGCGACGAGCGGGCTCGCCCTCATCGCAGTCATCGTTCTCCTCGTAATGACGTTCCGAGTGCTTCCGCGCGGGCATCGCGCGCGGCGCGGCGCGGTCTACTCGACCGTCTTCATCTTCGTCGAGGCCCTCCTCGGCGCCGGCCTGGTGCTCTTCGAGCTCGTGGCGCACGACGCGTCGATGAAGCGCGGCCTCTCGATGATCCTCCACCTGTGCAACACCTTCGTGCTGCTCGGCTGGCTCGCTCTCACGGCGTGGTGGGCGACCACGGAAGAGGGCGCTCCGGCGCCGGACTCCGAGCGGGAGCGATCGCAGAAGCCGCTCGTCCTCCGCGTCGCGATCGGGCTCTCGCTCGGCAGCGTCCTCGTGCTCGGCGCGAGCGGCGCGATCGCCGCGCTCGGCGACACGCTGTTCCCGGCGTCGTCGCTGCGCGAAGGCTTCGCGCAGGATCTCTCGCCGATGGCGCATGCGTTCCTCCGGCTCCGCCTGCTCCATCCGGTGTTCGCGCTCGGCGCGGGCGTGCTCGTGCTCGGCGCGGCGGGCATCGTCCGCTCGATCTCGACATCGGCGCGCGCGCGCACGTTCGCGCGCCTCGTCACCATCCTCTACGTCGTGCAGTTCGGCGCGGGGCTCCTGAACCTGTCGCTCCTCGCGCCCGTGGCGATGCAGCTCGTGCATCTCCTCCTCGCGGATGCGACGTGGGTCGCGCTCGTCCTCATGGGCTGGGAGGCCTGGGGCGCGCGCGATCAGGTCCCGGCCGCGTCTGCGTCCGAGCCCGTCGCCGTCTCGTAGCTGCTGAACCCGGCGTGCTGGTCTCGGAGACCAGGCCGCGCCTCAGAAGCCCATCATCTCGAGGAACGGGCCCGGACCGATGAGCGAGGTGCCGCCATCGATCAGCAGCGTCGTGCCCGTGATGTACGCGCTCGCGGGCGAGACGAGGAAGAGCGTGGCGTTGGCGACCTCCTCGATCGTCCCGTAGCGACCGAGCGGGACGCGGCTCTTCAGCTGCTGCTCGGCGTCGCCGGGCGCGAGGCGGCTCATGCCCTCGGTTCCCTCGATCGGGCCGGGCGCGATCGCCGTCACGCGGATGCCGAGCTTGCTCCACTCGAGCGCGAGGTCGCGCGTGAGCTTCGCGATGCCCGCCTTCGCCGCGCCGACATGGCACTGGAGCGGGGTCGGGACGTCGGCCTGCGTTGCCGTGATGCTGACGATCGAGCCGCCGCGCTTCGACAGGTGAGCGAACGCCGCGCGGCACGCGTTGAACGTCCCGCAGAGATCGATGTCGACGACGGCGCGGAAGCCGTTCGCGCTCAACGTGGCGGCGGGCGCGAGGAAGTTGCCTGCGGCGCTGTTCACGAGCACATCGAGCCCGCCGTTCGCGTCGGCGGCGTCGTTGATCGCCGTCTCGAGCGCGGGGTAGTCGCGGACGTCACACGGATGGATCGTCGCGACGCCGCCGGCCTCCTTGATCGCGGACGCTGTCGTCTCGAGCTTCTGGGCGGTGCGCCCGACGAGCGCCACCTTCGCACCATGCTGCGCGAACAGGCGCGCGATGCCGGCGCCGATACCGCTGCCGCCTCCGGTGACGAGCGCAGACTTTCCGGCGAGGAGGTTCGGGGCGAAGACGTTGGGGAACATGAGGTGCTCTCTCTCCCGGAGTGGTCTCTCTCTCCCGGAGTGCTCTCTCTCCCGGAGTGCTCTCTCTCCCGGCGTGGTCTCTCTCACCCGACGAGGAGCATCGATGCGATGCCGATGCCGAAACTGAGCATGATCACGAGGACGGCCGCGACGATGGCGATGGTGACCGTCTTGTTCGCCGTCCGCGTCGCATGCGCCACCTGCTGCATGTGAGCGTTGTGGATCTGGATGGCCGGTCCCATCATCGGACCGGGCTGACCGTGCGGGTTGTACGGATTGTACGGGGTGTACGGATTGGCGTTCATGCCGAACGCCTGGTTCATCGCGTTCGCCTGCGCGTTCGCGACGATGCCCTCGAATGCATCCGGGATCCCGTTGCCGTTCCGATCAGCCAGCATCTGGTTGACGACCGCCACCTGCTGGGCCGCACGCGCGTGGTGCGCGAACAGGGTCCCGCAGTACCGGCAGTTGGTCCCGCGGAGGTCGTCCGTCGTGAAGTTCTTTCCGCAGTTGGTACAGCTCACGGTGGGGACGGTCATCGATCGCTTCCTCGGGCTCGTGTCTTCGACGTTCGACCTCGGGCCGTGCCTCGCGCGTGAGGGCTCTCGCTAGTGCGGAGGTCGTCCGGCGCCGGCGTCTTCCTCGGCGACCTCCGCGAGGCCGGCGAGATCGGCGAGGGGCAGGGGATGGAACGGCGGGCGAGGCGTGAAGGGGAGCGACGCATCACCTCCACGCTCGGCGAGGAGGCGCGCGCAAACCGCAACGCAGCCTTTCCCCTGGCACCAACCCGTGCCGAAGCCGGTGTAGCGCTTGAGCGACTCGATGTCGTCGTGACCGCGAGCCACGGCGTCCTCCAGCTCGTGAAGGGTCACATCCTCGCAGCGGCAGACGAGTACTTTCGCCATCGGATCCTCGTCGAGGCTAGCAGTCGATCACGAGCCTTCGTACTCGCAACGCGCGTCGCAGGTCTCGAAGATCGTCACCCGAACGAGTGACGGAAGCTTCTCCTTCATCCGGTCCCAGATCCACTTCGCGAGGTTCTCGCTCGTCGGGTTCTCGAGGCCCTCGATCTCGTTGAGGTAGTTGTGGTCGAGCCTGTCGTAGAGCGGCTGCCACGCCTCCTGGACCACGCCGAAGTCGATGAACCACCCGGTCTTCGGGTCGACCGGCCCGGCGACCGAAAGCTCGATCTTGAACGAGTGCCCATGCAAGCGCTCGCATTTGTGCCCAGGCGGTACCTGGGGCAGGCGGTGGGCGGCCTCGAAGCGGAACTCATTGACGAGACGGACGTGCAAAGTGGCGACAAACTTAGTCGTTAAACGGGTCGTCGTCTTCGAGGGCATGAACCGAGCCCATTTCCCGTCAACTCTTCCGTCGGGGATCGTCGACCGCCTCCTCGGCGCCTGCGCCACCCGAGCTCGAGCGCCGAAAAACGCGAGCTCGGCCGTCACACCGGCATCGCTCCGACGATGGAACCTTCATGACGATGGCCTTCTCCTCCGCCGGACGTGCCGCTGGTCTCGAGCATCGGGAGGCGCTCGGCGGACGTGACGTTCGCCGCGGCCTCACTGCACTGCTGAGGCGTCGAGTCCCGCTCCAGGAAGTGGAGGACGTTGCCCAGACGGTACTGGCGGATGCACTGGCATCCCCGTCCATCCCGCCGGATCCCGAGGAGCTCCGGCGCTGGCTGACCGGCATCGCTCGCCACAAGATCGCGGATTATCACCGACAAAAGGCGCGAGCTGCCGCACGCATGGCGGACGTCGACGAGCCGGCCGAAGCCGTCCCGGTCCAGCCCGTCGCCTTCGAAGAGCGCGAGGTGCTCCATGCGCTGCTCGGGGAGAAACGCAGCCGACGCGAAGCCGAGACGATGGAGTGGCTCGTTCGCGAGCACGCCGGCGAGCGCCTCGCCGACATCGCTTCGGAGAACGGCGTGCCGGCGCCCGTCGTTCGGCAGCGGGTGTCGCGCCTTCGGCGAGCGCTCCGGTCACGCTGGACCGGCCTCTTCGGCGTGGCGGCCGTGCTCGCAGGGCTGAGCGCGCTCGGCCTCTCGGCCTACGATCCGCGCGAGGCGATTGCCCCGGAACCCGAGCTGGCCACACCGACGGCCCCCTCGTCGTCGCCGATGGACGCGCTCGTGAAAGAAGCCGAGGGGGACTGGGTGGTGCAGAGCGTGCGGCCGAGCCGTACGCTGACCTCTGCCGAGGAGCGGCTTCTCACCCGGGAAAAGAAGGGCGCGGCGGTTCACGTCCACGGCAGCCGGATCGAGCTCGTGACCCCGGGCTTCAAGACCGCCTGGTCGATCACGACCTTCGACAAGACCGCCCGTGGCGCCCGGCTCGGACTGACGAACGACACCGGGCTGAAGCAGGTGGTCGACGTCACGATGAAGCGCGACGACGCCGGCCAGCGCCTCGAGGTGACCTTCCATGGGTTCAAGTTCGGCGGGACCGTCACCCTCCGCCGGCCTGCTCCCTGAGCCCGACCGGACCGCTCGCCGGCCCCCGGTCGTGCCCACTACTTGCGATGCCAGGCGACCTCGGCTAAATCCGACCGTCCTCGTGGGCGCGTCTTTGTGCCCCCTGTCACAGAAGACCCGCCATGTACCTGATCCTCTCCAAGAAGCCGCGCAAGTCGAACCGCACGAAGAGCAAGCGCTACCGCGCGAAGCTCAAGGCGAAGGATCGCGGTCGTCGTTCGCGCATCTACCAGGCGCACCGCAAGAGCTGATCTCTGCGGGGCTTGGGGCGCGAGCTTCGAGTCTCGTTCGCTTCGTTCTCCTCGGGCGACCGCGTTCTGTCGGTGTCGTCGAGCGAGCGCTGCGTTCTCTGCATGTCCCGAGAGCGGACAGAGGGGACGTGTGCGCCGTGATGATGCCGTGACGCGCGTCGCCGAGGACCGTGTGTCGATCGCTGCGAGCTTGCTTCATGCGCTCGCGCCGTGAGGCGTGGGCGGCGAAGCCTCGAGCTCGGCTTCCTCCGGGTCGACGGTTGGGCGCCGCGCGAGCAGGGTGAACATCGTCGGCACGAGGAAGAGCGAGAGCGCCGTCGACGAGAGAAGGCCGCCGACGACGGCGAGCGCCAGGGGACGATTGGAGGCCGACGCCTCGTCGAGCCCGAGCGCCGTCGGAAGTAGGCCGAAGATGGTCGCGAGGCTGGTCATCGCGATCGGCGTGAAGCGCACGCGCGCCGCGTCGACGATCGCGTCGACCGGCGACGCGCCGGCCCTGAGCTCACGGTTCGCGTGATCGACGAGCAGGATGCCGTTCGACACCGCGATGCCGATCACCATCAGGACGCCCATCAGCGCGGTGATCGAGAGGCCTTGCCCGGCCGCGGTCAGCGCCCCGACGATGCCAACGAGGGACACCGGGATCGTGAACAGCATGACGAGCGGCAGGCGTAGCGACTTGAACTGCGTCGCCATGATCATGAAGACCACCATCACCGCGAGCCCGAGCGCGACGCCGAGGCCGGAGAACGTCTCGCGCATGAGCTGGACCTGACCCACGAAGCGAGCGTTCACGCTCCGCGTTCGCTCGTCGGCGGCGAGCTTCTTCTCGAGCTCGGTCGCGGCGCTGCCGATGTCGCGCCCTTCGGTCTGCATGAAGACGTGAGCCGCGCGCGTGAGCTCGTTGCGGGTGATGAGCACCGGTCCGACGTCACGGGTGATGTTGCCGTAGGCGCCGAGCGTGACCGGTGCGCCGCTCTCGCCGACGCGCACCGGGACCTCACCGATCGCGGCGGTGTCCTGGACCACGCCATCGTCGTAGTAGGTCACGACGTAGTACGACTGACCGTTGCCGGGATCGGTCCACACGGCCGGTGTGTTGACGTTCCCGAGCGTGGCCTCCAGCGTCGTCTGAGCGGCGTCGCGAGCCGAGACTCCGACGAGGCCTGCCGTCTCACGATCGGTGTTCACCCGGAGCTCCGGATAGTCGTCTTCGAGGCGGACGTAGACGTCGCGGATCCCGGGTACGGTGCGAGCGACCTCGGCGACGGCCTTCGACTGATCGAGTAGAGCGCCGAGATCGTCTCCGCGCACCTCCACGACGAGCGGCGCGATGTAGCCGTTCGAGAACACGCTCGCGACGAGGCCGCCTGGCGCCTGGAGGAAGTCCACGCCGGGGTAGCTGTGCTCGAGGATCTCCCGCATCCGATCGGCGAGCTCGCGCTGATCGAGCTCACGCTTGCTCGCGTCGGCCAGCGCGACACGGATGAAGCCCTGATGCGTGCCCATGTTCGGGCTCGTCATCGCCGAGCGTGCTTTGCTCGGCGAGCCGACGTTCGTGAGGACGAGCTCGACGCTTCCGGGCGGGAGCTTCTCCTTCAGCGTTCGCGCCATCGCCACCGTCATCTCGGAGGCCTCCTCGAGGGACGTGCCGGGCGTGAAGCGCACGTAGACGCGCTCCATCGACTCGTCGATCTCGGGGAAGAACGTCGCCGGTAGGCGGCTGCTCGCCCACACGCTCGCGCTCACGAGGACGATCGCAGCGCCGATGACCCAGGCGCGATGACCGAGGACGGCGCGGAGCGCCTGCGAGTACCGGATCGCGATCCCCGACACGACGCCCTGGAGCGCCCGCGCGAGCCGTCCGGGCTCGGTGTGGTGCCGCGGAAGGAAGTACCGGCACGCCACCGGCGTGACGATCATCGAGACGACGTAGCCGGCGACCATCCCCGTGGCGACCGTGATCGCGAGCGGCACGAAGAGCTTCTTCGCGAGCCCGGTGAGGAGGACCACGGGCAGGAGCACCGCGATCGTCGCAAGCGTAGCCGCCAGCGCCGCGAGCGCGACCGAGGTCGCGCCGGTGAGCGCAGCCATCACGCGCCCGCGCCCGTGAGAGCTCCGGTGGATCGACTCGAGGACGACGACGGAGATGTCGACGAGTGGTCCCATCGCGAGGGTGAGTCCGCCCAGCGTGAACGCGTTCAGGCTCTGACCGGTGACGTAGAGGACGATCAGGATGATGGCGAACGACACCGGCACCGAGATCGCGGCGATCAGTACCGAGCGCGGGCTCTGGAGGAACAGCAGGATGACGACGCCGATCAGAGCGAGCGCCTGCAGGATCTCGTGTTTCAGGCCGTCGATCGTGCTGCGGACGAACGTCGACTGGTCGAAGATCGGCTCGACCTTCACTCCCGGCGGGAGGTCCTTCAGGTCCGCGACGATCCGCTTGATCGCGTCGTTGATCGCCACGACGTTTCCGCCGGGGACGCGGAGCACGTTGAGGTAGACGCCGACCTCCCCGTTGATCGTGACCGCCTGGGCGTCCTTCGACCCGCCGTCCTCGATGCGCGCCACGTCTCCGATCCGGACCGGACGACCGCCCGACACCTTGATGATCGCGTCACCGATCTCCTGGACGTCGGCTGGGACCGCGTTCGTGTAGACGTTGGCCGAGAACGCCTTCGGGTTGAAGCGGCCCGACGGCAGGAGCGCGTTCGAGCGCTCGATCGCCCGCGCGACGTCGCTCGACGAGAGTCCGCGTGCAGCGGCCTTCACCGGATCGACGACGACGTTGATCTGGCGCTCCTTCCCGCCGTTGACCGATGCGCTCGCGACGCCCGGGATGCCTTCGATGAGCGGGGAGACGCTGTTCGCGGCGTAGTCGTAGATCTGCGAGGCGCTGAGGCCGCCGCCGGAGACGGCGACCTGCATCACCGGCGCGTTCGATGGATCGTACGGGAGGATGAAGGGCGGGATGATGCCGAGCGTCTTCGGAACCGACGACATCGCGAACGCGACCTGCTGCTGCACGGTCGACTGCGCGGCGTCGAGGTTGGTCCCCCATTTCAGCCAGACGAAGATGACGCTGAGCCCGTTGCGAGAGATGCTCTCGACGTGGTCGACGCCGGGGGTCGCGCTCACGGCCTTCTCGAGGCGCCAGGTGATCGTCTTCTCGACGTCCTTCGGCCCCATTCCGGAGGCCTTCGTGCCGATCACGAGCACGGGCGGTGAGAGCTCCGGGAACGTGTCGACGCTCATGCGGGGAGTGACGACCGCCGCGAAGACGAGGAGGCCGATCGACAGCATGAGGACGAAGAGCGGATTCTTGAGCGCCAGCCGCGTCATGGTGCGTTCTCGACGGGTCGGTCCACGGCTGCCTTCTCTGCCGGAGCTCCGGCGTCCTTCAGAGGCGCGGTGCGCTTCGACGCGCCCTCGACCTTGGCGGTGACGCGATCGCCGTTCGCGAGGAGCGAGCGGCCCTGCGTGACGACGTGTGCCCCCGGCGCGAGGGCCGTCGTCACGAACAGGCTGCCGTCACGCTCGCCGAGCACGTCGACGTCTACCTTCCTCGCGAACGACTCCTCGATCACGAAGATCGATGCCTTCTTCCCGCGCACTTTCGCTGCGAGGAGCGGTACCTCGGTCGCGTCGACCGGGGCTCCGACCTCGACGGAGATCTCCGCGGTCGTTCCAACGGGGATCTCGTGCGTGTTGTTCGCGAGGTCGACCTCGAAGCGAACCGTCCGCGTCGAGAGATCCGCCGCCGGAGCGCGGCGCGCGACCTCGCCTGTCAGCTTCTTTCCCGTCGCGAGAAGATGGATCGTCACGTTCGTCTTCGGCGGCACCGCGTCGAAGTCGATCTCCGGGACGAACGCCGTGAGCCGCACCACCGAGCGGTCGACGAGCTGCACGATGGGCATCCCTGGACGGACGAACGTGCCGGGGTCCGCGAGACGCGCGGCGATCTCGCCGTCGAACGGAGCGCGGAGAAGGCAGTCCCCGACCTCGAGCGACTTGCTCGAGGCTTGCGCGAGGAGGGCCTGGATCTGCGCCTCGGTCGCAGCGGATCGAGCGAGCTTCTGCTCGACCTCGTTCGGTGACGCGAAGCCGCCATCGAGGAGCTCGCCGAGCCGGGACGCCTCGCGCGCGGCCGCCTTCTGTTGCGCCTCGAGGGCGCGAGCTTGGTGGGCGATCGCCGAGCTCGCTGCGGAGGCGTTCCTGCAGTCGAGCGTTGCCAAGACGTCGCCGCGTTTCGCAGTCGCGCCGGGACGGACGAGCACGGTGTCGACGAATCCGGAGGCGAGCTGCGGTCCGACGCGGGCCTCCTGCCACGGCTCCAACGTGCCCACATAGCGACGTGTCCCGCGATAGCGGACCGCCTGGGCCGCCACGACGGTGACGCCCTTGGGCTCGTCGGAGAGCGCGACCTTGTTCACCGCGCTCTCGGCCCGACGGATCAGGAACGCTCCGGAGAGTAGCGTGACGACGACGAGGCTCACGATGACGACAGGGACGAGCCAGCCCTTCGTCGGAGCCCCCGTGCTCGATCGCGCCGCGTCGGCTGCTCGATGCGCTCCGCCCGGCGCCGGATCTCGTGTCGTCATCGGACCTCCGCCGCGGCGCGCGCGAGGATCACGCGCGTTCGCGCCTTCTGGAAGCGGCCGATCGCAAGCTGGATATCCGCCTCCGTGCGGAGCGCCTGCGCATCGGCCACCTCGGTGCTCGTCCCGAGCCCGACCTCGAAGCGGCGCTCGGCTTGGTCGTAGTTGGCCTTCGCGGCCTCCGCGCTGCGCTCGAGAGCGTCGAGCGTGAGGCTTGCGATCTCGGCCTCGTGCCACGCCGTGGTGATGGCGGCGCGTGCTTCGCGGAGCGCGAACGCGGTGTCTGATTCGGCGGCGTGCTCACGCTGGCGCGATGCGTCCGCTCGTCGATCCCACGTCGGCTCCACCAGCGGCCACGCGAGGACGACCCCGACGTCGTAGTTGGGGACGATCGGTGCCCAGCCGTTGCCGGGCGGGAGCGATCCGCCGTTCGGCGGCGATCCGCCGGCGCGGCCGTTGATCGAGCCGGTGGCGTAGAGCGTCGGTCGCGTCTGCGCCTCGAGCCGTCGGGTCTCGGCCCGCTGCGCGAGCACGCGTGCGTGCCCCTCGCGGACGAGCGGCGAAGCCTCGGCGCGGCGGACCAGCTCCGTCAGAGCCGGCAACGTCCTCGCCGCCGGCGGATCCCCGGCCGTGCCGAGCTCGGTGTCGTCGACCGCGGCCGCCGCTGCGAAGACGGCTCGCGCCACGTGCAGAGCTCCGCGCGAGCGTGTCAGGCCCGCCTCGTAGCGCGCCACGTCGGCCTCGGCGCGGGTCGACTCGATCGGCGGCCGGAGACCGGCTCGCACGTTCGCCTTCGCCAGATCTCGATGCGCGACGGCGCGCTCGTGCGCGCCACGCGATGCCGCCTCGACCGCCGCTGCAGCGAGGACCGCGTAGTAGGCCTGCTCGACGAAGAAATCGACGTCGAGCGCTGCGCCGCCCGCACGGCTCTGCTCCACCTCCGCGGCGAGTGTCGCCGCGGCGCTCTCCGCGGCGACGCGGCCAAAGTCGAAGAGCTGCTGCCGTGCGCCGACGGCGATCATCGTCGTCGGGTAGGGATCGAAATGGGGTCGGTTGTTGATCGCCGTTCCGCCGACGCGCGGGATGTCCACGGTCGGGACCCCGATCCGAAGCGCCGGGGCATGCATCACTTGCGACCCTCCGACGAGCGACGCGCATCGGAATCCTGCCGCTCGCGCGGATCGGCCGGACGTTCGTGGCTGTTGATGAATTGCGCCACATCCCACGCCTGCTGATGGCTGAGGCTTCCGCCCTGGCCCAGCGGCATGTTCGCCTTGATGAAGGCCGCTGCCGTGCCCACCCGGAACATGCCGGCGCCGGCGTTGTACGAGTCCTTTCCCCACAGCGGCGGAAACGCGTAGCGGCCCGCGACCTTCGTTCCTCCGCCGTTCGCGCCATGACAGATCGCACAGTTCTGCGCATAGACGGCCCTGCCGCGCGCCCGGTCGGCAGGTTGCGGCGGCTTGGCCACCTCCGCATAGCCGCGGCCGGGTAGATCGGCACCGGTCGGGGCCCCTCGAGCAAGCCAATAGCTGTACGAAACGAGCGCCACCATTTCAGGACTGTCGTAGGCGGGCGGATGGCCGTTCATGCTGAATGTGAAGCATCCGGCGAGTCGATCCTCGAAGCTGTTCACCTTCTTGTTCTTGTCGCGATACGCCGGGTACTTCACGTAGGCGGCCCACAGCGGCGCGGAATTGGCCTTGCGCCCCGCGTCGAGGTGGCAATTCACGCATTGAAGCCCGTTGCCGAGAAACCTGCCGGCGTTGGCTTGCGTGTCCACGAAGATGTCGCGGCCCTTCCTGATCATCGTGCCGAACTCGTTGTCCGGGATGGCTTCCTCCGGAGGCGGCATGAACGGACCCGCCTCGACCGGGGCAGGGACGGTAACGTCTGTTTCGCCGTGGTCGGGTTCCGGGAGCTGCGCCGGTGACGGGGGAGCACGACCGTCGCCCGCATTGCTCGCGGCGGCATTCGTCGCCGTCGCGCGCACATGCGGCGAAGCGGCAACGACCGAGCCGGTGAGATACGCCGCAACCGTGTCGATCTGTGCATCGCTGAGTCGTTCAGCAACGGCCTTCATGAGGCCCTGCGGATCGTTTGTCCGCACCCCTGTCTTCCAGTCGTGCAACTGTTTGGCCGTGTAGGTCGCGTTCTGGCCCGCGATCGCCGGGAAATGCGGAGGAATGCCCGCGAGGCTCATACCGTGGCAGGCGGTGCACGCCGGAATGTCGTGGTCCCAATCGCCGCGCGTGGCCAGTGCCTGGGCGGCGCGAACGTCGGTTGCCGCGGCCGCGGAAGGGGCCGGCTCTCCATCGAGAGAGGCGTAGAACGCGGACAGGGCGGCCACCGTGGAGTCGTCGAGCGCCTTCGCGATCGGCTCCATGATCGGATTGCTGCGCCGTCCGCTTCGAAAGTCCTGCAATTGCTTCGCGAGATAGTTCTCGCCCTGGCCGGCGAGCCGCGGGAATCCGCTGCTCGGCATGCCTTCACCCCGGACGCCATGACATTGGGAACACGCCGGAAAATTCGCGCCGCCCTGTTCGGCCAGCGCCCGGGCATCCAGGGCATCGGCGGCCTGCGCCGACGGGAAGAGGTGCATTGCGCCGGCGGCCGCGACAGCTGAAGCCGCGAACCCGTATCGCGATCGCTTGCCGGTCCGGCGCGGCTTCGCCGCGGCCTGCTGTTCGATCCGCATGTTCGTCATCGCGAAAGCTCCCGATTTGCGATGGTGCCCGGTGGTGCGCGCGCGGCGCGACTGTCCCGCCCGGCGAAGGTGGTCGGCCGAGCACTCATTCGACGGGCAGCCCGAGCGCTTTCCACGCATCCATCCCGCCCAGCATGTTGTAGACGTCGGTGAATCCTGCGCGGGCGAGAATGCTCGTCGCGAGCCCGGCGCGGTGACCGACGCTGACCCGGCACCCCTTCCTGGGACGTGGCGACGGCTCGGTTCATAGTGGGCTGTTGCCTTCGCAAGGCCCTAGCCGTTCCGCAGCAAGCACGAGGTCTGCCTCTCTGCTAACGTCGAGTACTCGCGCTCGACCCGCATCCAGCCACGCGGCGGCTTCACTGGCGCTGACCACTCCCGTGCTCGCCACCGGCAAGCCGTTCTCGCGCCACGCGGGAACGCCTCCTGCGAGAAAACCGATTGTCCCGTCGATGCCCACGCGCACGAGCGAAAGCGCGGCGGTGTCGATCTGCGCAACGGCCTCGACCACCAGCAGCAGCTTCGAACGCTCGTTTGCGATCCATCCGGCGAAGCCTGGAACCCCCTCGAGCCAGATGTTGTAGGAGCCCGGAAGGTGCGAACTGGCGAACGCGTCGGGCGAGCGCGTGTCGATCACCACCGCATCGCGCATCGTCTTCTGGAATGCGGCCGGTTGCAGCGCGGCAATGCGAGCCACATCCGGTACCGGGCGCCCGGCTTCGAGATTCACCCGTTCCATGTGGGCGAAATAGGGTGGCCGCGGCAGGTGCTCGTTCTTCTTGTGTCGCACGAAATCGGCGCGAGTCAGCGTGAACACCGGATTGGTGCGCCTCTCGAGGCCGAGGGTCGAATCCTCCCGGTCCGCGATGTTGCTCCCGCATGCCGATCCAGAGCCGTGCGCAGCGAAGACAAGCGCCTGATCGCCGAGCGGCGCGAGCTTCTGGTGGACCGAATCGAAGAGGACGCCCGCGTTCTCTCCCGCTTTGCCCGGGTCGGCAAGATCGGTGCGTCCGGTAGCGCCTACGAACAGCGCATCGCCCGTGAACACGCCCCAGCAGGTCGATCCGGAATTCTCCGGGTAGACGGCGTACGAGACGCTCTCGGGCGTATGACCCGGGGTGGCGTGGACGACGATTCGGGTGGTGCCGACCGTCAGGGTCGTGCCGTCCCGCAGTGGCCGGTCCGAACGGCCGAACAGCGGATGGTCGCCGGTGACGATGACTGCGCCGGTCGCCGCCGCGAGGCTGGCGGAGCCGTATTCGAAATCCTCCTGCCGATGCGTCTCGAGGGTATGGGTAATGCTCAACTCGTACTCGCGTGCGAGAGCGAGGTATCCGCCGATGTCGCGGCGCGCATCGACCACCACGGCTTGCCCGCCGCCGCACTCCAGGACATACGAGTGATGGGCGAGACCGGGTGTCTCCAGGCGGCGAAAGAGCATGGGTCTCTCCTCGTGAGGTCTATTCGTATACGCGGGCGACAGCGCAACTGCCGCCTCACAGTCGCCGCTGCGCGGCTTACCGCTGCACGATTCGTTCCCGGGCACGCAGCACTCGCTGCACGTAAAACGATCCTGCCCTTGCGTGCTCGTCACCGGCGCACGCCAGTGCCCGCTCTTCTTGCCGTGCGAAACGTGATCGACCAGCGCAGCACCTTCGTCGGCGCAACGCTGTGCTGCCATCGCCAGCGCGCCACGCCGCGCAACAGGTAGATCGAGCGCGGCGCGAGCGTCAGGCGGACGATGTCGGCGCGCTTCGGCTGCGTCGGCGGATAAGGGCGAAAGCGCATCGTCGCCTCGCCGCCGAGCGAGACGCCGGCGACGTCCTCGAAATCCGGCACGTCGCGGTGCCAGCCGAGCGGCGTTCCCGGCGCGTATTCGGCGACCAGCGCGTGCACGAGCGCCGACGGGGCAACGCCGACCCAACGCGCCACGCGCTCGCGCAGCGGATGCAGTTCGACGGCAAGCTCAATGGACGGCCCGAGCCGGTTCGCGTCGTAATCGAAACTGCCGCCGTAGCTGACGATGCGGCGGCGCGCCGTGTATTCCTTGTATTTCGCCGCCTCGAAGGGGAGCGTGCGGATGTACGCGATCAGCTCGCGCTCCTCGTCGGCATCAAGGAAATCGGGCTCGTAGCGCAGTCCTTCCGGCAGGCCTGCGGGAAGCGGCACGGGCGCATCGAACAGCGACGGCTGCCGGTCCGCTTCCATCGCAATGCGCCGTTTTTCGTCTGCCCGAAGCGGTCTGCCCGAAACGTCGCGTCCCCGTCAGACGCCGCTCGGCCAGGTCTCGGGCACTTCTTCGATGCGCCAATGCGCCCCCGGATCGAGCGGCTCGAGCGCGTGCGTGACGTCGAAATGCAGCACGGCATCGAACTGCGCCGGCAGCCGCGCGTGGAAGTAATGACTCCTGCGCTCCGACTCCGGCAGGTAGATCACGCCGATCGCGCGTTCGAGCATCGGCTCGACGAAGGCCTTCGCGAAGCGCGGGTCGTTCGGATGCAGCGCGAAGCGCTCCGGGCCCGCTTCGTGAAAGAGCGCCTCGAAGCTGCCCGCCAGGCCGGGGCGCACGCTCTTGCGCTGCTCGGCTGCGCCCCAGTCGGAG
>Ga0066256_1001271_pt1 | contig 37003 bp, 33 predicted proteins | sample ThiBio_1000_biof_FD_87107 | JGI IMG/M metagenome (GOLD analysis project Ga0066256, IMG submission 87107) | Wastewater bioreactor microbial communities from Cape Town, South Africa - Thiocy_expt_1000_biof (version 2) | ecosystem: Engineered > Bioreactor > Thiocyanate-remediating >... | reverse complement strand
GCGACGCCAGGTTCTTGTGCGATGGGAAGGTCCGTTCAGTAGGTCTGGAAGGGGGCGATCGCGCGGCTGGCAAGCCGGTCGAGATCGTGCGGATTGTCATGCTGGACGATGAAGTGGCGGGTCGGCGTGTTGCGCACCAGCGGCACCAGCCTGTCCCAGGCGACCGTGCCATGGCCGACATCGGCCCAGCCGTCCTCGTCGGCATTCTCGCCGGCCGGCGCGATATCCTTGACGTGCACCGAGGTGATGCGCGGGCCGTATTTCTCGATCCACATGAGCGGATCGGCACCGCCGCGGATGATCCAGGCGATATCCGCCTCCCAGCTCAGTTGCGGCCCACCGGCCAGGATCTGGTCCATCGGCATCGAGCCGTCTTCCAGCGAGAAGAACTCGAAATCGTGATTGTGCCAGCCGAAATCGAAGCCGGCATCGAGGAAGGGCTGGCCGGCCTTCTGCAGCCGTGCGCCAAAATCGAACCAGCCCTGGATGCCGGACGGACGAAGCTCGGGAACGATATAGGGGCAATAGACGGATTCCATGCCGAGCGTCCGGGCAATGGACACTGCCTTCTGCGGGTCCTGTTCGAGCAGGTCGAGGCCGAAATGGCCGGTCGGCATGGTCAGGCCGTTGCGGTCGAGATCGGCCTTGAGCGCATCCAGCGCCGTCTGGTCGAGATCGCTGTAAATACCGCCGAACCCTTCGACTTCGGTGTAGCCGGCCCTGGCAAGCGTCGCGAACACGTCGGAAAGCGGCGGATAGTTGCGGGCGCTGTAAAGCTGGAAGCTGAGCTTGGTCATATCGGGTCTCCTCCTGTTGGCCCTTCGGCCTGTTTATGACGCGGCGCTTGGGAGGCGCCTTGCCTTGTCAATGATGCCGGAACCCTTTCCGGCCGGGCCGCACCGAAGAGTGCGGCGCCAGGATTTCTATGCCTGGCAAGAATGCAGATCGTAGGCGCGGAACTGCGGCACCCCGCCGTCGGCGAATGGGGTTACGGGCGTGAACACGATCCGCCTGGCTTCGCCGGCGGCAAGATCGAAGGCGTTGTCGGAATAGCGGCCGGGCGTCTCGCTTTCGAGCATGACGAAGAGGGCGAGGCCGGCCGCCTTGACGGTGATTTCCACCGTGCCGTCGGCAAGCGGTCCGGCGGCAAGCGTCAGGCCGGACGGTTCGAGGTCGAGCGCCTTGTAGGTGCCGCCGACATGGTGCCCCTCGCCGCTCATGCCGTTCGAGGCGGCAAAGCTCCAGGCCAGCAGCGCCTGCGGCGGAACGTCCGCTCCATCGATGGTGACAAAGGTCGTGGCGCGATCCGGGCTGCCGACGCCGCTTGCCGTCCGCAACGGCGTGCGTTCGCCCGACAGGCTGAGCAGGAAGAAATTCACCTCGACATCGACCGGTTCGGCCGTATCGTTGACGATCGAAAAGCGGACGAGACTGCGCTTGGCATCCGGGATGGCGACGACCGAAACCGGCTGGAAGAAACGGCGGGCGACATAATGCAAAACCTTCCAGCTGCCGCCGTGATCGAGGCTGGCCCAGGAGGCGACGGGCCAGGTGTCGTTGAGCTGCCAGTAGAGCGTGCCCATGCAATGCGGCTTCAGCGACCGCCAGAAATCCACCGCCGTCTTGATCGCCAGGGCCTGCTGCACCTGGCTGAGATAGACGAAATTGGAAAAATTCGTCGGGAAACGGAAATAGCGGAACATCGTGCCGGCGATGCGTTCGTTGCCGCCGGCATTCTTCTGGTGCAGCTCGATCACCGGTGAGGCGATGTTCATGTCCTTCTCGGCGGCAAAACCGCGGATCACCGGCAGCGAAGTATAGGACTGGAAACCGAACTCCGAGCAGAAGCGCGGCCGCACGCTGCGATAATCGTCGAAGGACTTGTTCTCGTGCCAGACGGACCAGTAGTGCATGTCGCCGGAGCCGTCCGCATGCCAGGCATCGCCGTAGTCGAGATAACCGGAAGCCGGGCTCGACGGCCACCACAGCGCGTCCGGCGCCGCGTTCTTCATCCGCTGCTCGACGAGGCGGTTGAGCCGGTCGTACGCGACGAGATAGCGGTCACGATTGTTGCGCGACACGTCGAACCAGGTGAGCGCGCCGACAAGCTCGTTGTCGCCGCACCACAGCACGATCGACGGATGGCTGGCCAGGCGGTTGACCTGGTAATCGACCTCCGCTGCTACGTTTTCCAGGAACGCGTCGGTGCAGGGATAGAGGTTGCAGGCGAACATGAAATCCTGCCAGACCATCAGGCCCAGCCGGTCGCAGATATCGTAGAACCAGTCGTGTTCGTAAAAACCGCCACCCCAGACACCGATCATGTTCATGTTGGCATCGGCCGCGGCCTGCAGCAGCGCCTCAGTCTTCTCCGGACTGGTGCGCGAAAACAGCGCGTCGGCCGGAATCCAGTTGGCGCCGCGGCAGAAGATCTCGCCGCCGTTGATGCGGAAGGCGAAACGGCTGCCGGCATCATCCGGCGTGGTCAGAAGTTCGACGATGCGCAGGCCGATCTGCCGGCTGACCCGTTCGGCGGGGGTTTCGACATCCAGCGTATAAAGCGCCTGATCGCCGCTGCCCGCCGGCCACCAGAGACGCGGCTTGGCCACATGGAAGACGTGATGGATGACCGTCTCGCCGGCACGCACGCCGCAATCGAGCCGCACCCGCTCGCCGTCGAAGCTGAAATGGACGGGAAGCACGCCCGGCTCCTCGGCATGCAGCACGAGCTTGACATGCAGGTCGACGCCGCCGTCCTCCTGGTGGATCTGGCGGGTGACGACATGCTCGATACGCGCCGTTTCCAGCCGCTTCAGCGCGATCGTGCCGTAAAGGCCGAGCGGGGCGATGGCGATGTTCCAGTCCCAGCCGAAATGGCATTGCGGCTTGCGCAACATGTTGCCGTTGGCGATCGGCGAATTGCCGGGGTGGTAGGGCACATAGAAGGGTTGCTGCGCCTGCAGCTCGACGCCGGCGGCAATCGCGGAATGGATGATGATGCGGATGGTGTTTTCACCTGACCGCAACGCCTTCGAGACGTCCGGGCGCCAGCGGCGGAAACAACTATCCGCCTCAAGCACGACCGTGTCGTTGACCTCGACGGTGGCGATCGTATCGAGATAGTCGATGTCGAGATACCAGCGGCCGGAAACCTCTTCCAGCGAGAAGCGCCGCTCGATCACCCAGTCCTTGTGTGCGACCCACTGCACCTCCACCTCGTTGCGGCCGACATAGGGATCCGGGATGCGGCCAGCGGCCAGCAGCGCGCTGTGGACGTCGCCCGGCACCGGCATCGACAGGCTGTGGCTGCCGTCGGTGCTGGCAAGCTGCCAGGAGCCGGCAAGGTCGAGGGTGAATAGGTCGGTCTGCTGCGTCATGTGGGCGGTCTCGAATGGTATGTTTCTTGGGTTGGCCGTCAGCGTGGGAGGGTCAGGGTGAGAGGCAAGCCCGCAAAACTCTCAAATCCGCAACTCCGTCCCCGCATCGAAGAGCGAGGCCAGCGACATGTCGAAGCCGAGCTTCACCGGCGTTCCCGGGCGAAAACGACGCGAACCGTTGATGCGCACCGAAATCGTCTGGCCGGCAAGCTTGAGCCAGAGCAGGTTGTCCGCCCCCATCGGTTCCTCGATATCGACCGTCGCCTCGTGGATATCGATCGTGCCTTCATTGACCTTGATGTGCTCGGGGCGAACGCCCAGAACCACTTTGCGGCCGGGCGTCAGGCTTTCGCCGGCATCGTAGCCGTCGAGCGGAAAGGTCACGCCGTTGAGCACGAAAGCCGGCTTGCCACCGACCTCCACCAGTTCGCCGCGCAAGAAATTCATCGAGGGGGAACCAATGAAGCCGGCGACGAAGAGGTTGCGCGGGGCATTGTAGATAGTCGTCGGATCGTCGAGCTGCTGGATAATGCCGCTCTTCATGATGGCGATGCGGTCGGCCAGCGTCATGGCCTCGATCTGGTCGTGGGTGACGTAGATCATGGTGTTTTTCAGCGACTGGTGCAGCCGCTTGATCTCGACGCGCAGTTCCGAGCGCAGCTTGGCGTCGAGGTTCGACAAAGGTTCGTCGAACAGGAAGACGTCGACGTCGCGGACCAGCGCCCGGCCGATGGCGACGCGCTGGCGTTGGCCGCCGGACAGCTCCGCCGGCTTGCGTTTCAAAAGCGGCTGGATCTGCAGGATCTCGGCGGCGCGGGCGACACGCTTGTCGATCTCCGCCTGCGGCACCTTGGCGACCTTGAGGCCGAAGGACAGGTTCTTCTCCACCGACATCTGCGGATAAAGCGCGTAGGACTGAAACACCATGCCGATGCCGCGATCCTTCGGTTCTTCCCAGGTGACGTTCTTGCCCTTGATGAAGATCTGCCCCTCGCTGATATCCAGCAGGCCGGCGATGCAGTTGAGCAGGGTCGACTTGCCGCAGCCGGACGACCCGAGCAGCACCAGGAACTCGCCGTCCTTGATGTCGAGGTTGAGGGTCTGCAGCACGTTGACCGAGCCGAAGTTCAAAGACAGGTCTTTGATGGAAACGCTGTTGTTGTCGGTCATGAGATCAACCCTTCACTGCGCCGGCGGCGATGCCGCGGACGAACAGCCGCCCGGAGACGAAATAGACGATGAGAGGCACGGCGCCGGTGAGGATGGTGGCCGCCATGTTGACGTTGTATTCCTTCACGCCCTGCACCGAATTGACGATGTTGTTGAGCTGCACGGTCATCGGGTAATATTCCGGCCGGGTGAAGACGACGCCGAACAGGAAGTCGTTCCAGATGCCGGTGATCTGCAGGGTCATGGCGACGACGAAGATCGGCAGCGCCATGGGCAGCATGATCTTGAAGTAGATCGCCCAGAACCCCGCCCCGTCGATGCGCGCCGCCTTGAACAGCTCCTCCGGCAGCCCGGCGAAATAGTTGCGGAAGAGCAGCGTCAGGATCGGCATGCCGAAGATGGTGTGAACGATGACCAGGCCGGTCAGCGTGCCGTAGATGCCCAGTTCGCGCAGCACGATGACGATCGGATAGATCATCACCTGGTAAGGAATGAAAGCGCCGACGATGAGGATGGTGAAGAACACGTCCGCGCCCTTGAAGCGCCAGTTGGCGAGCGCGTAACCGTTCACCGAGGCGACGGCGATGGAGATGATCGTCGAGGGAATGGTGATCCTGACGGAATTCCAGAAGCCGCGCGAAAGCCCGTCGCAATTCAGGCCCGTGCATGCCTGTGCCCAGGCCTTGACCCAGGGCTCGAAGGTGATCTCCACCGGCGGCGAGAAGATGTTGCCGAGACGGATCTCCGGCATGCCTTTCAGCGAGGTGACCACCATGACGTAGAGCGGCAGAACATAGTAGACGGCGGCCACGAACAGCGTGCCGTAGACGATGATGTTGCGCGACGAGAGCACCCGGCGCGGCTTGCGACCGGAAGGGCCGGCAAGTGTCTGGCTGCCTGATCGCGCGGCGGCGGAAACGGTTATCGATGTAGCCGGGTCAAGCACGCTTGCGCCCTCCTCCGAACTCGAGATAGGCCCAGGGAACGATGATGATGGCGACGGTGATCAGCATCATGGTCGATGCCGCAAAACCCTGCCCCAGGTTCTGGGCGTGGAACATGTAGTCGTAGACATATTTCGCCGGAACTTCCGAGGAGATGCCGGGACCGCCGCTGGTCTGCGCCACGATCAGGTCGTAGACGCGGACGATGCCGCTGGCGATGATCACCAGCGTCGTGACGAAGACGCCGCGCATCATCGGGATGATGACGAAGACATAGGTCTTCCACACCGGGATGCCGTCCACCCGCGCCGCCTTCCAGATATCCTCGTCGATGCCGCGCAGGCCGGCGAGCATCAGGCACATGACGAGCCCGGTGCCCTGCCACAGCGCGGCGATCAGGATGCCGTAGATGACGATGCTGGGCGTGTAGAGCGGGTCGAAGGTGAAGCTCGTCCATCCGAGCGCCCGCACCACCGACTGGATGCCGAATTCCGGATTGAGGATCCACTGCCAGACGAGGCCGGTAACGATGAAGGAGAGCGCGAAGGGATAGAGGAAGATGGTGCGGAAGGTGTTCTCGAAGCGGATCTTCTGGTCCATCATCACGGCGAGGACAAAACCGATAACCAGGCTGAACACCAGCGAGAATACGCCGTAGATCGCCAGGTTCTGGATCGACATCAGCCATCGCGGCGCCGACCAGAGCCGTTCGTACTGGTCGAGACCGACGAAGGACAGGCGCGGCAGCAGCTTGGAATTGGTGAAGGAATAGACGCCCGTCCAGATCGTCCCGCCGAGAAAGATCACTACGGCGGTGAGGATCATCGGCACGGAGGCAATCTTGGCTGGCAGATTGCGGAAATATTGGTTTGGCCGGCCGGCTCTCGCAGGACCCGTCATAAAATTTTCCTCCAGGTTCGCGGTCGATGCGTGCCGTTCCGCCAGGCCAGAAGGCTCGTCCGCCGGTCAAATGCGGCAGCGGACGGCATCCGGCAGGCGCCCTCTCAGCAAAAACGAAGGCGCACGGAACGGGGATCGGCCCCTCGGGACCGGAAAGGACGGCTGCGCTGAACGCAGCCGTCCGCGGGCAACGATCAGTCCGCCGAAGCGATGATGTCGACGAAGCGCTTCTGCGCATCCTCAGGCGTCATCGACGGATTGGCGAAGAATTCGGAGAACAGGTCCTCCTTCTGCTTCTGGCTGTCGGCCGACAGCAGCTGGTCGGTCCACTGCACCACCTCACCCTTGGCAAGGATGTCGAGGCCCTTCTTCATGCAGTCGTTGGCGGTGTTGAGATCGACGTCGCCGCGCACCGGCAGCGAGCCCTTCTTGAGGTTGAAGGCGACCTGCGTGGCGGGGTTGAGCAGCGTCGAGGCCAGCACGGCCTGCGCCTTGGACTTTTCTTCGTCTTTCAGCAGCGGGAAGTAGAAGGCGTCGCCGCCGGTGGCGATCACTTCCGTGACGCCGAGGCCCGGAAGGCAGGTATAGTCTTCACCGGCCTTCTTGCCGGCGATCTGGAATTCGCCCTGCGCCCAGTCACCCATGATCTGGCCGCCGGCCTTGCCGGTGATGACCATGTTGGTCGCCTGGTTCCAGTCCTGGACATTGGTGCCCTTCGACATGCGGCGGGCATCGTCGGCCGCCTTGAAGACCTTGGCAATCTCGGGGCCGGCCGCTGCGGCCTCATCCTTGTCGCCGAAAACCTTGAGGAAGGTATCCTTGCCGCCGATCGCCAGCATCAGGACGTCGAAGGCGCCCGATGCCTGCCATGGCTGGCCGCCGACGGCGAGCGGCACGATGCCGGCCTTTTCGAGCGCCGGCGCAGCGGCAACGAACTCGTCCCAGTTCTTCGGCACGTCGACGCCGGCCGTCTTGAACGCGGCGTTGGAAAGCCACAGCCACTGCCATGAGTGGATATTGACCGGGGCGCAATAGATCTTCCCGTCGATGGTGCAGCTGTCGAGCAGGCTCGACGGACGGACGATCTCCTTCCAGTTCTCCGCCGTCGCGACATCGGTCAGGTCGCGCATCAGGCCGGCCTGGACAAGCTCTTCCGCCTGGCGGCCATGGTTGAACTGGGTGGCGCCCATCGGGTCGCCGCCGGTGATGCGGCTGATCATGATCGGACGCGCGGTGCCGCCTGAACCGGCAATGGCGCCGTCGACCCACTTGTTGCCGGTCGCGTCGAACGCCTTGGCCAGCTCGGCCACGGCAGCCGCCTCGCCGCCGGACGTCCACCAATGGGTGACCTCGAGATCGGTCGCAGCGGCGGAACCGGCGGCCAGGGAGACGGACGCTGCCAGCGCAGCTGCAGTCAAACGAATGTTCATGAGTTTTCCTCCCTCACTGAAACGTTGCCGTAAAAACTTAGATCAATCGATTTAATCGCGCAACGGGGACGCACGTTAAATTTTTTCTACATACAATAACTCTACCTTAGATTTAAAATGAGAACGTTATCGGTGAGTCGACTCATGACGCCAAAATCGCCGATACCGCACCGCCAGAGCAATTTATATCGTTGTATTTAGATATTTTTTCCATCTTTTTCATCCATTGCTGTATCGTTGGATTTCGCAGGCGCAAAAATTTGTGAATGAAAAGCTTAAAGACAATTCCCAGATGTAATCACGATCACCAGCGGAAAAACCGCTCGACAAAACGACTGTATCGTTACAGATTTTTCGTTCGAGGGAGGACCATTGCTTATGAGGCTGTGCTTGCGGCACTGCGAAAGCCAAGATAAGGAACGGAGGACGAAGGATGGCAGTGCGGGATGGACACCAGGGATAAACTCGACGCGAAGACGGGATCGGCGCCGGAACGCCCGACATTGAAGACGATCGCCTTCATGACGGGTCTGGGCGTGACGACCGTTTCCCGCGCCCTCAAGGATGCGCCCGACATCGGCTCGGAAACCAAGGAGCGGGTGCGCATGGTCGCCCGCCAGCTCGGTTACCAGCCGAATCGCGCCGGCGTGCGCCTGCGGACCGGCAAGACCAATGTCATCGCGCTGGTGCTGAGCATCGACGAGGAGATCATGGGCTTCACCAGCCAGATGGTCTTCGGCATTTCCGAAGTGCTCAACAACACCCAGTACCATCTGGTGGTGACGCCGCATTCGCACAGTCGCGACCCGATGGCGCCGGTGCGCTACATCCTCGACACCGGATCGGCGGATGGCGTGATCATCTCGCGCATCGAGCCGGACGATGCCCGTGTCCGGCTGATGTCGGAGCGCAACATGCCGTTTGCCACGCATGGCCGCACCGACATGGGCCTCGCCCATCCGTTCCACGATTTCGACAACGAGGCATTCGGGCACCAGGCCGTCAAGAGCCTCGTGGCGCGCGGGCGCCGGCGCATCGCGCTGCTGCAGCCGCCAAGCAAGCTGTCCTTCTACACCCACACGCGCATCGGCTTCCAGACGGGGCTGCACGACTACGGCGCCGAGGAGGTGCCGCTGCGCGTCACCATCGACACGCCGTTGCCGGAAATCCGCGACGCCATCGAGGCGCTGATGCGCTCACCCAATGCACCCGACGGCATCGTCTGCTCGGCCGGCAGCGGCGCCATCGCCGTCAATGCCGGCATCGAGGCGGCCGGCAAGCGGCTGGGTCAGGACGTCGACATGGTCGCCAAACAATCCTCCAACATCCTCAACTGGATCCGCCCCGAGATCATCACCATCTACGAGGATGTGCGCCTGGCCGGACGGGAACTTGCCAAGGCGGTGATCGCCCGCATCGACGGCGTACCGGCGGAAGACCTGCAGAGCATCAGCGCCCCGGCCTGGCCGCAGAACTGAAAAAGCCCGCCGGTAACCGACGGGCTCCATGGGTGAGTAAAGCGGTAAAACAACACATTCCGTCGTGAGCGGGTCGCCTTCCTCGGGCTTGTCCCGAGGATCTGCCTTTGCCCGCCAAGCCATCGACGATAGCGGGTTTATCCAACGTGCTCGGATCCTCGGGACAAGCCCGAGGAAGATGTCGCGGGTGTGACAAGGTTTGTCGATAAAATGAACTGGCCGGGAATGTCCCGGCCAGCCTGTCCTCTCTTACATCAGCAACGACGGCCCCTGCCGGCGCCTACCCCTTCAGCCTCAGGCCGCACTCGCGCCGCTGCCCCAGGGGCCGTGATGCGAATCGGCGCCGTCGAGGCGGTCGAAGCCGTGTGCACCGAAGAAGTCGCGCTGTGCCTGGATGAGGTTCGCGGTACCGCGGCCACGGCGATAGGCGTCGAAATAGCCGAGCGCCGAAGCCAGTGCCGGAACCGGAAGGCCGCCGAGAGCGGCGTAGGAGACGACGCGGCGCAGGGCCGCATCCGTATCCTTCACCATGCCGGCAAAGGCCGGCGTGACGATCAGGTTGGCAACGTGCGGATCCTTGGTGAAGGCCGAGGTGATCTCGTCGAGGAACTGCGAGCGGATGATGCAGCCGGCCCGCCAGATCTTGGCGATGGTCGGCATCGGCAGGTTCCAGCCGAATTCTTTCGACGCGGCCGCCATGACGGCAAAACCCTGCGCATAAGCACCGATCTTGGCGGCGAGCAGCGCATTTTCGAGATCGGCGATGAAGGCCTTGCGGTCGGATATCGCCGCCGGCGTCACCGACGGCAGGCCGAGAATGCCTTCGGCGGCCTGGCGTTCGCCGCGCTGCGACGAGAGGATACGGGCAGCAACGGCGGCTTCGATGGCCGTGGCCGCCACGCCCATGTTCTGCGCCTCGATGACCGACCATTTGCCGGTGCCCTTCTGGCCAGCCTGGTCGAGGATCATGTCGACCATCGGACCGCCGGCGATCGGGTCGGTGGCGCGCAGCACCTTTTCGGTGATCTCGATCAGGTAGGATTCGAGCCGTCCCTTGTTCCATTCGCCAAACACGTCGGCGATCTCGACGGCGCTCATCTTCAGGCCGTCGCGCAGGATGCCGTAGATTTCGGCGATCATCTGCATGTCGGCATATTCGATGCCGTTGTGGATCGTCTTGACGAAATGGCCGGCGCCGTTTTCGCCGAGCCAATCGACGCAGGGCTCGCCATTATACTTGGCGGCAATCGAGGTCAGCACCGGCTTGACGCGCTCCCAACTTTCCTCGGTACCGCCGACCATGATCGACGGACCATGGCGCGCGCCCTCTTCCCCGCCGGAAACGCCCATGCCGATAAAGGTCAGGCCGCTGTCCTTGAGGTTGTCGAAGCGGCGCATCGTATCGCGGAAATTGGCATTGCCCGCGTCGATCATGATGTCGCCCTTGGAGAGATAGGGCTTCAAATGCTCCATCTGCTGGTCGACGGCGTCGCCTGCCTTGATCATGATGATGATCGGCCGCGGCGGACGAATCGCCGCAACGAATTCCTCGATCGTCTTGCAGGGAATGATCTGGCTGCGCAGATCGCCGGCGCTGGCAACGAACTCGTCGGTCTTCTCCGGCGTCCGGTTGAAAACGGCGATCTTGTTGCCCTTCTCCGCGATGTTGAGCGCGAGATTCGAGCCCATCACACCGAGCCCGATCAATCCGATTTCTGCTTGTTCCACGACGGCCTCCGGTCAATATAGTATGGCTTCACATTGCCCGTTGTTGTGGCATCCAAATCCGCTATCGGCAAGGCGCAATGGTTCAAACCGATTGAATCTCACAATTTGCCGATCAAATCTTCAGGAGCAAGGTGATGTCGACATATCCGGCCCGCATCGTCCATCTCTCCATCGACCGCCCATGGAACGAGGTTTATCGCTTTGCAGCCGATCCCCTGAGGATGCCGCGCTGGGCGACCGGGCTCGGCGCCGGCATCCGGCGGAGCGGCGAAGACTGGGTGGTGGATGGCGGACCGATCGGCGAGGTGCGGGTGCGTTTCGCCATCGACAACGCCTTCGGCGTCATAGACCATGCCGTGACGCTGCCGGACGGGACAATGGTTCACAACGCCTTGCGCATCGTCCCGAACGGCGACGGCGCGGAAGCGATGTTCATGCTTCTGAAGTTGCCCGGCACTGACGATACCGCCTTCGAGGCCGATGCGCGCAATGTGATGGCCGATCTGAAACGGCTGAAGGAATTGCTGGAAGCCGGCGCGAACTGATACTCAACTCGCCAGCGACCGCGTCTCGTTGACGACCAGCAGCGCGCCGAGTATGCCGTCGCCTTCCCCGCGCAGCGGCGTCGTCCGTCCGATGACCAGCAAGCCGCCATTCTTGCTGACCGTATAGCGAAAACAGCGCTCCTCGCCCCGGAAACACAGAGCCAGATCTTCGCGCAGCCCGCTCTCGAAACATTCCTCGCCGACGATCTCGGCGATATGACAGCCGACGAGTTCGACCGGCTTGCATCGGAAAGGTTTCGCATACGCCCGGTTGGCATAGAGAACCCGGCAATCGCAGGTCAGCACCGCGACCCGTTCGGAAAGGCTGTCGAGCAGCACGTCGCTGAACAACCGCCCCGGCGCGATCGCATTCGGCACGCCGGCCGCTGCCGACGCATGCGCGCCATCTTCTTCAGCGTGGTAACGGTCGATGAGAGTCGACAGTGCGTTCGCATGGCGAAGCACGCTGGCCCTGTCCTCCGCCTCCTCCCGGATCAGCGTGTTGACGAAACCCAATTGCCGGCGGATTCCGGCAGATGTCTCCGCCCGGTGGTCCACAATGGCATGGATCAGCGGTTCGATCTCGCGGTCCAGAATGGCGACCAGCGCGTCGTCACCGAGGAAAACGGCGCGCCGCAACTGCGCCGTCTTCGTATCGAAAGCCTCCAAAAGCGACAAAAGCTCCATTTCGGCTTTCTCAGGCATGGGTAGCACTCAAGTTATGCACGGCGACGTAGAAGACGTGCTGCACTTTCGATCCGGCGATGACGTCATCCATAACCAATCGAGTCTTTAGCGACAAGTATTGAGGGAACAGGCAACTGTGCCAAAATTGCACAATGTCAATTTTGGCACAACAAAACCCCTGAAAACCTTGGGGCCTTCGTTGCGGAATTACAAAATCGGGACAACCCGCATGGGAAAAATCGGCTTTTCCATGTGACCCGGGCTGTCAGCGCCGCATCAGGCGGCGCGATTCCCCGGCTGGCGACGGTCGGCGATCTCTTCCATCAGCACCAGTGCGCCGATCACCCGTGAGGACGGCGAGCGATAGGGCGACAGGCGGCACCGCAGCACGCGCGTTCGGTCATCGACTGCTTCGGCAAAGGTATAGTCGACGGTCTCGCCGAGGAAGGTATTGTCCAGCCTCTCCTTGAAACCCTGCGAGAAACGGTGCAGGCCGATGACTTCGCCGATATGCACGCCGTTTAGTTCCTCCGGCCGCCGATCCCAACTGCGCGCATCGTTTTCATTGCAGTAGAGATAGCGATAATCGGTGGAGATCACGCAGACACGATTCGGCAGGCGATCCAGCATGGTGATGTCGAGCAGGCCGCGTTCTGCACGGCTGCGCGAGGTCACCGTTACCGGCGCGGCGTCCACGACATGATGGTAAAGATCGCTGATCGGGCGCGGGCGCAGATGACGCTCGACAATGCGTTGCAGATTGTCGGCATGGCGCAGCACGCAGGAGCGATCTTCGGCCTCGACCTTCAGCAATTCGATGGCAAGGCCCACTTGCATCTGCACTTCGACGGCGTTGGTCGCCTTATGCTCGAAAATCGCTTCCAGCAAGGATTCAACATCCCGATCGATTCCGCCCAGCATCTGCTCGTCGCCAGCGGCGACGGCGCGCTTCAAACGCGCATACCGGGTCCAAAAAAGATCGATCAAGTCCTTCAACATCGGCTCTCCTGCCTATTTCCCGCAACGCCCCCACAAGCGTCCGAACTTCAACGCGCACGCATGTCCAGACAGGCCCTACCCTCAAGGCGCCCGCTTGCGACATCCCATCCGCGCGACGGGAGCGACACTCTAAGACACGCGCGACCGCGTTCAATTGCAGGATATTGCAGGCTCAAACTTGGGCGAAGCTGGGCGGTTTTGCCCAGATATGAGCAATTGACCAAACAAACCGTCAGAGCGTGTGCTTGATGTTCCAGCGATCATGATACCACAACCATTGGTCGGGGTATTCCCGCACCCAAGCCTCGACCCGATCGTTGAGAAGCTGGGCGGTGGCCGTCACGTCGAGACGCCCCTTTTCGTCGCGCGGCAGCGTGATCGCGGGTTCCAGTTCCAGCCGGTAGCGGTTGCCAGGCAGGCGGATGCAGCGGGCGGGATAGACCTCGCAGCCGAACTGCCGCACCAGCTTGGCGAGCAGCGGATTGGTCTGTACCGGCTGCCCGAAGAACCGCGTCTCGACGCCGCGCGTGAATTTCTGGTCGACAAGCACGCCGACGCTGCCGCCCGCCTCCAGCGTCCGCGCCAGCGCAAAGGACGAGCCGGCATGCGAAGGCACCAGATGGCCCATGCGGGCAGCGCGGAACTGAAACACCTTTTCGGCGATATACGGATTGTTCGGCGGCCGGAACAACACGGTCACGTCGACGCCGAAGGCAGCGCCGGCCACCGGCAGCAGCTCGAAATTCGCCGTATGCGCCGTAAAGACGATGAAGGGTCGCGGATTGTCGCGCAGATCCATGAAGATCGGAATGCCCGAGACCTCGACACGGCCCGGCTTGTCCTGTGCCGGATCGAAATCGAAAAGCTGGTCGAGGAAGACATATTCCGCCGCCAGCCGCCCCATATTGCCCCAGCTATTGAGGGCAATAGTTTCGATTTCCGCCTCGGATTTCTCCGGAAAGGCATTGCGCAGGTTGCGCAACATCAGCTTGTGGCGGCGCAGGCGCGGCCCGATGGCCCGCGTCAGCCGGTCGGCGAAATTGATCGCCGTATCGGCCGGCAGCAGTTTCAGGATGTTGAGAAACCCGAAGGCGAGCTGCGCCACCAGCCATTGCCGGAAGCTGCGAAAGCCCAGGACGAGCCGGGTGATGACCATCCGCACTGGATCAGTCCATCCGCAGAATGATCTTGCCAAAAATCTGGCGGCTTTCCATGCGCTCCAACGCCCGGCCGATATCCTCGAAGCTGACTTCGGTGTCGATGACCGAATGCACAAGGCCGCGCGCCATCTTCTGCATGGCATCCGCCATGTTTTCCATGCGGCAACCGAAGGAGCCGAGCAGCTTCAGTTGCTGCTGGAACAGCATCATCAGGTTGAGGTCGGTTGATACGCCAGACGTCGAGCCGCAGGTGACCAGGCGGCCGCCGCGCTTCAGGCAGAGCATCGAGCCCGCCCAGGTGTCCTTGCCGACATGTTCGAAGACGACGTCGACGCCCTTCTTCTTCGTCAGCTTGCGCACCACGCCCTCGAAACGATCCGTGCGATAATTGATGACGTGATCGGCGCCCAGCGCCCTGGCCTTCTCGATCTTGTCGTCGGAGCCGACGGTCGTGATGACCGTGCAGCCCATCTTGTGAGCAAGCTGAATCGCCGCCGTGCCGATACCCGAACCACCGGCATGGACGAGGATCGTCTCGCCGGGCTCCAGCTTGGCATTGTCGAACAGCATATGCTCGACGGTGCCGAAGGTCACCGGCGCAAGTGCGGCATCAATGGCCGAGACGCCGGGCGGGGCCGGAACCAGCAGGCGGGCCGGCAGGTTGACCTTCTCCTGGGCGAAACCATCGAGATGGAAACCATGGACGCCGCCGACATGTTCGCAGAGATTGTCGCGGCCTTCACGGCAGGGACGGCAGAGGCCGCAGGTGCGCGCGCCATAGATCGAGACGAGCTGTCCGGGCAGCACATTGGCGACGCCGGGGCCGAGCGTTTCGACCACGCCGGAGGCCTCCGCACCGATGACCAGCGGCATCTTGCGCTTGGCGAACGCCATGCCGCGCCAGCCCCAGACGTCGATATGGTTGAGCGCCACCGCCTTGACGCGCAGCGTCACCTCGCCGGGACCGGGCGCTTCCGGCTCGGGCAGGTCGACGCTTTCCAGCCGGCGGTCTTCGATCAGTTGCAGCGCGCGCATATCATATCCCCCGCGCCCGAGGCGCATTCACAAAATTTCGAGTTGCCGGCAATTAAGCCGGTTCAAGCGTCATGACAAGGCTGGCATTCTGTCCGCCGAAGCCGAAGGAGTTGGACAGAACCGCGCGAACCTGCGCCTCCCGCTTCACATTCGGCACCACATCGAGCGCAATCGCCGGATCGGGGTTACTGTAGTTGATGGTTGGCGGCAGGGTGCCGGTCAGCATGGTCTGCAGCGAGAACACCGCCTCGACCGCGCCGGCCGCCGTCAGCGTATGGCCGATCATCGACTTGTTGGACGAGACCGGGATGGAGGACAGCTTGTCGCCGAAGACGGCGAGCATGGCGCCATATTCCATCTTGTCGTTTTCCGGCGTCGAAGTGCCGTGGGCGTTGACGTAACCGATATCGTCTTCGCCAAGCCCCGCATCGGCGAGCGCCGCGCGTATCGTGGCAATTGCCGGGCCGCCATCCGGCGAGGAGCGGGTGCGGTGGAAATGATCGGCCTTTTCGCCGCAGCCGGTCATGATGCCGAGCACCTTGGCGCCGCGCGAAATGGCCGCTTCCAGCGACTCCAGCACCAGCGTCGCGGCACCCTCGGCGATGACGAAGCCGTCGCGATCCTTGCTGAACGGTTTGGAGGCCTTTTCCGGCGGATCGTTCTGGGTCGAAAGCGCAGAGAGCAACGAAAAACGGATCAGAGCCTCGGCGCTGACCGACCCATCGGTCGCGACCGTCAAGGCGCGCTCGGTGCGACCCTGGCGGATCGCCTCGACCCCGAGCTGGATGGCGGTGGCGCCCGAGGCGCAGGCGGTCGACAGCGTCACCGGCAGTCCGCGCGTGCCGAACTTGTCGGCGAGGCGCTCGGAGATCGAGCCGAACTGCGCCGCTTCCATGAACACCGGATCGGGACGCTCTCGCATGGCGGCGAGGAAACGGTCATAGGCGTCACCCTCTCGCACCGCCGGCGGCGCGCGGTCGGCCAGCGCAAAACGGTCGCTCCATTCCGGCTCGACCGGCGGGGCGGCCAGGAACAGCGGTCCGTCGAAATCGCCGGAAATGCCGGCCTGCGCCAACGCCTCGATGGTCGTTTCGCGAGCGAAGGCAAAGGAGCGCTCGACGGAATTGCTGCGCGGCGGATCGATGAAATCCACGGTGCCGCTGATGCGTGTCGAAAGCCCCTCGGTCGGGAAACGGGTGATGGCATGAATGCCGGACGTGCCCGATGTCAGCGCCGCCCAGTTGTCGGCAAGCCCCTGACCGAGCGAGGTGATGACGCCCATGCCGGTGACGGCGACGATGGGACGACCCAGATGATCCTTGAAGCTGGAATTGGCCATGACCGGCAGTTCCTTCATGCGTTGGCGCGCAGAAGGGCCATGCCTTCGCCGCGCGTATAACCGACCGTGGTGACCAGGGCCTGCTGTGCCGCCCCGCTCATCGCCTTTTCGCCTTCGACATTGAACACCGGAACGGCCGCACCCGCATCGACGGCAAGCGCCGCAAGCGCGAGCCCCAGCGGAAACTGCGCTTCCATGCCATGCCCGGCCACACCACCATAGCCACGCAGGGCCGCCTTCGGAAACGCGCCTTCGAGAAACGCCTTTTCGCGGGCGGCGAGATCGTGCAGGCCGCTGCTGCCGGAGAAGACCACAAGATCGGAAACGCCCTCGCCGGCCATCGCCGCCATGCGCGCGAGCCGTTTTTCAAGGCGGCCCTCGTCACGACTGCCGCGATCACCTTCGATGGCGTCGATAATCGCATAGATATGGGCGCCGCGCGCCTGCGCATGTTCGCGCGATTCGAGCACCAGGAAGGCGCCGACCGAGCCCATGACCATGCCGCCGCCGGCACTGTCCTCGCGCGACCACAAAGGTTGCCAGTCACCGGTCAGGTGGGCGCGGATGCCCTCGACCAGCAGGATGATATCCGCGCGCTCGGCGACAAAGGCGCCACCGACCAGCGTATGTGTCGACTGCCCGGCGGAAATGCGCGCAAAAGCGGTTTCGATGGCGGAAATGCCGGCGGCTTCCTCGCCCATGAAGGTGCGCGACGAGCCCGTCACCTTGTGAACGATGGAGATATTGCCGGCCATCAGGTTGGAAAGCTGGGCGAGGAACAGCGTCGGTCGCAGCTCGGTCTTCAGTTTCTCGTTGAGCATGACCTCGCGGTCGTTGCGCTTCAGGCTCTCGTCGACGATCATCGAATCGACGGCGATATCGCGCTCGCCGCCACCGGCGGCGACGATCATGTCCATCGTGCCGCAAAGCTCGGCATCGTCCTTCAGCCCGGCATCGTCGAGCGCAAGACCGGCGGCGAAAACGCCGAGGCGCTGCCAGTTTTCCATCTGCCGCTGATCGCCGCGCTTCGGGATCTGCGCCGACCAGTCGATCTCCGGCATCGGATGGATGGGATAAGGCTTGAATTTTTCCGTTTCGAGAACCGCTTGCGGTCTCTCCTCAGACGTCAAAAGCGCCAGATGCGGCGCTTTTCCGACCCCGAGCGATGTGACGATGCCGACGCCGGTGACGACGACATCCCTATCCGACCTGCTCATGCGCTCAGTCCCCTGTGCCTGACAGCGCCGCGCGTCATCGATGGCGCGCGCTGGACGCTGCGATAAATCAAATTGAGTCGTTCAGGCTGCGTAACCTATCCCCGAATCGTCCGGCATTCGAAGGAATTATGCAGTCGCGGCAGTCATGGCCCGAAGAAGCCCGACATCTTCGGCCCGCTTACGCACGATATCGCCGATCGGCACCTTGTCGAATGGAAGCGTGCGCAGCTTCAATTGCGCATCGCAGATCTTGCCGGAGGCAGCCGATATCCTCGCCTTGGTCACGGCAAAACCCGATCCGTCATGCTCCAGGTGCGCCTCGATCTCTAGTTCGGCGCCGGGCTCGACGAAATTGCGGATCTTGGCGCCATCGACCGACATCAGCAGGGGCATGACCGAAAAACCGTTACGGGCGAGCACCAGAAAACCGGAGGCCTGAGCCATGGTTTCGATCAGCAACACGCCGGGAACAAGCGGCATGCCGGGAAAATGTCCTTCGAAGACCGGACTTGCGTCCGGCACCTTCGAACGCGCCGTAAGCCGGTCCGCCTCCGCAGAGACGGACTCGACGGCATCGATCATCTGAAAATATTCGAGCAGCATCGAACGAATCCCGGCTTTTAAGCCTTGGCGGCCCGCAATTCGTCGATCTTCGCACAGAGGTTCTTGAGAACGAAGTATTCCTCGGTGGAAACCTTGCCCTCGTTGACATCCTGCGTCCACTTTTCCAGCGGAATCTTGATGCCGAATTCCTTGTCGATGGCGAAGACGATATCGAGGAAGTCGAGGCTGTCGATGCCCAGGTCATCGATCGTATGGCTTTCCGGGGTAATCGACTCGCGATCGATCTCGCTCGTCTCCGCGATAATATCGGCAACCTTGTCAAATGTAGCAGTCACGCCAACAACCTCATAAATGTCTGATCTCAATCTTCCTCATAGCAAAGATCGCCGAAAAGCCAATGGCAAGATGGTGCAATGCGGCACCACCCGGCGGGATTCGCGATCCTTGCGCCCTTCCATGACGCCGTGGACACGGCGAAAACAAGGCGGAGCCGAAGAGAATAGCGGTGGAGACCGCCCTATTGAGCGATGACGATACGGGTATTGCCGAGGCCGTTGGCCGTCGCCATCGCGAAGAATTGCGCGGCATTGTCCGGATGCAGGCGCACGCAGCCATGCGAAGCCGGGCGCCCCAGCCGCTTCAGGTCGAAAGTGGCGTGGACGGCATAGCCACCGTTGAAGAAGATCGCATACGGCATCGGCGCGTTGTCGTATTTGCGCGAGCGGTGGTTGCGAGAAGCCCATTTGGCGCTGTAGCTGCCGGTCGGCGTCACATAGCCCTGACGAGCGGTCGAGACCTTCCAGCGATATTTGACGATGCCGTTCTGCGTCACGGTCATCGTCTGGCTCGACAGATTGACCTTGGCCACCAGATTGGCGGCATTCGATCCGACGGCTGCAAATTGTACGGCCAAAAACGCCGCCGCGGCTGCAATAAATGTTCTCATAATCGCCCCTTTTTACACATGTCGCAAGCTTTGTGGCCAAGAATTGACAGTGATGGCGAGAATAAGGCGAAAAGAATGATGTTCGATTAAGTGCAAGAGTAATCAGAAAAGGAAGAATAATGGTTAATAAACTGTCTCGTCCGACGCTATGCCCGCCGGCCACTTCGTCTGCCGAAGAAATGAGAAAGGATAAACACCAGAATCAACACCGGCCAGACAATGGACAGCGCCACACCCAGCACTTTCCAGCGATCCCATGGGGCGCCGCTCCTGATGATTTCGAGCATTGTTTCCAGGAGGCAAAGCATGACGATCAGGCCATAAGCCATCAGAAGAACGATATGGACCAGATTGGCCATACCGTATGACATGATATCCGTTGACATAGCACCCCCGCCTTCACCCTTTTGGTATCGCATGGACGGGTGGCCTGCTTCATCACCCAAACGGGTGGCGCGGCGGAGATTTTTTAAACGACGAGCAGAATGACGAAGGCGACAAGGGCGATGGCGGCAAGTGCCGAGCAGGCATGCTTGAAGACGGCGACACCGGCTTCGATATCGAAGACGGACGCATCCTGTCGGCCAGCCGCATTCATCATCGGCTCGCGCACCTGCACGCCACCATAGACGCGCGGGCCGGCAAGCGCGAGATCGAGCGCGCCCGCCATCGCCGCCTCCGGCCAGCCGGAATTCGGCGAGCGATGCAGGCCGTGATCGCGCAGACCGAGGTCGATCGCGGCCCGCGCCGCAGCGCTTCCGCGATGAACCCAGGCGCCGGCGGCGATCAGCAGCATCGACAGGCGCGCGGCCGGCCAGTTGGCGAGATCGTCGAGCCTGGCCGAGGCCCAGCCGAAATCGGCGTATTTTTCCGAGAGATGGCCGATCATCGAATCGGCGGTGTTGAGCATCTTGTAGGCGATAAGCCCCGGCAGGCCGAGCGCCGCATACCAGAAGGCGGGCGCGACGACGCCATCGGAAAAATTCTCCGCCAGGCTTTCCAGCGCCGCCCGGGAAATGCCGGCTTCGTCCAGCGTTTCCGGATCGCGCCCGACGATCATGCTGACGGCGCGACGCCCTCCCGAAAGACCCTCGCGCTTCAAACCCTCCGCCACGGCCAGCACATGATCGGACAGGCTTTTCTGCGCGAAAAAGACAGCGGCGATCGCCACCTCGATAAGGATGCCGAGCGGCCCGAGGACCGCCAGCAGCAGATGCAGGCCGCAGCCGAAGGCGACGCTCAGGAACAGAAGCACGGCAATGGCGATGACGCCGTTGCGCCGCCGCTGCGCCGGCGGCAGGGCACGGCGGTTGAGGCGCGTATCGGCAAAGGCGATGGCCTTGCCGAACAGCACCACTGGATGCGGAACGTGCCGCCACAGCGCCGGGGGATCGCCGACGATGCGGTCGAGCAGCAGCGCCAGAAGCAGGATGAGAAAATGTTCGGTCATCGGGAAAATCCGGCTAGAGCAATTCCTGGAAAAGTGAAAACCGGTTTCCGTCCGGAATTGCGAAAAGGCGAAAGAGATAAAGCATTGGAGGTGACCCTTGTCACCGGAAATGCTTTAGCGCTTCGGCCAGGCGGCGGTCGCCCGCCGCGTCCGGCGCCAGCCCGAAACGCAGCCATGTCGGCTCGTAATCGAATTTACGCACCAGGATGTGCGCCCGGCAGAGATGCTCGTGCAGCCGCCCGGCCGCCGCATCCTCGACCAACGCGAACAGCGATGCCCCGCCGCGTACCCTCAGCCCTGCCTCGGCGAGGACATCGAGCAGGCCACGCTTGCGCGCCGCGATTGCCGCGCGCAACGGCGCGGGATCGGCCTCCAGCAACGATGCCGCCACCGACAGCGCCGGGCCGGAGACCGCCCAGGGTCCGAGCCAGCTTTCCAAGCGCGCCAGCAGACCCGCGTTCGCAACGACGAAGCCAAGGCGCACGCCAGCCATGCCGAAAAACTTGCCGAAGGAACGGAAGACGATCAAGCCATCTTGCGCGCCAGCCTGGCCCACCAGCGAGCCCATCGCCTCGCCATCGCAGAAGGCTTCGTCCACGACCAGAAAGCCGCCCCGCGCCGCCATCCGCCCCGCGAGCTCCAGCAGGGTTTCGGAAGCATGGACCCGGCCATCGGGATTGTTGGGATTGACGACGACGGCGAGCTTATGTTGCGGGCCAATGTCGTCCAGCGTGGCGACGGCATCGACCGGATGCCCGGCAAGCGTGAAGGCGCGGGCATATTCGCCATAGGTCGGCGACAGGATCGCAACCGGCGCGGCCGGGGAAACGAGGCGCGGCAGCAACTGGATGACCGATTGCGTGCCGGGGACGGCAAGCGGCATCACCGGCCCGCTGCCGTAATAGCCCGCCGCAGCGGCCTGCGCCCTCTCCACAAGATAACGATCCGGAAGGCGATGCCAGGCGCGCGGTTCGATGGCCGGCAAATCCGGCGGGCATGGATTGATTCCGGTGGAGAGATCGAGCCAATCCTCCACCCTCCCGCCATGCAGCGCGGCGGCGGCGGTGATGCCGCCGCCATGGATAATGGCGCCACTCATGCCGCCTCGCCCGCGAGGTCGATCAGATGCATGAAGGAGCCGGAGACCGTACCGCGTCGGAGCCCGACCGTGCCGAGATCGACGCCGACCGCATCGCGTGCCGCAAACAGCCGGTCTGCTTCGCCTTCGGAAACGATGGTTGCATAGTGAAATTCATGCGCCCGCATCGGCTCGGTGAAGCAACTGCCCGGCAGCGGTCGCACTATGCGGTAGCCGAGATGCCGGCGGCGGGTGGCGAAGGACGTCACGAGCGGCAACAGGCCGAGCATGCGGTGGCTCCTGCCTTCCGCATCGATGACCGCCTCCCCCAGCGTCATGTAGCCGCCGCACTCGCCGAAAATCCGCGCGCCGCGCTCCGCGGCGGCCCGCATGCCGTTACGGAACGTTTCCGCTACGGCAAGCTTTTCGCCATGCAGTTCGGGATAGCCGCCCGGCAGGTAGACCGCATCGGCATCCACTGCCGGCGCCTCGTCGGAAAGCGGCGAAAACAGCGTGATATCAGCGCCCGTCATGCGCCAGCCGGCCAACAGATGCTCGTAGCGAAAGGCATAGGCCATATCGCTGGCCACAGCGATTCGCTGCCCCAACGGCGGCAGGCGCGCAGGACTGTTGCGCAAATCCGCCGCGCGCGGCGCGCCGGCGACCTGGATCAGCGCTTCCAGATCCATCCGCTGCGAGACGGCCGCCGCAGCGCGGTCGATAAACTCTTCCAGACCCGCATGTTCGCCGGCCTGCACCAGGCCCAGATGCCGCTCCGGCAAGGCAAGCCCGGCATCGGCGCGCAGCACGGCCAGAACCGGCACCCCGACAGGGACAAGCGCATCGCGCAGCATCATCTCATGCCGGTCGCTGCCGACCCGGTTGAGGATGACGCCGACAACACGGATATCGTCGCGAAACCGTGCATATCCACTGACCAGCGCCGCCACCGATTGCGACATGCGGGCGCAATCGACCACCAGTACGACGGCGAGATCCAGCGCCGCCGCCAGATCGGCCGGCGCGCCGGAACCATCGGCGGCACCGTCGAACAGGCCCATCATCGCCTCGATCACCAGCATCCGCCCCGCTCCATGCAAGCCGGCATTCGCGAGTAGCAATTCCTGCCGCATGCCCCAGGGATCGAAATTCAGGCAGGGCGCGCCGCTGGCGGCGGCATGAAAGGCGGGATCGATGTAATCGGGCCCTGCCTTGCCGGGCGCGACGACGAGGCCGCGCCGGCTCAACGCCCGCAACAGGCCGAGCGTCACCGTCGTCTTGCCGGCGCCCGAGGACGGGGCGGCGATCAGCAGTCCGCTCATGCGGTCTCCCTTCGCCCTTGCGCGAAAGGATCGGGCAGCAATTGCCGGCCGTCGAGCGCGCCGAGCCAATCGAGCGACGGGCGCAGCCGCACCACCTGGCCGACGACGACGATGGCCGGCGGCTCAATGCCGGCGGCCTCGACATCCGACTCGGCCCGGCCGAGCGTCGTTTCCAGCACCGTCTGCTGCGGCGTCGCGGCATTGCAGACAAAGGCCATGGGTTCGTCGGCGGAGCGGCCGGCGGCGATAAGGTTGGCGGCGATCTGGCCGATATGCTTCATCGCCATATACATGACGATGACGGGCGAGCCCCGGCCGATGGCTTCCCAGTCGATCCGGTCGGGCACGATACCGGACGAATCATGGCCGGTGAGAAAGGTGACGCTGTGGTTGATCTCGCGATGCGTCGCGGGAATGCCGGCATAGGCAAGGCCACCGATGCCGGCGGTGATCCCCGGCACGATACGGAATGGGATGCCATGCTCGACCAGCGTCAATGCCTCTTCGCCGCCACGCCCGAAAACGAAGGGGTCGCCACCCTTCAACCGCAACACCCGATTTCCCGCGCGCGCCAGTTCCACCAGCCTGAGCGAAATATCGCGCTGGCGGGCGGAGGGCTTGCCGCCACGTTTCCCGGCATATTCCAGCGCAGCACCCGGGCGCACGAATTTCAGGCAATCCTCATTGACCAGCGCATCATGGACGATGACATCGGCCTGCCCAAGCGCCTTGACCGCCAGCAGCGTCAGAAGCCCGGGGTCGCCGGGGCCAGCGCCCGCCAGCCAGACCGAGCCCGGAGCCAAATCCGGTAGAGAGGAAAAAGCGTGTTCAAACATTGCATTGCCCTGGAACAATCCCGACGTCGGAATTGCGATAAACTGAAAGCGCATGAAGCGGGAGTGTCAATCTAGCAGCAAACGGACGGAACCATAAGCCGGCTTGCGATGCGCGGTTTTCCGCAGGCGACAGCGAAATGTCTTGAATCGGCCTGTGAACGTCCCGATTCGAATCCTGAGAAACAGCCGCCATGGCCTTTGAAAGATTCGACAATCGCCATGGGGCGGCCACCGCCCCATGGCGTCGGCATCAGAGCCGTTTACCGTCCACCAGCGCGGCGCGAATGACGTTCAGCACGCCTTCGGGCTGGACATCGGTGCAGACAAGCTGGCTCGGCAGCCCGTCCCAGGCGCTCGGGCCGAAATGACGGTCTTCCGCCTTCTGGATCGTCTGGCCATCGGCGATACCACCGCAGACCACCCGCACGCCGCCGCTGCGGGTGGCGAACAGCTCCGGCGCGACGACATAGACCCCAGCGCAGCTATCATGCACCGCCATGCCCTCGCGTCCGGCGCGATCCTTGTAGAAATCGATATAGAACTGCGAGACATTCGCGAGCAACTTGATATCGGCGCGGCCCGAGGCCGCCATCTCGGCCAGGAAGTCGCGGGTCATCATCGTCTTCATGGTCACGTCGAGACCAACGATCACCACCTTCCATGGCGCTGTGAATACCAGATCGGCCGCTTCCGGATCGCCATGGATATTGGCTTCGGCGGCGGGCGTCACATTGCCAGAGACATCGAAGGCGCCGCCCATGACCACGACCTGTCTGACGAGGCCGATGATGTCGGGATCCTCCCGTAGCGCGAGCGCCAGATTGGTCATGCGCCCGACCGCCACCAGCGTCACCTCGCCCGGATGGGCGCGCACGGTGTCGATGATGAAGCGATGCGCCGAACGGCCGTCTTCTGGCAGGTCGATGGTTTCGGGCACACCGATATTGCCCAAGCCGTCATCGCCATGGATGAAGGTCGGCCAGCCGATGTCCTGCCGGTCAGGGTCGATCGTCTGGCTGGCCCCGCGCGCTACCGGCGCCGAAATGCCCCATTCGCGCTTCAGGAACAGTGCATTGCGGGTGGTCGTGTCGATCGAGGCATTGCCGAACACGGTGGTGATGCCGATCAGGTCGATATCGGGGTGGCGATGCAGAAACAGCAGCGCCATGGCATCGTCGACGCCGGGATCGGTATCGTAGATAACCTTATGCATAAATTATCCTCTTGTTCTTCTTGTTGGATTCTTCGCGAAACAGCTTTCGGCCAAAAGCCGGAACACCGACACAATAGTGCCTGCGCGTCGATCCGCAATCGTCACGTGCCGGAATCGACAAGTGCGATCGCCGCAGTCAGCCCACCCGAGCCAATCTTCGGCAACGCCAGCCGCGCGGAAGGCCCGGCCGCGGCAAGCGCCGCCGCTTCCGCCACGCCATGGCAGCCGACGGCGCGAAACACGTTTTCCGAAGGATTGGCAAGGCGCGGTGTTTCGCGCTCCAGCGTTCCCGCATCGAAATACACCGCGCGGACACCGAGCCGCGCGGCGACGGCATCGATAACGCCCGATTCGGCGCGCCGGTCGAGCGACGCGACGGCCGACAGCCGCCCCGCCATCATCCCGGCCCGCGCCAGCGCTTCGCCGGCCAGGCTCAGCAACTCCTCAGTTGTCGCCGAGGAGCGGCAGCCGAGCCCGAGAACGGCGCGGCCCGGCGGCGCGGATGCGGAAAAATCAGTCATGGCGTCCTGCTTCGTTGGCATCGCTCCCTTGACGGCAGCGGATGGAATTGCCCATGAGGATGACCTGTCTTGTCACGATTGCAAGATGGGCAGGCCATGATTCGCCGCCCTCTCCCAGGACTTCCGCCTTGCTCGACCTCAGCTTCCAGATCCTCGCCTTCCTGTTCCTGGCCGCCTTCGTCGCCGGCTTCATCGATTCGATTGCCGGTGGTGGGGGGCTGATCACGGTGCCGGCTATGCTGATCGCCGGCCTGCCGCCCTTGGAAACGCTGGGCACCAACAAGCTGCAATCGCTGTTCGGCTCTGCCTCGGCCAGCATCGCCTATGCCCGCAGGGGCCATGTGAAACTTTCTAAACAGGTGCCGATGGCGCTGATGTCGGCATTGGGCGCCGCCGGCGGTGCTATCCTCGCGACGATCATTCCGGCGGATACGCTGGAAGCGATCCTGCCCTTCCTGCTGGTCGCTATCGCGCTTTATTTCGCGGTGAAGCCGAACCTGCACGACGAGGATCGCCATCGCCGCATCACGCCATTCCTGTTCGGCCTGACCTTCGTTCCGGCGGTCGGTTTTTACGACGGGCTGTTTGGCCCCGGGGCCGGCTCCTTCTTCATGCTGTCCTTCGTCACCATGGCCGGCTTCGGCGTGTTGAAGGCCACGGCGCACACGAAATTCCTGAATTTCGGCTCGAATATCGGTGCCTTCACCGTCTTCGTGCTGAATGGCGTGGTGCTGTGGAAGGTCGGCATCGTCATGGGATTCGGCCAGTTCCTCGGCGCGCAGGCCGGCTCGCGACTGGCGATGCGCAGCGGCGCGAAAATCATCAAGCCGCTGCTGGTGATCACCTGCGTGGCGCTGGCATTGAAGCTGCTCTCGGACCCGGCACATCCGCTGCGGATCTGGCTCGGTTTCTAGAAAATGGCGAGGATGATGGCCCCCGCCGCGATCATCCCGACCGCAAACCAGTGCAGCAGCGACAGTTTCTCGCCAAGAAAGACCACTCCGAAAATCGCGACCAGCACGATGGAGAGCTTGTCGACCGGGGCGACGCGGGCGGCGTCCCCCAGCTTCAGCGCCCGGAAATAGGCGGCCCAGGAAGCGCCCGTCGCAAGGCCGGAGAGGCCGAGGAACAGCCAGGACCGGCCGGAAATCGACAGAGGCGATTGCCACTGCCCGGTGATGACGACGATAACCGAGAGCACCACAAGGATGATGCAGGTGCGGATCAAGGTCGCCAGATCGGAGGGCACGCCGGCGACGCCGACCTTGGCGAAAATCGCCGTCAACGCCGCAAAGGCGGCCGAAAGCAGCGCCCAGAAGGCCCAGCCCTGCACCATCAGAATTCGACGCCGGCCTGCGCCTTGATGCCCGAGCGGAAGGGATGCTTGAGCAATTCCATTTCGGTGGCAAGATCGGCGATCTCGATCAGTTCCTCCTTGGCGTTGCGACCAGTGAGGACGACATGGGTCATGTAGGGCTTGTGTTCCCTCAGGAAGGAAATCACCTCGTTGACGTCGAGATAATCGTAGCGCAGAGCGATGTTGATCTCGTCGAGCAGCACCATGGAATTGCGCTCGTCGAGGATCAATTCCTTGGCCTTTTCCCAGGCGGCCTGCGCGGTGGCGACATCGCGGGCGCGGTCCTGCGTTTCCCAGGTAAAGCCCTCGCCCATGGTGTGGAACTCGCAGAGATCGGCAAAATGCCGGTCGATCAGGTCGCGCTCGCCGGTCGCCATCGCGCCCTTGATGAACTGCACGACGGCGCAATGCTTGCCATGGGCGATATGGCGGAAGATCATGCCGAAGGCGGCGGAGGACTTGCCCTTGCCCTTGCCGGTATGGACGACGATCAGGCCCTTCTCGTCGGTCTTGGTCGCCATGATCTTTTCACGGGCGGCCTTCTTCTTGGCCATCTTCTCGGCGTGGCGGGCGTCGTCCTTGCCGGTTTCGACTGTGTCTTCGCTCATCGTCTCTCTTCCCTTGTTGTTCGAGCCTGCCGATCCTTTTTGAAGGCGCGGCCGCTCTCCCTCTTTGTTTCAGCGCAAATCAGGACACCGGCGCGGCGCTCCGCCGCGACGGCTGCAGCGAAAAGCGGGCGGAGTTGGAGCGCGGCGTCCAAAAGCCGCGATCCATCGCCTCCGTCAGCTTCGCCTTGATATCCTCAAGCGCATGCGGATTCTTCTCTTCCAGAAAATCGCGCACCGCCTCGTCCATCACATAGGCGTCATAGATCGCCTCGAAATGATGGTTGCCGACCATGCCGGTGGTGGCGGCGTAGGCGAAGAGGAAATCGACGGTCGCCGCCATCTCCGCCCCACCCTTGTAGCCATGGCGCATCGCGCCGGCGATCCATTTCGGATTGACGGCGCGGGCGCGCACCACCCGGCCGATTTCTTCTTCCAGCGAGCGCACCACAGGCTTTTCCGGCCGCGAATGGTCGTTGTGATAAACCGGCAGCGCCTTGCCCGACAGCATTTCGGCGGCGGCGAACATGCCGCCCTCGAACTGGTAATAGTCGTCGCTGTCGAGGATATCGTGTTCGCGATTGTCCTGATTGTGGACCACGGCCTCGATGGAGCGCAGCCGCTCCTCGAACAATCCGCGCGCTGCATGGCCCTCCTCGTCAGCGCCATAGGCATAGCCGCCCCAGACAAGATAGGCTTCGGCAAGATCAGCCCGCTGCTGCCAACCCTTGTCGTCGATCAACGCCTGCAACCCCGCCCCGTAAGCGCCGGGCTTGGAACCGAAAACGCGGTAGCCGGCGCGGCGCGAAGCCGCCTTGGTATCCAATCCTTCGGCAATCAACCGCGCCGTCTCGCCTTTCATGCGCCGGGCGATGGGATTGTCGAATGCATCCTCGTCCAGAGCGCCGACGGCGCGGATCGCCTTGTCGAACAAAGCGATCTGTTCCGGGAAGGCATCGCGGAAGAAGCCGGAAATACGCAGCGTCACATCGACACGCGGCCGGCCGAGCATCGCCTGCGGAATGATCTCGAAACCGGTGACACGGCGCGAGGCCATGTCCCAGAGCGGCTTGACGCCGATCAGCGCCAGCGCCTGGGCGATATCATCGCCGCCGGTGCGCATGTTGGAGGTGCCCCAGGCAGTGAGGCCAAAACTCTGCGGCCAGTCGCCGTGATCCTGCACATAGCGGCGGACCAGCAATTCGGCCGACTTGCGCCCCAGCTCATAGGCCGCCGGCGTCGGCACGGCGCGGCTATCGACGGAATAGAAATTGCGCCCAGTGGGCAAGACATCCGGCCGCCCGCGCGTCGGTGCGCCGGAGGGTCCGGGGGCTACGAAACGGCCGGCAAGCCCGGCCATCAGCCCGGCGATCTCCGCCTGCCCCGACGCCATCACCGCCGGCTTCAGCCGCGCCTCGATTTCGGCGAGCACGGCTTGCGTATGCGCCCAATCCGCCGGGCAAGCCGCCTCGCCCGAAACCAGCCGCATCGCCAGCAATTCGATGCGCTCGACGGTATCGCCATTCGAGCGCCAAGGGTCGTCGCCGACCTCGGCCAACACCGGCTGCCGTGGTCCACCCCACGCGGCGCCCATGTCGCAATCCAAGGGATCGAACAATACGCCATCGACCGCCAACCCGGCATCCTCGGCAATCGCCCGCTGCAGGCTGCGGTCACCGCCGTCGCCGAGACCGCGCGGCACGCGGGCCAGCGCCACCGTCAGGTCTGTCAGCATCCGCCCGGAGGGAGAGACGCCGAAAATGTGCAGGCCGTCGCGGATCTGCATTTCCTTGAGATCGCAGAGATAGGCGTCGAGCTTTTCCAGCGCCTTGTCTTCCGATTCGCCCTTCTCGATGCCGGCGTCACGGTCGAGGCCGATATAGGCGACGAGATCGAGGATCTGCTTGCGCAGCAGCCGCAGCCGGCGCGGATCGCCACCCGAAGCCTCGTAATATTCATCGACCAGCGCTTCCAGGTCCTTGAGCGGACCATAGCTCTCCGCCCGCGTCAGCGGCGGCGTCAGGTGGCCGATGATGACGGCACCGCTGCGGCGCTTGGCTTGGCTGCCCTCACCTGGATCATTGACGATGAAAGGATAGAGGTGCGGCGTCGGGCCGAACACGGCTTCGGGATAGCAGGTCTCCGACAGCGCCAAAGCCTTGCCCGGCAACCATTCCATATTGCCATGCTTGCCCATATGCATGATGGCATGGGCGCCGAAGACCTGGCGGATATAGGCATAGAAAGCGAAATAGCCGTGCGGCGGCACGAGGTCGGGAGAGTGGTAACTCTCCTTGGGATCGATCTGGTAGCCGCGCGCCGGCTGGATGCCGACCAGCGTCTCGCCGAGCTTCATCAGCGACAGGGCAAAACCATCGCCGATGAAGAACGGATCGGCCTCCGGCCTACCCCAGCGCGCCGTCACTTCATCCTGAATCGAAGGAGGAAGAGAAGCGAAGAACGCCTTGTATTGACTCAAGGAAAGCGTTTCGCGAATGACGCGGCCGTCATGGGCGGCATTGGTCGGGCCTTCCATCAGCCAGGCGATCAGCGTATCGCCATCCTCAGGCAGATCGGCGACGGCATAGCCCGCCGCCGCCATCGCCTTCAGCGCCTCGACCGTGCCGGCCGGCGTGTCGAGGCCGACACCATTGCCGAGACGACCATCGCGATTGGGATAATTGGCGAGCACGATGGCGATGCGGCGCTCCGCCGCCTCCAGCCGCCGCAGCCGCGCCCAATTGGCCGCCAGCCGCGCAACGAAGCCCATACGCCCCGCATCCGGCTGGTGCGAAACGATATTGGCCTGCACCTTCTCATCGAAACGCAGCGCCGCCTTGAACGACACGGCGCGAGAGAGAACGCGCCCATCAACCTCCGGCAGCGACACGTTCATGCCAAGATCGCGCGCCGAAAGCCCCTGCGACGAGGCTTCCCATGCCTCACGCGAGGAGGCCGAAAAAATCGCCTGCAGCACCACGGCGTCGCTCGCTTCCAGCACCGTCGGCTTGCGCGCCGCACCGGGCGCGGAAATGGCGAAACCGGTCGTATTGACCGCCACATCCGGCGACGTCTCACGAAAAACCGCGCCAACCCTCTCGATGCAATCGGCATCCTTGAAGCTATAGGCAAAGATCGGCAACGGCCGCAGGCCCTCGGCCCTCAGCGCCTCGATCATCGCCGCGACCGGCCGCGTCTCACCGCTCTGCACCAGAGCGCGGTAGAAGGAGATCGCCGCAACCGGCGCATCCACTGCCAGCCCAACCGCTTCCCGCCATTCCTCGACCGACACCACGCCCCGCCCCGGCCACCAGATGCCGGCTTTGGCGAGCGGCGCGGCCGCCCCCGGCTTTTCACCGCCGGAAACGAGCGCCCCGGCATAATCGAGGAAGGCGCGGTAATTTTCCGCGCCGCCCTCGATCAGATAGGCCCAGAGCGCATTGAGGTCATCGGCTGCAACCGTCGAGAACGGCGCAATCCCCGGATCGGCCTTGGAATCGCCGGGCAGCACGGCAATCAGCGCACCCGTCGATTGCGCGCAGGCGTGCAACGCCTCCAGCGCATATTGGAAATAGCTTGCCCCACCCAGCGCCCGCACGACGATCAGCTTCGCATGCCGCGCCGTGCGCTCGACATAGGTATCGACCGACATCGGATGCTTGAGGCTGATCAGGCTTGCGACGCGCAGGCTGGGACCATCGGGCGATGCGGCATGGGCGGCGGCAATCGCCGCCATCTCGGTATCCGCCGCCGACAGGAACAGGATGTCGCCCGGCGACTGGCCGAGGTCTATGGCCTCGTCGCCTTCCGAAATCGAGCCCTTTTGCGCCAGCAGCAGATGCATGAGAAAGGCCTCCTTACGCCAGGGCCGCGATGGCGTCGCGGACGGCGGCTTCGTCCATGTCATGCAGGCCGATGACGACGAGGCGGGTGGCGCGGGACTCACCCGACGTCCAGGCGCGGTCGAAATACTGGTCGATGCGGCTGCCAACGGCCTGGATCTGCAAACGCATCGGCTTGGCCGGCACGTCGACGAAACCCTTGAGGCGCAGGATGTCATGTTCCGCGATCACGCCCCTCAGCTTCTCGACGAAACCGGCGGGATCGGCGACCGGGCCGAGTTCGACGACAAAACTGTCGAATTCGTCATGGCTGTGCTCCTCGCCGCTTTCATGCTCCATCTCATGATGCGACTTGCGGGCTTCGAGATCGCTCTCGGTGCCGATGCCGAGGCCGAGCAGCACGGCGCTCGGCACATCGCCGTTCTTCGCGGCGATCATCGCCGGCTTGCGGGCGATGCGCGAGGCGACTTCGGCCTTGACGCTTTCGAGGCCGGCGGCGTCGATCAGGTCGGTCTTGTTGAGCACGATCAGGTCGGCGCAGGTCAGTTGATCCTCGAACAGTTCCTCGATCGGGCTTTCGTGATCGAGCGATTCGTCCTGAACGCGGGCGGCATCGACCTTGTCGTGATCGTCGGCAAAACGGCCGGCGGCGACGGCGGCGCTATCGACCACCGTCACGACACCGTCGACCGTCACCTGCGTGCGGATATCCGGCCAGTTGAAGGCGGCGACCAGCGGCTGCGGCAAGGCAAGGCCGGAGGTTTCGATGACGATATGATCCGGGCGGTTCTCGCGCTCCAGCAGCCTAGTCATGGTCGGGATGAAATCGTCGGCGACGGTGCAGCAGATGCAGCCATTGGTCAGTTCGATGATGTCGTCCTCGGTGCAGGCTTCCGCGCCACAGCCCTTGAGCACATCGCCATCGACGCCGAGATCGCCGAATTCATTGATGATCAGCGCGATTTTCCTGCCGCCTGCGTTGGAGAGCAGGTTGCGGATCATCGTCGTCTTGCCGGCGCCGAGAAAGCCGGTAATGACGGTTGCCGGAATCTTCTGCATAAAATTATCCCTTCATTTTCAGCGGCAGTCCCGCTGCGATAAAATAGACCTCGTCGGCTTTCGCCGCGATTTTCTGGTGCAGACGGCCGGCATGGTCGCGAAATTCGCGCGCCATGCGGTTTTCCGGCACGATGCCGAGACCGACTTCATTGGAAACGAGAATCAACCGGCCTTTGACGGACCCAAGCATATCGGTCAGCGCATCTCCGGCCGCGTCAATATCGTGGCTTTCCATCATCAGGTTGGTGACCCACAGCGTCAGGCAATCGACGAGCAGCACACGGTCGGCCGCATCGGCGGCGGTAATGCTGCCGATCAGATCCAGCGGCTCCTCATGCGTCGTCCAGCCATCGCCCGCGCGATCCTCTTTATGTTTGGCGATGCGGGTACGCATCTCGTCATCGAAGGCGCGGCCGGTGGCGATGTAGTGGCGCGCGAGTCCACTCTCTATGGCGTTGGCCTCGGAAAAGCGCGATTTGCCGGAGCGCGCGCCGCCAAGCACGAGAACAGTTCGGGGGGATGTCTGGAGGTCGCCGGATTGCATGGGTTCAGATCGCCCCAGCAGGCGCCAGAGCATTTCCAGCAAAAGTGCGAAGCGGTTTTGCGTCCGCAAATGCGGTACGATAAAGAAACGGGATGTTTTCGCGTTTCGAAGAAAAGCGGAAGCGTCCCAAGCCCGGACGGGCCGATACGATCGTTGCCATGACAACCTCCGTGCTGGCAGCGGGGTTGATTCCCCGAAATGGGTCGCGCCTGATGGGCGTCCCGACCGGCACGGCAGGTCTCCTGGCTCGCGGTGCTCGGCAAAAATGCCGGCGGGACATGCTCGCCTTCCCGGATGACGCTGGCAAAAGGCGGACGATTCGTAGATAAGGAGGCGTCCAGCCCGGTTGATTGCAGCGCCATTTCCAGTGGCTTTTCGATGGATGCCCCGTCCGCCCTGGGGCCCGCACCATCGCGAACCGTCAGGACAAAATGCGTCCGCCGATGCATGTCCCTGACCGCTCTACAGTCGCGGGGTCGGCTGCGATTGAAACGCCCGGATTGGGTCCGTCCCGTCGCATTCCCTTTTCATTTCTCTCCGCTTTCGCGAAGGGAAAACCATGCTTGTTGTAAGCGGGATTTAAGCACTCCGACACTCCAAGTCAATCGCGCCCCTCGCCGCCGCCTGTCGCAAACGCGCCATCACCCGAGAAGCTGCGCCAGCCAATTCCGGTCGAGCAGGTTTTCCAGTTCCGCCGCCACCTCGTCCAGCGCCGTATCGACGCGCTGGCGGTAGCTTTCGCGTGAGCCGGTGATGCCGAAACTTTCCAGCAGCCGGGCCCGATAGGCATCGCTGCCGAACAGCCCATGCAGATAGGTTCCGGCCACCCGCCCGTCGCCGGAGATCGCCCCGTCCGGCCGTCCGTCGATGGTCACGAACGGTCGGGCGCAATCATTGCCGGAGGTGACGCCGAGATGGATTTCATAGCCTGACAGCGCGACGTCGTAAGGCACCGACCAGGCCGCGCTGTTGCGCACCGTCTTTTCCGGCGCCATTTCCGTCTCGATGTCGAGCAGGCCAAGCCCCTCGATTTCGGTCGTACTGCCTTCGATACCGAGCGGATCGTAGACCTTCCGGCCAAGCATCTGGTAACCGCCGCAGAGACCGATGACTCGCCCGCCCCGACGCACATGCCGCTCCAGATCACGATCCCAGCCCTGCGCGCGAAAATCGGCAAGGTCGCCGATGGTCGATTTCGAGCCGGGCAACACCACAAGGCCGGCATCGCCCGGCAGCGCCTCGCCCGGCCGGACGAACACCAGATCGACCTCCGGCTCGGCCGCCAGCGGATCGAGATCGTCGAAATTGGCGATCCGCGCCAACATCGGCACCGCGACCTTCAAGGCGCCGCTTCCCGAGCGCGACAGCCGTTCCAGCACCACCGAATCCTCCGCCGGCAATCGTACCGCCGCCTTCAGCCACGGAACGACGCCGAAACAGGGCCAGCCGGTAAAGCCCTCGACTGCCTTGATGCCGTCATCGAACAGGCTGACGTCGCCCCGGAACTTGTTGATGATATAGCCCGATATCATCCGCCGGTCCTCCTCCGGCAGGATGGTATGGGTGCCGACCAGCGAGGCGATGACGCCGCCACGATCGATATCGCCGACCAGCACCACCGGCACGCCGGCACGCGTCGCAAATCCCATATTGGCGATATCGCCGGCCCGCAGATTGATTTCCGCCGGCGATCCCGCCCCCTCGACGATGACCAGATCGGCTTGCTTCCCGACGACGGAAAAGCTCTCCAGCACCGCGTCGAGCAATTGCGGTTTCAGCCGCTGGTAATCGCGCCCGCGCGCCTGCCCCCAGACCTTGCCCTGCAACACGATCTGGCTGCCGACATCCGATTGCGGCTTGAGCAGCACCGGGTTCATATGGACGGAAGACGGCATGCGCGCCGCCCATGCCTGCAGCCATTGTGCCCGGCCGATCTCGCCGCCGTCGTCGGAAACGGCGGCGTTGTTGGACATGTTCTGCGGCTTGAACGGCGCGACCTTCAGCCCCCGATTGGCGGCAAGGTGGCACAGACCGGCCGCCAATCCCGTTTTTCCGACATCCGACCCCGTTCCCTGCAGCATGATCGCCCGTGCCATCGGCCGCCTTTCCCTTTTCCTCGACGGGCCATACGCCCTTATGTTCCAGTGGTTTTGCCGCGAATTCGCCGCAATTGCCATGGGCATTTGTGCGTCGCGAAAAGCGTCCGCTCGCAAAACGCAAAAATATGTCTTTTTGCGACATTCCGCGACGACTTTGATCGTTGCGAAACCCAAGCCCCACGCCTATATATCCACTCAGTTCAAACGAACAGCCAGAGCCCTGGCACCAAGGACAAACCGATGCTCTACATCTTCAAGAAGAAGAACGCCGTCCAGATCGCCTGGGGCTCGACCGCTCCGCGCAACGAACTCGATACCCGCCTGCAGCAGCTCGACACCACGTTCGGCGCGCTCGGCTTCATCCGTACCCGCAACGCCGGCTGAGCCAGACAGGCGCCAGGCGCAGCCACGGCAGCGCACCGGCGTTTTTGACACATTTTGGCAAATGCAAACAACCGTCATGCGCGACAGCGCGTGGCGGTTTTGTTTTATGCTTGGAAGATAGGTGACCGGGAGGTGCGAAAGTCGCGTGGAACCGATCCTTCCACGCGACTTGCCAAACAACGGCCGCCTCAAAAAACACACACAAAGGCGCGCTTGCCTCCGATACGCACTACCTGATCCGGAGGTTTGTGACTGTACTCGCGTCACAGCCAGACATTTAGCCGAACATCCTTACCGGTCGGTTATCAAGGTCTTAATCAATGGTGAATTTTCATTTTTTCGCAAAAAAACGAAAAAAATCTTCGTATGAAGATTCGGCGCGGACAGGATAGAATTCGTCTCAATCGAGCGTGCGTCTGAGCCATAAAAATATCTCAGGCCAATCATAAGAAAAAAATGGGGCAAAAATTGCCGGAAACGGCCGCGGCACCCGCCTATTTTATGCGCAGGCGCCCCGCCTTGTGGCCAGACCGTCGACATGCGCCGCGAACAGGCGGTTGATTTCTGCAATGAAAGCCGTAGGGTTACGCCCAGCCGGTGAAAAATTGCCCAGATAAAAAAAGGAACACGCCGGCACAACGCCTGATCGGTTGCCTGCATGGAAGGCTCCCGTCGCGCGGCGCACAACCTCGCTCCTAGAGTGGCCGGGATGCTCGCAGTGATCCGGTCCATTGTCGAACGAAAACACTGCATCACAAGACTGGGAGGTCTTAAGATTATGAAGAAGCTGATCGCTTCAACTTTCCTCGCCGGTGGTCTGTTCGCGCTCGCCGGCACGGCTCATGCCGATTGCGGCGACGTCTCGATCGCGGAAATGAACTGGGCCTCCGCCGGCGTGGCAGCCCATGTGGACAAGATGATCCTGGAGAACGGCTACGGCTGCAAGGTGACGCTGGTCGCCGGCGACACCATGCCGACCTTCACCTCGATGAACGAGAAGTCCGAACCGGACATGGCCCCGGAATTCTGGGTCAACTCGGTGCGGACCGCGCTCGATGCGGCGATTGCCGAAGGCCGCATCATCCAGGCTGCGCCGCTGCTCAGCGACGGCGGCGTCGAAGGCTGGTGGATTCCGAAATTCCTCGCAGACGCCCATCCGGATATCAAGACGGTG
>Ga0066256_1001270_pt1 | contig 37007 bp, 25 predicted proteins | sample ThiBio_1000_biof_FD_87107 | JGI IMG/M metagenome (GOLD analysis project Ga0066256, IMG submission 87107) | Wastewater bioreactor microbial communities from Cape Town, South Africa - Thiocy_expt_1000_biof (version 2) | ecosystem: Engineered > Bioreactor > Thiocyanate-remediating >... | reverse complement strand
ACTGGATTACAGACAGCAGCGCTTCGAAGCGGTCGAGATCGGCCGGCGACAGCTGAATGTCCTGCGTCACCGGTTTGGTGCTGCGGGCCGTGGCTGCCGCGCCGGACCCCATGCTCGGGATCTGGAAACCCGGCTTGTTGCCGCCTGCGCCGGCGTAAGCCTCCCGCTGCATGTTGCCGCCGGCGGCATAGGCCGACGACTGGCGACGGTTGGCGAGGAAGCGCATCAGAAGCATGCCGAGGCCGACGATCAGGGCGATCTGCAGCAACATGCCGAGGAAGCCCATCATGCCGCCGAAGCCGCCGCCGAGCAGCATGCCGAACAGGCCGCCGAGCAGCAGGCCGCCGAAAAGCGTCCTGCCGAAACCGCCGAAGAGGCCGGGGCGCTGTGCCTGCTGCTGGCCGACATTGCGTTGTGGCTGGGCGGAATTCTGCTGGGTCATGGTGCGGTTGATCGGCGAGGCGTCGGACGGCGCGGTGCGGGTGACCGAAGGCGTATCGAACGTCCGGCTGCCACGGCTGCCGAAGCCGCCGCTTGCCCGCCGCGCCTCGGCCACATCGATGGCGGCGAGCGACAGGGCAAGGCCGATCGCAAGCGCTGCGACCAGGCCGGAATAACGCGAAAGACGACGTAACATTCAGTTCTCCTCACGCGCGATGATGATGCGGCGCGTGCACTCCATATAGTGAGCGCTGTGCAGAATATAAGAGATTTACCGTTATCCGGCGGGCGTTTGGCGGCGGAAGCGGGTTAAATCCGGAGGATTTTGGGGCGATCATGCAAAAAATTCAGGCATGTGGCCGCTGGAAAAAGCGGCTTTTGCCGCCGTGCCGACGGGATTCTTCTCCGCTTCGGGAAATCTTTTCCTTGCCATCGCGCTAGGGCAACAACTATTTCAAACAGGCCGCAAAGATCGCAACAATCGTCCCATGAAAAGCCGGTGATATCGATAAGATGGCGCCCGAGAGGTGGGGCGGAACGCGGTGCGGAGTGTCCTACGCGAATTTTCATTCTGTCCATTTGGGGAGTATTCATATGACTGAAGCAAACCTTCGTCCCGAAACGCTGGCGCTCCACGCCGGCTGGCGAGCCGATGAGGCGACCGGCGCCGTTGCTGTGCCGATCTACCAGACGACCTCGTTCCAGTTCCGCGACGCCGAACATGCCGCCAATCTCTTCGCGCTGAAGGAACTCGGCAACATCTACACGCGTATCGGCAACCCGACCGTCGACGTGCTGGAAAAGCGCTTGGCCGCCATCGAAGGCGGTGTCGCGGCACTTGCTCTTGCCTCCGGTCAGGCGGCATCGGCCCTGGCGATCCAGAACCTGGCACGCGCCGGCGATAACGTCGTCACCTCGACCAATCTTTATGGCGGCACCTGGAACCTTTTCGCCAACACGCTGAAGGAACAGGGCATCGAAGTTCGCTTCGTCGATCCGGTCGATCCGGAAGGTTTCCGCCGCGCCACCGACGACAAGACCCGCGCCTATTATGCCGAGACCCTGCCGAACCCGAAGCTCGCCGTCTTCCCGATCGCCGAAGTGGCCGCCATCGGCCGTGAATTCGGCATTCCGCTGATCGTCGACAACACGGCAGCGCCGATCCTGACGCGTCCGCTGGACCATGGCGCGGCCATCGTCGTCTATTCCGCCACGAAATATATCGGCGGCCACGGCACCTCGATCGGCGGCGTCATCATCGACGGCGGCAATTTCGACTGGGAGAAGCACAAGGAGCGCCAGCCGGCGCTGAACACGCCGGACCCGAGCTATCACGGCGCCGTCTGGTCCGAAGCCGTCAAGCCGCTCGGCCCGGTCGCCTACATCATCAAGGCCCGCGTCACGCTCTTGCGCGACCTCGGTGCGGCGCTTTCGCCGTTCAACGCCTTCCAGTTGATCCAGGGCCTGGAAACACTGCCGCTGCGCATCGAGCGTCACTCCTCGAATGCCACGGCCGTGGCCAAGTTCCTCTCCGAGCAGTCGGACGTGGTGAGTGTCATCCATCCGTCGCAGCAAAGCGGCATCGACCGCGAGCGTGCCGAAAAATACCTCAGGGGCGGTTTCGGCGGCCTCGTCGGCTTCGAACTCAAGGGCGGCCTGGAAGCCGGCCGCAAGTTTATCGATGCGCTGAAGCTGTTCTACCACGTCGCCAACATCGGTGACGCCCGCAGCCTGGCGATCCATCCGGCCACCACCACCCACTCGCAGCTGTCCGAAGCCGAACAGGCTGCCAGCGGCGTATCGGCCGGCTACATCCGCCTGTCGATCGGCATCGAGCACATCGACGACATACTCGCCGACCTGAAGCAGGCGCTGAACGCAGCCCGCTGAGACCAGACCGGATAAAATGAAGCGACCCCGGCCGTCATGGCCGGGGTCGTCTTGTTTTCAGGTGTCGGAATTGCGCCGCCTGCCTTGGGTGCCAGGCAGACGTCAGGCCGGGTTGCCTGGAGCGATCGAGGTGCTGCGCAGCTGTGTCGTGCCCAGTTCGCGGTGAATCCGGCGCAGGGGCTCATCGGCCATATGGGTGCGGATGTTGCGCCAGTGGCGATCGAAATTCAGGCCGATCTTCGTGGCGGCGGGACCGGCGAGTTCGAACAGGGCGTCCGCCACATCCAGCGCGGTCCGGCTGGTCGTCGCCCTTGCGGCGGCAGCGGAAACGACGGCTTGCGCGATCTGGTCGTCATTGCCGTTGACCTGGGCGAAATCGATCTTCTTGCCGGCACGCTCGAGCATGGCGGTCGCAGCCTCGATGGCGACGACGATCTGGCCGATGCGGGAATGCGCCAGCGGATCGCCGATAATGTCGGTTGCCGCCTTGCTCCTGAGAAAGCCGAGAAGATCGGCAAATGCGGCGCGGGCGATGCCGAGATCGATGCCGGCATGGATGATCTGGCCGATGGAGGCAATGGTCGAATGCGGCTCGGCGGTCTTGTCGCGCACCACGGAGTCGGCGTTGACATAGACGTTCTGCAGCACGGTCGTGCCGCTGGCGGCGGTGCGCTGGCCGAAACCGTCCCAGTCATCGATGACCTGCAGGCCGTCCGCTTTTCGCGACAGAAGGGCGAAGACGGGTTTTTCCTGGAGATCGAGCGCCGAGACGACGACCCAATCGGAAAAAAGCACGCCGGTCGAATAATATTTGCGGCTGTTGATGCGATGGCCGATGCCATCGGGGGTGAGGTGGGTCGGCTGCCCGTTCTCCGCCCGCGGCTGTTCGATAATGGCGCCGGCGAAAAGATCGCCGGCCAGCGCCCGCGCATAGAAGAATTTCTTCTGCTCTTCCGTTCCCGCCAGGCGCAACGCCTCGATGAACTGGAAATGGCTCTGCGGCACCTCGGCAATGGCGCTGTCGGCTTCCGCAAGGATGGCGATGACATCGGCGAGAACGGCATTGGAAACATCGATGCCGTCATATTCGCTCGGCACCGTGATCCCCAGAAGTCCGGATTGTGCCAGAAGGTCCAGTTCCGCATAGGGCAGGACGCGGTTGATATCCCGGTCGCTTGCCCCTGGCGCAAATTCGCCGGCAAGAGTGCGGGCGATATCAAGGGCTTCCTCCTCGCTGGCGATGCGGTGCGCGACTGGCCGTGTCCGGTCGTGAAGATGCGATACGGTTCCCATGGGCCAACTCCAGTGTCAGATGACGTTCCATGCCTGATGCAAGCGGCCGGAATAAGAGAAGTTATTCTATCGATCTTATAGAGATTGAACTTTCATTTCTTATGCTTTTGTCGCCGGCGCGCATACTAGGCAGAAAGAGGCCGGCACGACAACCATGCGCCGGTCCGCATCAGCGAGGTGCGCCATGTCGAAGACATTGCTCGTTCCTGGCCTGAACGGTTCGGGTGAAGGACATTGGCAGCGGTTCTGGGCTGCCGATCATGACGATGCGGTTTTGCTCGAACAGGACCGTTGGGAATATCCCGTCCTGCGCGACTGGCTGTCACGGCTGGAGGACGCCCTGCTTGCGACATCGGGCGCCTATCTCGTCGGGCACAGCCTCGGCTCGGTGCTGATTGCGCATCTGGCCGACCGGCCGGCGGCGCGGCTGGTCAAGGGCGCGTTGCTGGTCGCTCCCTGCGATGTCGGCCTTACCGGGGTTCTTCATCCCGGACTGCTGCGCTTCGGCGAAATGCCGCAGAAGCCGCTGCCGTTTCCGGCTCTGGTTGTCGGCAGCCGCAACGATCCCTACATGCCCCTGGATGGGCTGCGCCGTCACGCTTCGGCATGGCAGGCGGACATCGTCGATCTCGGCGAGGCCGGGCACATCAACATTGCCAGCGGCTTCGGGCGGTGGACGGGCGGCTACGATCTCCTGTCGCTTCTGAGGGCACGACGTCGCCCCCGCAAGGGTGGTAAAGGCAATCCGGCGCAAGCCGCGGCCGAGACCACCGAACGCCCCGTGCCATAGCCGGGCACCGGGGGAAAAGAGTGGAAATGTAGAAATGGGCCAATGAAGAGAGACAGTTAGGACGGGCGCGGAACAATGCGGTTGAATCGGCCGATGTTTCGTGCCTTTAATAAATAATTAAAATAATAGACTATTGAGAGGGTCGAACGTGCCGGAACGCGCCGGCAATCATCTGCAAGCGATGCGCCGGAACGCAAAGAGGATGTGGCGCATTGTTAGGCGAGGCGGGTGGAACCAGCCTCATCGACGGAGTCTTCCTGAAGAAGATGGATCAGGCCGTGCGTGCGGACGTTCGAAGTTTCCTGTGTTGATCTTGCCGCCCTGTGACGCCGCCTGCTGAGCAAAAAAAGGAGATGACATGACACTTCATGGCAGTTTCCTCTCCCAGGCGCGATTTGGGGAGCCGGGGATTCCCGTTCCGCGTTTTGCCGTGATCGGCCGCGGCTTTTCCGGGCTGATGATGGCGATCGCCCTGCTGCGTGTCGTGCGGCGGCCTTTCGACCTGCAACTGTTCGATCCCAATCCGAATGTCAGCGGCGGCCAGGCGCTGGCATCGCTCCAGATCGGTGAAATCCTCAACAGCCGCGTGCGCGATCTCTCCGTTGCCGATGGCGATCCCGATGATTTCAATCGCTGGCTGCTCGACAATGCGGAGTTCCGCAGCGCCGTTTCGGCGGCAATTCCGGGTTTCCATCAGATCTTCGTGCCGAAAAGCATTTTTAGCGATTATGCCTATAGGCGCTTTTCCGAGGCGCTTGCCTCCCGGCGGGATGTCACCGTGCGCATCTGCACCGATGTGGTCCAGACCGTCGATCGCATGCCGGATGGCCGCTACCATATCGCCACCTGCGACGGCGAACCGGCGCTTTACGATACGGTGGTTCTGGCCACCGGCTACGGCACGGACCATGCCGCAGCACCTGCGGAGCCCGTGGCGGAAGGGACGGTGCGGGCGCGTCGTCTGGTCGATTGTCCGCATGCGCTGCTTCTGGGCAGCGGCATCCGTGTCGTCGATCGCCTGTTCCAGTTGCGCGACAGCGGTTTTGCCGGCCGCATCACCATTTTGACGGCACACGGCTTTCTGCCGCAGAGCCATACGCGGCTGGCCGCCGATCCCGTCGAGCTGGCGGCGCCGCTGCCGGCCAATCTGCGCGACATCGTCCGGCATCTGCGCCAGGCCTGCCAGCAGGCGGAAGCCTCCGGCCAGGACTGGCAATCGGTGATGAACGCCTTCCGCAAGCAGGCGCGTTCGTTGTGGCGCTCCTTGCCGGCGCGGCAGAAACGCCAGTTCAACCGGCATCTGCGGGCCATTTACGATAGCCACCGCAACCGGTTGCCGGAGCCGCATTACCTGCGCCTGCAGCGCGAGCTTGCCATCGGCAACACGACGATCCGCAAGGGCCGTGCCGGCCGGGTGACGGGCAAGGGTGTGATGGTTCGCTGGCGGGATACGGCGAGTGACGAATTCCTGGCGGCCGATCCGGTGATCGATTGTCGCTGCGCGGCCCCGGATCTTGCAGCGCCGCTGCTGGCCAACCTGTTGCAGGCCGGATTGGCGGTTCCCGATGAACTCGGGCTTGGCCTTCTCGTCAACGCCACCGGGCAATTGATGGTGGACGGCAAGTCGACCGACGATCTTTATGCCGTCGGTCCGCTCGGTCTCGGCAGCCTGCCGGATATCGATCTCGTGCCGGAAATCGTCAGCCAGGCCTATGCGGCTGCCGAACGGATCGCCGACAGATGCCTCGACGTCGGGCTGGGCGTCGGCAAGACCTGCTGATGTCGGCCGGCTTACCGGTCGAGTTCGGGATAATGCCGGAAGATGCCGGCTTCGTTGAAGGCCAGCCGGCGATCGGATGCCAGGTAGGCCTTCAGCCGCGGGCGCTGCATGACCGCGCCGTGCAGCGCAAGCAGCAGCGGTATGTCCTCTTCCGCTGATGTCATGGCCTTCGGGAAGGCATAACGCAGGCCTTCGATGACATGGAAAAGCGACAAGTCGACATAGGTCGTCGCATCGCCGACCGGATGATCTGACCCGGCGGGGTTCTGCTGCAGTACGCGCTCGAAATACTTCAGGAATTTCGGCAGGCGTTCCGCCAGAAAACTCTCGGTCCGCCGCTTGGCCTCTGACTTCTGGTCCTCGTAATAGAGCGAGCTTGCGATCGGGTGATGGCAGTCGTGGATTTCGGCGATGAAATCGGTCAGCGTCAGCTGCAGCCCGTTGGCGAAGATGCGGCCCTGCTCATCCTGTGGAGCAAGGCCGAGCCTGGGGCCGAGATAGAACAGGATGTTGGCGACATGCGAGACGAGAAACGTGCCGTCCTTGAGGAACGGCGGCGCAAAGGGAATGCAGGCTTCCTGCTTGTTGTCGAGGATCTCCAGCATCGCGGTCGTGCCTTGTCCCCGGGCTTCGGGGCCGCGGACGATATCGACATACTCCGCTCCGGCATCCTCCAGAGCCAGCCTGACGAATTCGCCCCGTCCGGGGATGCCGTCCCAATAATACAGTTCGTAAGCCATGCCGTGTCCGCTCCGCCGGTTTCCAACCTCTCCATTTAACGTTGTTTGCGGCCTTTCTACCAGCGGGAACGATCACCATGGCTGGACCCCGTCCCCAGCAGATACCCCAGAACGAAACCGATCACGCCGACGGCGAGCAGGGCGCCGGTCGTTGCGGTCGGATGGTCGCGGGCGGTGTCGGCAACGGCGGCGGCTTCCTCCCGCACGGTAGCGGCCACCTGTTTGGCGCGCTCGCCGACCTTCGGTTTTTCTTCGTTGACGGTGCCGGTGAACCCGGCGCGCAGATGTTTCGGTGTTTCGGCCATGGAGAGCCTCCTCTTTCGGTTGCCCCGGGAAAACTGGCTTTGTCCATGTTTGGTTCCAACCTTCGCCGACGGGAGACGGCCGCAGGCGGCACCCGGTATTTTACCGTAGAACGGCGCGGCGGCGGATGCCGGCTCTCGACTTGCCGGGCGACATTGCCTAAACATGTCATCCTTTCCGGATATCCTGTCCGCACCGGATATTCATCCGCCTCCCGCCCCCTGCAAAGGAAACTCCCTTGTCCGCCGCCGACCGCAAGATCTTTTCCCGCCCGCATGCCGCCTTCCTGTTCGACATGGACGGCACGCTGCTGAATTCCATCGCCGTCGTCGAGCGTGTGTGGGGCGCATGGGCCGAGCGTCACGGTCTCGAGCCGGAGGTGTTCCTGAAAACCGTTCACGGTGTCCGCGCCGTCGATACCATCCGCAATCTCGCTTTGCCGGGCGTCGATGCCGAGAAGGAAGCTGACGATCTGCTGCAGGAGGAAATGGAGGATGTCGAGGGCATCATCCCGATCCCCGGCGCGCTGGATTTCCTCGCCGCGTTGCCGGAGGACCGCTGGGCGATCGTCACCTCGGCACCGCGAGATCTGGCGCATCGGCGGATGATCGCCGCCGGCATCCCCTTTCCGAAAGTGATGGTAACGGGCGAAGATGTCTCCGCCGGCAAACCGAGCCCGGAATGTTACCTGCTCGGCGCCGAGCGGCTGGGCGTTCCGGCCGACCAATGCGTCGTCTTCGAGGATGCCGTTGCCGGCATCCTGGCCGGAGAAGCCGCCGGGGCGGAAGTGGTGGTCATCACCACAACCCATGCCAGCGCCCACGACACGCCGCATTTTTCGATGGATAGCTATGAGGCGCTGCCCGTCGGCAAGACCGCGGAAGGCCTGCTCACGCTGTCGCGCCGGTAAAGCTTCATCCCGGCGGCGGGTTTCCGTCAGGAAAAATTGCCGATCAGTTTTACACCGATGATGATCGCGTAGACCAAAAGGCCGGCAATGACGGTGGCCATGCTGGCGGCAGGTCTGCGCTCCTGGACATATTGCGGCATGGCCGGGTCTTTCCTGTGTTGCATCCGATACTCCATGCGGACTGCCGGAAAAGCGCCTGCGCGCCGTTTCTCCGGCCGGTCCGTCACTTCGGCGTGATGTTTCGTCCCAGCCCGCGCCGGGCCTCGCGGTGCGGTTCTGCACGCTGGGCCGGTCATGCGGTCACGGGACGCTCTCACGCCGTGATGTCCGGATTTTAGGGTGGTGGACAGCTATGCCGTGTATCCAAGGATACAGGAGATTTCGGCCGTTTCGGCGGGTTGTGCTTGTTTCCGACGCTTTTCGGCCGCAATTCGGGCGGCCGGGATGATGCGCCCCCTTATGTCAGGGCGGAAGACACATCTCAGGGTTGAGTATCGAGAACAAGCATCGGCCCGCGCCGTCACTCGATGAAGACCCTGACGGTGGCCGCGCGACCCATGGCATCGATGACCGTCAGGGTCGAATAGCCGTTGCCGTCGGGAAGCCATTGGGTTGTCCGCCGCCGTGAGGCTTCTTCCAGCGGCTTGCCATTGGCGAGCCAGCGGAAGGGCGCGCGTCCGCCCTGTAGCTTGAGGGCGAGCGGCATCAGTTCGCCGCTCGACAGGCTGCCGAGTTCGACACGCGCGCCCTCCGGCGGATAGATGATCTGCGGCGCCGCCTCGCGGGTGGAAGAGGCAAGCAGGCCGCTCGACGTCATGGAGAAACGCCGCTGGCTGATCGGCAGGTCCGCCTGCTGGATGCGGATGGCGCCGGACGGCGCCCGCGGCAGGGCGGTAATCGCAATGCCCGATTTCGCAAACCCCTCGAAGAGGATCGGCGCTGCGGAAGCAAAACCTGTCAGGCCGGGCACCGCGCCGTTATCCGGCCTGCCGACCCAGACGCCGAGCACGTAATTGCCGTCGAAGCCCACCGACCAGGCATCGCGATAGCCGTAGCTGGTGCCGGTCTTGTAGGCGATGCCGCGCTGGACGGCGCCGAGCGGCGGCACGACGCCGGAGAGGATGTCGGCGACATGCCAGGCGGCCACCGGCTCCAGCAGCGGCTCGCCGTCGATCTCGCCCGGAATGTCGCGGATGCCGTCGCCGAGACGCACCGGCTTGCCGCGGTTGGCGAGGCCGGCGTAAAGCTGCACCAGATCCTTGAGCGTGATGCCGACGCCGCCGAGGCCGATGGCAAGGCCCGGCGTTTCGTTGGCGGGCAGCACCGTCTGCACCTCGCCGCGGCGGAACCGCACCATCAGCCGCGTCGCGCCGACGGCATCGAGCAGCCGCACGGCCGGCACGTTGAGCGAGAGCTGCAGCGCCTGGCGGATACTGACGTCACCCTGGTAGGTCATGTCGAAGTTGCGCGGCCGATAGCCGAAAAAATCCGCCGGGCGGTCTTCGATGATGGTTTCCTGGGCGACAAGGCCCTGTTCGAAGGCCAGGCCGTAGATGAACGGTTTCAGCGTCGAGCCCGGCGAGCGGTACACCCGGCTCATGTCGATCCATCCCGAGCGGCTGGTATCGAAATAATCCGCCGAGCCGACCTCGCCGATGATCTCGCCGGTGTGCACATCGGCCATGACCATGGCGATGGAGACTTTCGGGCCGAGCTTGGCGGCCGCCTCGCGGGCAACGGTTTCCAGCCCCTGCTGCACCTTGCGGCGCAGCGTCGTCTTGTGCTGCATCACGCCCGGCTCCTTGCGCAGCGCCGCTTCCGCCAGGTGGGCGGCAAAGGCCGGCAGTTGCAGCCGGCGCGTCGGAATGGCGGAAAGCTCCGCACGCTCGGCCTCGCCTTCGCCGATGACATCGACGACGGCCATGCGGCTCAGCACCCGCTTGCGGGCCGCTTCCGCCGCCGCGAGATGCCGGTCCGGCCGGCGTTTTTCCGGCAGCTGCGGCAGGGCGACGAGCAGGGCCGCCTGCGCCACGGTCAGCCGCCGCGGCTCCTTGCCGAAATAGGCAAGGCTTGCGGCGCGCACGCCTTCGAGATTGCCGCCATAGGGGGCGCGGGTCAGGTAGAGATTGAGGATGTCCTGCTTGCCGAGCCGCCGCTCGATCTGCACGGCGCGGACGATCTGCAGCAGTTTCGAGCCGAAACTGCGGCCGTCGCGCGGTTCGATCAGGCGCGCCACCTGCATCGACAGCGTCGACGCGCCGGAAACGATCCGCCCGTTGGTGACGAGCTGGTAGGCGGCGCGGCCAAGCGCCATGAAATCCACGCCGGCGTGGTCGTAAAAACGTCGGTCTTCGTACGCGACCAGCATCTTGAGGAACTGTGGATCGACATCCTCGGTCGTCGCCTTCAGCCGCCAGCGGCCTTCCGGCGTGGCAAAGGCGCGCAGAAGCTGGCCGTCCGCATCCAGGACCTCGGCGGAAACCGTCGCCGCCGCTTCGAGCGGCGGCGGATAGGCGCGGTCGGCGGCATCGAGCCCGTAGGCGGCGGCAGCGGTGATGCCGGCTGCCGCCACGAGACCGATGCAGACTTTGCGCCAGATCGCCATGGCCGCCTTACTCTGCTTTCAGGACTTCCATACGGCCGGTCGCCGTACGGGCTGAAAACTGCGGGCGATACATGTCCTCGACATTGGCGGCCGGATGGTCGTAGGTGCCGGGCGTCACGGCGCGGACGACATAAGCAAGCGTGATATCGCTCTTGTCGCCTTCCTCGCGGGTGTAGGCAGCTACGAAGCGGTCGCTGCGGAATTCGGTGTGGGCGGCGCTCTGTTCGCCGATCCATTCGAAATTCGCAAGCTGGGCGCTGTCCACCAGGCTCGGATTGTCGATCTCGAACCCGGCGGGCAGAAGGTCGCTGATCAGGATGCGCGAAGCCCAGGAGTTCTTCTCCACGACCTTCAGCACCACGACGTAGCGTTCGTTCTGCTTTGCCTGGCTGACATTGGCTTCCTCGCCGTCGAGCGTGTAATAGGTGCGCTCGATTTCGAAGCCGTCGCCGCCGGCCGGCAGCGGCTGCAGCGGCGCCGCGACCGTGGTCACCACGGCGGTGACGGGGTCGTTCGTCCGGTTGGTGACCGTGACCGGCTGCTGCAGCAGCTCGTCACCGGTGATCCGGCTCTGGTAGCCGCCCTGGTGCTCGCTGCCGTTGATGTCGATCTTCAAGTCGGTGTCGGCGTGCTTGATCGCCCGGGCGGCGAGCAGCATCCAGGGCTGTTCCTGCGTGCTGGCGTAGCGGGACTTTTCCCAGTCCCTGGCGACGATGGCCGAGAGCGCTGGAATGATTTCCGGAACCGGGCGGCTTTCGGCGGCCAGTGCCAGCACGGCAGCGTCGTCGCGCAGGGCCGAACCATAGTCCGAACGCGACAGGCTGACATTGGTCACCAGCGACGACATGTCCAGCGCCTTGGCGAAGACGAGGCGCGAACGCTGCGCATCGCCATACAGCGCCAGTGCCGCAGCGATATGCGCCTTGGCAAGCGGTGTCTGGAACTCGTCGATTGCCGTATCGGCATAGTAGCGCAGGTCGCTGATCGCGGCCTTGCGGTTGCGCGCCAGCACATAGGTCGCGTAAGCGATCTCGTTGCCGCGGCCGGTGATGTTGGTGTCGTAGCCGACGGCGTTCTGCAGGTTGTCGAGCGCCACGACCAGCGACCGTTCCGGAACGTCGTATTTCTGTTCGCGGGCACGGGTCAGGAAGTCGGTGACATAGGCGTCGAGCCAGAGATCGCCGGAACCGGGGCTCCACAGCCCGAAGCTGCCGGTGGACGACTGGTAGGAGAGCACGCGGTAGATCGCGTCCTGCACCCGCTTCGGCACTTCCGTGTCCTCGGCGATATCGGACTGCTTGGACAGTTCGCTCAGATAGAGCAGCGGCATGGCGCGGCTGGTCGTCTGTTCGGCGCATCCGTAAGGGTAGCGGTCGAGGCTCATCAGCAGTGCCGGGATGTCGAAGGCGGCGGAGCGCGTGACGTTGAGGCTGACGGAGGCGCCCTGCAGCATGCTGTCTGCCAGAAGCTCGCTATTGATCGTCAGGCTGCCATTGGCGGCAACGGTGATCGGCCGGCGCGTTGTGATCGGCAGCGAGGACGGCCGAACGGGGATATTGACCGACTGTTCCCAGCTGGCGCCATCGGCACCGGAGAGGCGGATGGTGATCAGGCCGTCGCCGGCATAACCGCCCATCAGCGGCAGGGTGATATCCGACTTGCCGCCGGCTTCGAGGCGGATGGTGCTTCCGGCAGCGGCCGGATCGACGGTCACCACGTCGTTGCTCGTCACCTGCAACTGGTAGTCGCCGGCAGGCGCATCCGTATTGGCGATATCGATGCGCAGGTCCGAGAGGTCCCCGGGGGCGAGGAATTTCGGCAGGCTGGCCGTCACCACCACCGGATCGCGGATGATCACGTCGGAGGTGGCATGGCCGACGCCGTGCTTCGACCAGGCGACGGCCATCAGCCGCGCCGTGCCGTTGAACTGCGGGATATCGAAGTTGACGGTCGCCTTGCCTTCGGCGTCGAGCTTGACCGGGCCGGAGAAGAAGGCAACCAGCTTTTCGGTCGGAGGGCTGCCGTTCAGCGGACCTTCGCCACCGTCGCCGCCGGTGCGCAGGCGGCCCATGGCCCCCAGCGAACCGTCGATCAGACGGCCATAGATGTCGCGGATTTCGAGACCGAGCATGCGCTGGCCGAAATACCAGCCATCCGGATCCGGCACCTTGTAGCGCGTCAGGTTGAGGATGCCGACATCGACGGCGGCGAGTGTCACATAGGCCTCGTTGCCGACATCGGCGCCGCTGACCTGGATCGGCACGGAAAGCTCGCCGCGCGGCAGGATCTTTTCCGGCGCGCTCAGCGTGATCTTCAGCTTGCGATCACCGGGATCGACGGTCAGCCACTTGATGCCGATGGCGCGCATCGGCATGCGGCTTCCCTGCGCGTCGCCCGGCCTGTAGAGCGTGGCGGTCACATAGGCACCGGCACCCCAATCGGCGGTGACCGGCAGCTCGACTTCGCCGCCTTCGGCCGGAATGCTGGCGAGCTTGGTCGTCAGCAGGTTTTCGGCGCCGACGGTCACCAGCAGTTCGCCGGCAAAGCGCGGGCTGACCTTCAGCCTGGCGACTTCGCCCGGTGCATAACTCTCCTTGTCGAGGGCGATTTCCAGGCCGTCGGGCGTTTCCGTCGAGGTCGCCTCCACGTACCAGCCGGCGTCGAATTCGACGCTCGACTGCGGGCCGTCGACGGCGGCCGTCTCAACTTCCAGCCGGTAGCGGCCCCAGCTGACCGGGGCCTCGATGGCGGCGCCGTCGGTGGTGGCGTTGACCGTGCCGGTGGCGACCTGGCTGGTGGTCAGGATCGGCTCGTAACGCCAGCTGTTGCCGTCGCGATACCATTGGTAATTGCGCGAGACCGACAGGAGTTTCCACTGCAGGCCCTGCATCGCCTGCTTGTTACCGGCAGCATCGACGCCGATGACGTTGAAGCGGGCCATCGTGTTTTCGGCCAGGTCCGTGCCGAATTCCGGCTTGATGCCGATGCGTGCCGCATCGGATTTGACCGGCAGCGTCAGCGACCGCTCCACGGCACGGCCGCCGGCTTCGCGCATCCGCACCGTGATGTCGGCGCTGAGCAGCTGTGTCGTGGACGGCACGTCGGCGACGGTGACGTCGATCACCGCCTTGCCGTCGTCGCCGATGGTCGGCAGGCCTTCCAGCGGGAAGCGGGATTCGTCGTCGCCGGCATCCTCGTCGGCGAGGCCGAAGAAATACCCCTTGAAGGCGTCGCTGGTGCGGGTGCGCTTCAGCGACACTTCGCCTTCGAGTTCGAGGCCTGCGGCCGGTGCGCCGTAGAGGTAGCGACCGTCGATATCCACCTGCGCCGGCGTGCCGATCTCGATTTCCTTCGCGGCGCTCGTCATGTCGAATTCGACCCGGTCGGGGACGAAGTCCTCGACGAGGAACTGCTTTTCGGCGATCGCCGTGCCGTTCGGATCGGTGAAGATCTGCATCGACCAGGTGCCGCGCATGGCGTTCGGCAGGAGGTCGAGATCGTAGGTATAGCCGCCCATCGTGCCGGTGCGCACCACACGACGGTCCTCGACGCCGTCCGGGCGGTTGAAGATGAAGGTGAGCGGCAGGTTTTCGATGGCAAGGCCAGCGCTGTCGCGGGCGAGCGCCGAGGCGTGCACGGTTTCGCCGACGCGGTAGATGCCGCGTTCGGTCCAGCTCAGCACGTCGATGGCGCCGGGCGAGGCGCGCCCGGTGACGCCGCGATCGGACAGATCGAAGCCGGCGCGGGTCATGTCGAGGAAGACATAGTCCTGCTCGCCGTTCTGTGCAGTGATGATCGCCGGCACCATGGCGGCCGTGCCGCGCAGCAGGCCGGCGCTGAGGGTGGCGCGGCCCTCCGCGTCGCTGGTCGCTTCGCCGAGGATTTCGTTGTTCTTGGCAAGAAGCTGCAGCTTGACGCCGGCGATCGGCTTGGCGGTGGCCAGCGACCGCGTGAAGACGGTCAGGCCGTCCGTGCCGGTATAGGTGGACAGGCCGGTGTCGGAGACGACGAACCACTGCGTGGCGCGGTTGTCCCAATATTCCTGGTGCGCCTCCGGCACCTGCGCCGTCAGCACATAGACGCCGGGCTTGCGCTGCGGCAGGGCTTCGTCGACGGGGAAGCTGGTGACCACGTCCTTGTTGAGGTCAGGCGTGATTTCCAGCGAGCCTTCCCAGACGAGCTCGCCCATTTCGTCGCTGATGCGGCTGGCATTGTAGCCGTCCATCTGCGTCAGGAATTGCGAGTTGGTCAAAAGCGTGGCGATGTTGCGGTCGCCGACGCGATAAAGCTGGAGATTGGCGCTGGTGGCATTGACCGAAACCAGCGGAATGCCGCGGCGGGCGGTGCCCGGCAGCACGAAGCTGTCGCCGGTGAAGCGGACGCTCGCCGAGCGATCCTTGACATAGATGTCGATGTCCACCTGCTTTTCGAGGTTTTCCTGAACGGAGGACGGCAGGCCCGGCCGCAGGCTGATGCGGTAGCGGTCGCCATGCACGAGGCCGTCGATGCAGATTTCCGTGCCCTTGGCTTCCAGCCCCTGCGGCGCGGCGCCGTTGATGGTGACGAAGGTCGAATAATCCGTGCCGCTCTTGACCAGCGCCTCGGAGAACTGCACGCAGGCCCGCGGCGTGGCGCTGTCGGCGTCGATGGTGTGGTTGGTGACGCGGAAACCCTGCTGCTCGCGCAATGTCACATAGTCGGAATGGACGAGCGGATCGTCGACCAGCGCCAGGCTTGCCTTATAGGCGTTCAGCGCGTTGCGATAGTTCTCGGAACCCGCCAGCGCCGATGCGAAGGCAGCAAGGGCCTGGGCCCGCGTCCCCGTCGTGCGGCTGGCCTGATAGGCGTTGAGACCGGCGAGCGTGCCCTGCCGGGACAGGTCCGTGCCGCTCGATGCCTTGGCGCCGGTGCGCGTCAGCTCGATCCACAGGCCGACATTGTCCTTGTCGTAGGCGAGCGCCGACTTGAACGCCGTCATCGCCCGTTCGAGATTGGACACGGCGCGTTCGGCGAGACCGGCGGACGAAAGCCCCAGGATGCCCTGGCCGCTCTGGTCGTCGACCGTCAGGCTGTCCCTGAATTCGCGCGCCTGCTGCACCAGTTCGTCGGAGACGAAGGGCAGGGAAGGAGCGGCGCCGATATCCTTTTCGGCGCTGACATCGACGACCTTGCCGGCGACGGCGCCGGGGAAGCTGTTGATTTTACTGAAGTCGGACTTCAGGAAGCACCACTTCACCTTCGGATTGTAGGTGAACGCCCGGCAGGCCTGATCGCCGAGGCAGATCGTCTGGCATTGATCGAGCGACACCTCGGTTTCGGTCCTGAGGTCGAAACCGAAATAATCGCCGTCCTTGACGGTGATGATCTCGCGTTTCGTTTCCGCGGCCGTCGCCGGAAGGAGCGGGGTGAAGAGAAGGAGAAGAAAGGCGGAAAAGCGGATGAGTGCGCGCATAGACATAAAGTCCTCCCAACGCTGCCCGTTTATCGGTCCAGTCTTCCGGCTTCTGCACGGCTTGTCAACGCATGGTCATGCGACCGTCTGCGTGATGCGTGATTGCAACCAAAAGAGGTGTCCCCGGCGAATCAATACTGAATTTAAGCCAACGCGTTCCGCAAAGTCATCTTTCCGGACCACATGGGTTTTCAACGGAAGGGAGTGGGAATTTATTCGCCGGCCTGGAGAAAAATCTTCGGCGCGGCTTTTTCCGCGACTATTTTTGGGCTTTATTTTGGTCGTCTGCGCCGGTAACGCCACTGTCCCGCCGCAGGCATGTCAGAAACGCACTTCGAGCAGCGAAAAATCGTCGGGCAGCGGCCCGTCGCTGTTGAAGGTGCGGACCCATTCGTGGATGGCCGTCGGGGTGTCGCCGGTTTTGGCCGCGAACGCCGCCAGATCATCGACGGAGAGCATGTCGCCTTCCGGGCCGTTGACCTCGAATGTGCCGTCGCTGAGGATCAGCAGACGGTCGCCGGGTCCGACATGGACGGACTTGCATTCGTAGTCGATATCCGGGAAGGCGCCGATCGCGATGCCGCCGATGGTGATGAGCAGTTCCGGCTCGGCCTCCGGCGCATCGGCGCGGATGAGGATCGACGGCGGGTGGCCGCCGGTCGCATAACGCAGTTCCCCGGTGCTCTTGTTGTAGACGCCGTACCAGATGGTGAAAAACATATTGTTTTGTTTTTCCATCGGAAAAGTGGCGTTGAGCGCGGCAAGCACCTGCGTCGGATCGCGGAAATCGGCATTGGTGAGCGCCGAGGCGCGCAGCACGTTGATCGCCGTGACGGACAGCAGGGCGGCGCCGACGCCATGGCCGCAGACATCGAGCAGGTAGAAAGCGAAGTGGTCGTCGTCGAGGGCGTGATAACCGAAGGAGTCGCCTCCCAGTTCCGTCGACGGCACCAGCAGCCAGTCGGTCTTCGGCGCCTGGTTTCTCTTGTCCGGCAGGATGGAAAAGACGTAACGCGTCGCGTCGGAGAGTTCCTCTTCCAGGCGCGCCTGGGTTTTTTCGAGAAGCAGGTTCTTCTCGGCCAACTGATCTTCCACCGCTTCGCCATGCTCGATCATGGCTTCGTAGAGCAGTTTGAGATCTTCGAATTCGGCCGAGAGCCGCTCGATTTCCGCATGGGCGCGGTCAAGTTCCGCTTGCTTCTCGTCCTGGGACAGGGATTGTTGGTCAGACTGAGGATTTGACATTTCGTTCATGTTTCTGTGTGATTTTGGCTGCCAGTCGCCGAGAGAAGTGCTTGATTACACTTTAAACTTGAAACAATGAGAAAAAATCTCGCGACGGGCATCGTTCTTTTCGTTTCAGGCCTGGAGTGAAATGTTCTCGGCTTTCCTGTAACCCTTCGTCCGGTCGGTTATCTTTTCGGGTGATCGATCAATCTACACTGGAATTGCGGTATGAATTCAAGAGCGGAACCATCAGAAAAAACAAACTTCGCGCTGTTGTTGCAATTCGACATGCAGATCGACGGTTTTTCGTCCAATTGGGCCTATTGCGATCGCTTATCCTCGTTCGTGGCGCGGATGATCGGCCACAACAGGACGGATTCCCTTTTGTATTCGAACCTATTCTCGTCTGCATTCAACGAATTGCTGGAGACGGCCTTCCGGATTCACGGACGTGGTGGTGATTTCGTCTGCCGCGTATGGCGCAACGGTCCGACTGATCGGATCGAGCTGACAATACCTTGTGATGACGAACTGGGGGCTTTCTACAATGAAGCCGTCACCACACTTGCCGCAGATAACCTTGCCGAGCGTTATCACGCCGCACTTTTTTCGGAAGGGCCGCTGCAGCCTTCCATTGGACTGATGGAACTGGCCGTCGATTACAATGCTCGCCTTTCAATAGCAGCTGCGGGAGACCGCGCTATCCAACTCGTCGCGGAGTTGTCTCTTGAGGATGTAAACCAGTGATGCTCGATACGTTAACGCCAACCTACACGGCCCGGTTTGACGAAAACAGCCAGGAACTCTCGTTCGTCGGCTCCATGCGCCCGCAACACGAAGCCGACATGGCCAAGTGCCTGCAGGTGCTTGAGCAATCGCTGCGCTCTGTTCGCGGCACGCTTTACATCAACGTCAAGCGGTTGGTACGGGTCAACAACATCGCGTTTCGCATTCTGGCGGCTGCACTGGTCAATGCGGCAGCAGAGCGCCCGGATCTGAAAATTAAGATCATCACCTCTAGCGTGGTCGGCTGGTCTACGAAAAAGTTCGGGGGGCTGAGTGCAGTCAACCCCGGCATCATCGTTGAAGAGTATGATAGCGAATTCTATCCTGGCCAAGCGTTTCTCGAAGAAGGTGGCTTCATTCCGGTACTGCGCACGCAGACGAAGATGACCTGGCGGCATGAGCGCAACATTCTCCCGCGCCACGGATTGAAGAAGGGCATGACGGTCGCCGACATCTGCTGCGGTATCGGGGACTTCGCTGTTCTGCTGCAAAAGGAATTCGAACCATCGCGGCTTGTCGCACTCGACCATTCCAAGTCCAGTCTTGCCTATGGCCGCCAAGTGGCCGCTGAATTCGGCGTGGCGGGCATCGAATATATTTACGGCGACGCGTCGGAAATGCTGCTGGGAGGTAACCAGTTCGATTTCGTGACGGGCCGTCATGCGCTGCAGATCTTCAACAAGCCGGAACTCATCATCAAGGAGCTGTTGCGAATCTGCAAGCCGGGTGGACGGGGATACGGGACCAATGAAAAATTCTCTCATTGCCTAGGCGAGCCGCGGGGGGAAACCATCCAGTGGACCTACAACGAGATGACCAAACTGTTTGCGGATTTCGATATGGATCTGGAGTTCGGTCCAAAGAGTTCGCGGGCGCTCAAGCATTCGGGCTTTGAAGATGTCCGCATCGAATCCTTCATGGTCACTAACAATGACGGCGATCCGCAGGATTTTGCCGACATGATCGAAGCGTGGGAGGAGATGTTTGCTGGCGACATGTGCACGCAGCGCGGCGATCCGCCTGAGTTCGTCGAGCGCCTGCGCCGTGGCTTCCGTGATCATATCTACGCAGCCCTCCATCCTGGCGGATATGCAGGGTGGCCGATCTGGGTCGCTTCGGGACGTAAGCCGGCATGAGCGAGATCATTGAAACACCGCGGCGCTTCAGCCTTGCGCCGCGCACTTTCCGCACGAAATTCGTCTTGGTCGTTGGCGGCGCGCTCCTGGTGGACCTGGTACTAGCGGGCGGGGTCGCACTCTGGAACGTCAACCGTCTTTCGACAAATGCGACGCAGCAGGTCGGTCGTGGCCTTGAAAAGGCGACGACGGAATATCTGCAGAACTACATCGGAACGACTGTCGAACGGACAGATCTGCTGCTCGACCGCTACCATTCCGAGGTAAGCGCGCTTGCAGGTTCGATGCAAACACTGATCGACAATCCGTCGCTCTACGAGAAGCTCGGGCAGACACTGGAGGCCGATGGTAAGTTCACGACGTCACTGACCTATAACTCGAAGGGCAACTGGTGGCAGAACCAGCCTGGTGAGGCGTCGGCGGTAACGGTCTGGGGTTATCTTCTAGACGAGCAAAAACAGCCGCTGCCGCATGTGCGCGACATGGTTCGTGACTCCGCAGCCTTCGATATCTTCGGCCCAAGCCTGTTGAAGGCCGGCCCACCGAAGCTTCAAATGTATTTTCTCGGGCCGCGTAGCAGCCCGATCCTGCGTTCCACGCCCTACAACGACCAGGGGTCGGTTTTCGATCAGGTCTATCCCGGTCACAACAATACCAACTGGTGGGATTTCTACTTTCCCGGTCTCTACGAGTCGTATCAGGCTTGGCTGAAAAATCCTGCCGAAAGACCTTTCGAATCCAATACTGTGACATTGTCGCCTTACCTGGATGGCATAACGGGTAAGATCATCGTCAGCTTCTTCGAGCCGGTTTACACGCCTGATCGATCGGACCTGAACGGCGTGGTCGGCGTCGACCTGACGCTTGATCAATTGTCCGACATCGTGCAAAGCGTCAAGATCGCAGAGACCGGCTTCGCCTTTCTGGCTATGTCCAACGGTAACGTATTGGCTGTCACCGAGGCCGGTGAAAAGACACTCGGCGTCAAGATCGACAATTCAGGTGGTTTCGATCGGACTCTTGCACGCAGCTCGCAACCGGCCCTTGCGAGTCTGAAAATGCCTACGTCACCGGAAACGGTCATTTCACGCATTTCGCTGAACGAGAACGGCGAGGAAGTCCCTTATATTGTCCTGTTCAAGCAACTTGCGCCGACCAATCTCTATTCCGGCAAGGCGCCTGTGACGAAAGAGACGATGTCGCTCGGCTTCATGGTGCCTGAGAGGGAAATTTACGCTTCGCTAATTGCCGCACAGAAAGAGATTTCGGAAGCGACTCAACATGTTCTGTTCTGGCAAGTCGGAATGTTGCTGATTTGCCTGGTCGTGGTGCTTACTGCTGTGTTTGCAATCTCCGGCCGTATAACTGCGGGTCTCAGCGCACTTGCGAATGCTGCCAACCGCCTTCAGAAGAAGGATTACTCTGTACGGGTCAATATCCCGAGCCGTGATGAAGTCGGTGCTGTCGGCGTCGCTTTTAACAATATGGCCGAAGAAATTCGTTTTCATACGGAAAACCTCGAAAATCTTGTCGAAGAGCGAACGCATGAATTGGCACTGGCCAACACGGAGATCAACGAACTCAACAAGAAGCTCAAGAGCGAGAATCTGCGCCTCGGCGCGGAGCTGGACGTCGCCCGCCACATCCAGAAGATCGAGGTTGCCGGCTACATGGAGCCGGCCGACGAGGTGGGGGGCGATTATTTCGACGTCCTGCACGACGGCTCCCGGATCAAGGTCGGCATCGGCGACGTGACCGGCCACGGCCTGGAAAGCGGCGTTCTGATGCTGATGGTCCAGTCGGTCGCCCGCGCGCTGCAGGAGCAGGGCGACGAAGACCCGCGGACCTTCCTCGAGGTCCTGAACCGGGCGATCTACAAGAACATCGAGCGCACCAAGACCGACAAGCATCTTTCGCTCGCCTTCCTCGACTACCAGGACAAGCACATCACGCTGTCGGGCCAGCATGAGGAGGTTCTGCTCGTTCGCCGCGAGGGAGAGGTCGAGCGGATCGATACGGTCGATCTCGGCTTCCCGATCGGGTTGGAAAGCGACATCGCGCCGTTCATCTCGACCCGCGACATTCCGTTCGACAGCGGCGATATCATCGTGCTGCACACGGACGGCGTGACCGAGGCGGAGAGCCCGACGGGCGAACTCTTCGGGCTGGAGCGGCTTTGCGAAAGCGCCCGCAAATACAGGGACTGCGACAGCGCCGAAGATATCAAGGAAGGCATCATCGCCGACCTGATGGCACATATTGCGACCCAGAAGATCCACGACGACATCACACTCGTAGTGATGAGGCACAGATAAAGGCCATGACAATTCATTTCGGCGACATCATTTTCAAGAACGAGCCGACGGCGTTCGGCAACCGTCTGCAGCTGGCGGAAGGTCCCATCGACCTCAACTGGTATCATTGCAGCGTGACATCGGAATTTCTCGGCGAATTCTTCGCGCTGCGTTGCGGCGCGACGAACATGGACTACAACGAGGCGCGCCACAGCATCGGTTATCTCGTCAACGAACTCCTGGAAAATGCCATCAAGTTCCGCGCACCGGGGGACATCGTCATCGAAACGACGCTCGATGAAAACCATTTCGAGGTCAAAGTCACCAATCTGATCAACGTGGAGACCTCCGACCGTTTCCAGCCCCTGCTCGCCGAGTTGACCTCGCGCGATCCCGGCGAACTGCTGATCGAACGGATCGAAGCCAATGCGGAAGACGCATTTTCCAGTGGATCGGGGCTTGGCCTTCTGACCTTAATGAGCGACTATGGCGCCCGACTGGGATGGCGATTCAGCCCTGTTGCCGAAGGCAACAACATTCGTCTAGAAACTTTTGCTGCCCTTGATTTCGCCTGAGGTCGGGCTCTTTTTGGAGTATATTGAGTCATATGGAAATCAAAACAAACGAATATCGTGTGTGGAGCGACGGCGCGGCGATACACTATGAGGGAACGATGCGCCTTTCGGGCACGGAAGCCTATGCTCCCATCCTGGAACTGATGCAGGAGGTCATGGCCTCGAAGCCGCAGACCATCCTGCTCGACCTCACCGAACTGGAGTTCCTGAACAGCTCGGGCATCAACCTCCTGGCGAAATTCACCATCGAAGTGCGCAAGCAGCCGGGCATCGGTCTGTCCGTCAAGGGATCGACGCGCATTCCGTGGCAGTCGAAGTCGCTGCCGAACCTGAAGAAGCTTCACCCGGCGGTCGCGCTCGTCATCGTCTGAGGCAGAGGGCGGCAAGTTCCCTTGCCGCCGGCCGGTCTTCCCGGGGACCGAGACCGCGCGTGAGCGCGGCCACCAGATCCGGATCAGCCCGTCGCCTGGCGGCAGCCCAATCGAATTCAAGGACGGCGCCCAGCCGTCTTTTTCGTATGATGTCTTCGCCATCGCCGCTGAATGGCCGCTCGCCCGTCAAAAGCCAGAGGCCGACGGCCGACAGCGCCCAGATATCGGCCGGCGGACCGGTTTCCCCGGACAGTTGTTCGGGCGCCATCCAGGCCGGTGTTCCCGCCAGTTCGACGGCATGGAGCGGATCGTCGGCCGACAGCGCCGCTATGCCGAAATCGATCAGCACCGGTTCGTCGCCGCGAAACAGGATGTGGCCGGGCTTGATATCCCCATGGATGACGCCGCGGGCGTGAAGATAGGCGACGGCTTCGGCGAGCGTGCCCAGCAGGCGCCTGACGGCGATGTTGTCGTCGAAGCGCGCCGCCTGCTCCGGTGCGGCGAGGGAGGGCTGCAGATATTCGAAACCCAGCCAGTCGCCGCCCGCTTCGAGGAGGGTGGCGAACTGCGGATGGGAAAGCGTCGAGGCCAGTCGCTTCTCGCGCTCGAAACGCCGTGCCGCGACCGGATCGGTGCCGTCGAAGCCCTGAGAGAAATGCCTGACGACCATGGGCAGGCCGGCCATCGAGACGGCCTCGTAGACCCGCAGCCCGCCCGCTTGCCGCAGGAGCTTGAGGCAGGCAGGCGGGGTTTTCTCCGACATGGCGGCGATCAGATCGCGCCGATCCGTTGCCACAGCGGCAGGGCACCGGCCAGGATGACCTCGGCGTTTTCCCGCAGGATGCGGCGGTTCTCCTCCGCATCCTGAATGAGTTCACCTTCCTGGCGAAGGCGGTCGCCCCGCTTTTCGAGAAGGGCCCACATGGCGTCCGTCAGCGCTTCTATGTCCGGCGCCGTTCCGGTGACCAGCACCTCGTAGGCAAGCATTTCGATCAGGCGTACCGTGACCGCCGAGCCGGTCGCTGCCGCGGCCAGGGCGCAGACCGCGCGGCCCTCGTCGGCGCAGGCGGCGAGATGGGCAAGGTTGAAGGCACGCACGCCGGCAAGCGCCTCTTCCGAGATCGAATTGGGCATGAGCATGGCCTGGCGGGTGCCGACCATCATGCCGAGCACTTCCCGCGGAGAGGCGCTTTTGGCTGCCGCATGCGGCAGGTCGCGCAGTTCGCCGATCGTATGCGGCTTCTCCGTCAGCGCCTCGAAGGCCGGCGTGTAAAAACCCTCGTTCAAGGTCGCCTCGCCGCGCGGGATCTTCACCGTGCGGGTGATTGCCAACGGCGGGACGACCAGGGAGAGGCGCTTTTCGCTGATCCGATGATCCAGCCGCCGCTCGGGAATGGGCCGGGCGCCGCGCATATAGATGTCGCGGCGGAACGTGCGCTGCAGGAAATAGTCGCGCGCCGTTTCGGACAATGCCGGCGGCAACTGGGCGAGGAGGTCGCGTTGCTCTCCGCTCAATGAAAGGTCCGGAAAGTTTTCCAACAGGTTGGCGGTGCCGACAAAGGACAGTTTTGCGCCGGAGAGGTCCCTGGCGACATCCATCTGATAACAAGGAGCCCAGTGCTCGTTGAGATATTCGTGGGACAGATAGGCGACATTGGCGTTGTCCCGCTCTTTCTTGAGGCCTTTCAGCATCTCTTCGGAAAGGCCGACGGCGCCGGCATCGGCGAACTGCAATGCACGTTCCAGCGATTGCACCACTCGGCGGTCGGAACGGTCATGTCCCACGCCCGAAAACATCAGCAGCATGCGCTGCAGCGGGATGACGGACGCCCAGCCGGGCAGGGCGTTGTAGGTCACGTAGACCATGCCGCCGGGCTTGAGATAGCGGTCGATGAAGCGGACGATATGCTGGCGATTTTCGAGGCTTACCCAGCTCCAGACGCCATGAAGCGCGATGTAGTCGAAAGAGGGCAGGTCGTTGACCTTTCCGGCGTTGAGCTCCTCGAACGACGCTTCCTCGAGCTGGATGTTGCCGACCTTGCCGGCCCCCGCCAGCGCGCGGGCGCGGGCAATATGGGCGGGATTAAAATCGAAGCCCCAGACATGGCTCTTCGGATTGGCGGCGGCAATCACCAGGGCCGTCTCCGCGACGCCGCAGCCCAGCTCACAATAGGTGAAGGGCTGGCCCTGAGCCACCGGTGGCTCGACGCCGCGCAGCATGCAGACGGCATCGAGATGCGCCGGCGTCTGTTCGGCGTAGAAGCCGGGCAGGTATTCGATGTCGGAAACGTAACCTTGCGTCCAGTCGTTCATTGAAACATCCTGATATGTCTATCGTAAATGGGGGAGCGGTTTAAATTCGGTGGTCACCGCCTGCGTGCGCGGTTTTGGCGAGGTGAGCCAGGTGTTCCAGCCGAGACGGCTGGCGGTCGGGCTCTGGCTGTCGGCTTCCAGCGTCAGGTTCGGCACCTCCGCAGCCTTGAGTTCGAGGCGGATGCGGAAAACCTTGTCCGGGCCGAGCGCATTGGCGGCAACGTCGCTGAGGAGCTGCGAACGGTTGCCGTCCGGCAGCAGCGAGCGAAAGTCGCGATAGGTGAGCGCCTGCACGCAGATCAGCACGGTCGAACGGATGTCGAAGGTGCGCTCGCCGATCACCAGGTCGTCTCCCAGGCGCGCGAAGGCGCCGTCACGGTCGTCGCGATGCGGCAGGCGGCTGCGGTCGGCGGGCGCGATTGCCAGCCATTCGCCATGAAACTGCTCGATCTTCAGCTGGTGGCCGAGCGTTCCCGACAACGCCCTTTCGATGGCCATGGCCGAACGGCCCTGGCGCCCGAGTAGCCCGCCGAAGAAGACGAAGGTGGAATCCGGCGCGGCGGTGCGATTGGCGGTGGAGGGCAGGCCGAGCCCGACGATCGACTTCAGCGCGTGATCGATCGGCTGACTGGTGGTCAGCATCGCGGCGCGTTGGCGCTCGACGCTGATGCGGTATTTCGCCCAGGCGCTGTAGAGCAGGCCAGCCAGGCGGTTGTTGAACAGGTCGAAGAATTCGCGCAGCGCCATGTTGCGCTCGCGCACGCTGACCTGCACCAGTTCGCTGAGCGCATGCGGCAGGACACCCGAGGGGCCGGTCAGCCCGACGATGGTCTGCGTCAGTTCGACCGGGCCGCCGCCGCGCGGTCGGCGGACGGAGGTGACCTCGGCGGCGGCGAAGCCCAGCGGCACGGCGGACCGGATGTTGAGCGCGGCATTGGCCGGATCGACACCCTGTCCCACCGGATCGACCGGCGGCAGGCCCAGCCGACGGCTGTCCTGCGCCGCCATCGCCTCGATCAGCTGGATCGCCTGGAACAGTTCGTAGAGCTGCGGCTGCTCGAAGAGATCCGCCTCTAGAGAAGTGCGCGGTCGCCGGCGCGTGCTGGCCATGTCTTCAGTATCCCGGTGCGGCCTTTCACCAGAGCGGTGAGGCGTGAGAAAGAATTGACGCTGGCGTAGAGCCCGAGGAAGCGTTCCAGCACGCTTGCCATCAGGTAGACGCCGTTGCCGGAAAAATTCGGCTCGTCGAAAGTGATGTTGACGTCGATGCCGCGGCAGAAGGCGCTCTGCCCCTGGCTGCGCACGCGCGCCGTGCCGCTTTTGGAGGAGAGCCCGACGATGCCGTCGATCAGTGCCCGCGTCTCGGCGGAATCGCGGAAATCGTAGAGCAGCAGGATTTCGCGCAGGGCTTCGATGCCGCCGTCCGACACCAGGGACAGGTGGTTGAGCGACAGGTGCGAAATGAGCCGCCAGCGACCGCCCTGGCCGAACAGCGGCCGCAGCGTCGAGGTCGGCGCCGTCAGGAGCCGCATCGATTTCACCATGGGCATCGGCTCGACCATGCGCAGTTGCGGCTGGCCGCCGCCGAAAGGCAGCCGTTCCGGCCGGTTGCGGTTGAGGCAGAGCGTTTCGATCGCCAGCACCTCGTCGGCCGGCACGCTGGCGCGAAAATCCGGATCGGCGAACGAGACGTAGACCTCGCTGCCCGGATTTTCCGGGGCCGCCGCCTCGCGCCGCGACAGCCACCAGATCTCATCCTTCCTGCCTTCCTTGAGGCGATCGGCGCCGGCGGCATGCTCGACGCTGTAGAAGCGGTGCACGTCGTTCTGGTTGCCGTCGGAATCGATCGAGACGACCGACTCGATGCTGTAGACTTCGAGACCCTGCGGCCGGCGGCTGTCGGGAACGACGCGGTATTCGGGGCTCTTCTGGTTGAGCGTGATCGGCTCGGCGGTCTGTGGAAAGAGGTTGACGACCGGGACGCATCCAAGCGCGAAAGCCGCTGCCGTCAACGAGCGTTCGAGGCTCGGCGAGGGACGGTTGAGGTAGACGAAGACATCGAGGGTGCGTCCCTTGCGCGCCAGCCGTTCCCGCGCCGGAAAGGCGAGGTCGACGAACAGGAATTTTTCCGGAAAGGCGAAATATTCCGTCAGGATGCGGTAGCCGAGATGCGAAGCCTGCGGATAGGGCAGCAGCCCTTCCTCTTCTGCGAAGCCGCCGGGCGAAAAGGCGCTGCCATCCAGAAAAACCGGATCTGGATCGTTGGCGCCCTCGGCGAAGGCGACCGCGATCGCGTCGTTGAGCAGCAGTTCGTAGAGCGGATAGACGAGTTGCGGCTGGCCGCGAAGGAAGAAGCGCAGCGATTGCGGTGCATGGCTGGCGAAACTTCCGTCCGGCACCGAGACGTCGAGGGTCAGGCGCAGGCAGGCGGTGGCGTTGAGCGCACGCGTCGTTTCAGGCGCGGTGATCGGGCGGCCGGTCAGGGTGGCGGAGCGGATGGTGATCGGATGCAGCGCCACGTCGAACGCGGTGCGATAGCGGCAGCGTTCGCCATCCACCTGCTCCGTGTCGATCAGCGTCTTCGCCGGCACGGTGTAGACGTCCTGCAACTCCTGCTTGGGGTCCATCTGCAGGATCGACATCGAGGGGATCGGCCGGTCGAGATGCGGATAAAGAATGCCGAGCATGGCATTGGTCAGCTCGGGAAAGTCGTCGTCCATCTTCTGCCGCACGCGGGCGGTCAGATAGGCGAAGGCTTCGATGAGGCGGCCGACATGCGGGTCCTCGATCGCATCTTCCGAAAGACGCAGCCGGCCGGCGATGCGCGGGTTCTCGCTGGCGAAAGCGGCTGCTGCCCGCCGGATGTTCAGCAATTCCCGGTTATAGTGAACCAGCAGGTCATCGGACATGGGCCGGGCTCATTCCTCTCTGTCGCGGCGTCCGGCTGGGGGCGCGGCACCGGTCTTTCAACGAACATTGGCGGAAGATTTTCCGCCAAGTCAAGGCGATCAAGTCAGGGCGATCCCGGCCGTCGAACGGTCGCGCCGGTCACAGGACCGGGCAGCTGTAGTCGGCGAGAATATCGCGGGCGAAGGGGTTGCGGCTCGGCGGCGCGGCGAGCCGCAGCAGAACCTGCCGGCTGCCGACGCGGAACTGGTAGGTGACGATATCGGTCGGGCTCTTTTCCAGCACGCGGCCGAGCTTCAGCATCCGGAACAGCGCCCATGCCCCCTGCCGCGACAGAATGTTCCGCTCGCCTTCCAGCTCCGGCATCATCGACATGTTGGCGCCGACGGAAATGTTCTCCGACGGCCACTGATATTGCATATCGACCGGCGGGCCGTGATTGTAGAGCAAGGCGGGGCCGCCGATATCGAGAACGAAGGCGCGGGCGCGCATGTCGAGCTTGCCGGGCGTGATCGTGAATTGCACCGAGGGTTTTTCCTGGTCGCCGAAGAACACCGTCGTGACGTTGTCGGCCTTTTCAAGTTCGGCCAGCGTCTTGTCGTCGTAGCCGAGGCCGATCTGCTGCCCGGTCTTCCAGCGCCACGGCCGCGTCGACGAATCGATGAACGGTTTGAGGTAGTTCTCGCGGAAACCGGCAATGGCGCCCTTCGGGCCGAACAGGCGGGCGAAATCCTCCAGCGAGGTGTCGTTGATGCTGTTCGGATCGAAGGGATAACGCGCCGTGGTCGTCGCCTCGCAGAGCGGCAGCACCGTCGTCTTCCAGATCTGCGACAGGCGTTCGCGCGAACTGCCGCCGGTGATCGCCGCCACCTGCGCCAGGATCCGGGCAAACAGCGGCTGCAGCGAGGCCGGCAGCTCGCCGTTGCGTTCGGAAAGCTGGTTGAGCAGCGTCTGCGGCTCGGCGCCGAGTTCGAGCACGTCGTTGCCGGTCGCGACGTGGTTGAGCATCCGGTAGAGCGGCTGCATCGCCACCAGCATGGCATCCACCGGCGCCTGCTGGCCTTCCGGCGCGGTCACGGCATTGCGGAAGGATTTGTAGTGTTCCGCCACGGTCTTGGCGACATTGACGACACGCCGGGGCTGCAGGGCCGTATTGACCTGGGCAGCTTTGGCAGTGGCGCCGGGGATGGCGTCGAGCACGGTGGTCGAGGCCGCTTCCAGATCGGTTTCCGCGGCGATGGCGCTGACGAGTTCCTTCACCGGCGACGGGTTGCCGGTGATGATCGCCATCGAGCGGGCCACTTCGCTGGCCGCCGTTCCGCCGCCAAGGCTGAGATCCGAAAGCAGCGTGTCCCACTGGGTGATGTAGTCGACGCGGTAGAGGTCGAGGAGGCCGTCGCGGATGCGGGCTGCCTCGCGTTCCTGTTCGACCAGATTGTCGGCGTTGCCCATCGCCCACAGGTCGTCGGCGATGCGCCGCGCCATGCGGTTGGCGCTGCCGAGCATCACGTCCTTGAGGCCGGTGCGGGTGTAGATGCCGGGAATGCCGTCCCACAGGCTGCCATTGTTGGCGCGCGCCAGCGCCTGCGGTCCCTGCAGGCCCATGTGATCGACCGGCCGCCAGACGGGAAGCTGCTGCACGTCCGGCAAAGCCAGCACGTTGTCGTAGGCAAGCCGCGCCAGCGTATAGTCGGCGATGCGGCGGCGGGCGCGATCGACGAGCGCCAGATCGGCGGGCGGCGCCGTTACCCTCGTGCCGGCCAGCGCGGCGAAATGCGCCGAAATGCGCCGGTCGATATCGGCATTGCGCTCGTAGGTCAGCCAGTTGGCGGCAAAGTCGGGGCTGATCAGGGCGGCCGTTTCCTGGTCCGTCGGGCGCGTCCCGGTCAGCATCAGGTAGAATTTCAACTGCTGGAACCGCAGCGCCGCCGGCGTGGCCGGATTGTCGAGCCCCTCGCGCAGATAGGACCAGACGAAGGGGAAGAACAGGTTGGCCAGCGCGCGGTCGTAGGCCTCGCTGGAGGCCTGGCGCACCGAGCCGGTGGTGTAGAGCCCGAAGGTGGTGCTGCGCGGTTCTTCCTGCGACAGCGTCCGCAAGCGGTCGAGCACGTTGAGCACCGGCTCGAATTTCGACGGGATCTTGCCGTCCGGCGTCGCCTCGGTGATGTTTGCATGGGTGACGGTGACGTGTTCGTCGATGCGCGCCGTATAGGCGCGGCCTTCGCTGAAACCCAGCCACCAGATGCCGAGCAGCACCAGCAGGGTGATGAACAGCACGATATTGGCCGCGACGTCCTGCAGGCGCGTCACCAGCAGCGCCGGCTTGGTCAGGCCGCTGAGATTGGCCTCGGGCACGATGACGTCGCGGAACAGGCCGGTGAGGAAAAACGGCCGGGTGCGGCGCACGCCGGCATCCTGCGGCAGGGCCAGGCCGCCGCGCCGCTGGCCGAAATTCGTCGACAGCGACTGGCCGAGCAGGTCGGAAAACTCGCCGGACTGGTTGGTGCTGGTGAAGAACAGGCCGCGAATGTTGGGCGCCTGGCCGAAACGATGCGTCGATGCCAGATGTTGCAGCAGCGGCTCGAGCCTGGTTTCCAGCAGCGCGAACTGGCCGGTGAATTCGAAGATCCGCCTACGCCGCAATTCGTCCGGCTCTTCCTGCATTCGCAAAAATTGCTGCTGCGAGAAGCGTTCGATGATGCTGGAAAAGCCGTTGGCGAAGCTGCCGCTGGCGCTGGCGCCATCGACGGAGCGCAGCGCCGACAAAGGCACGCCGAGCACCGATGTCCGTTCTTCGGCCGTCAGGCTTTCGAAAAATTCCTCGAACCCGACGACGAGATCGAGCTTGTTGACCAGCAGGTAGACCGGGGCGACGGTCCGCAGGCGGCCAATGGTTTCGTCCAGCCGCTTGCGGATGGCGGCGGCGTAATCGGTGATCTGTTCTTCCTGCATCGCCAGCAGCTCTTCGGTGCTGGTGACGACAAGGATGCCGTTGATCGGCTGCTGGGCGCGTTGCCGCTTGATGTAGTCGAGCATGCGCTGCCAGAGCAGCGCGAAACGCCTTTCCGGCTGGGTCAGGAATGCACCGGGAAATTCCGCAAACACGGCGCGGTCGGTGATGTGAAAATGGACGCTGCCGGCGACGGATGGTGCAGCCGTCTCGAAAGGCAATGCCAGGCCGCTCGCCCGGACGACGCTCGACTTGCCGGCGCGGTCGTTGCCGAGGACGATATACCAGGGAAGGGAATAGCGGGCGCTGACGAACAGGCTGCTGCGGCCCCTGCGCAGGAACTGGATGACGGTGCGGACCGCGTCCCGGAAGGCGGAGACTTCCGCGTCGAGCGCGGCTCCCTCCTTTTCCTCGGCGATTTCGGTCTCTTCCTGCTGCTTGCGCAGGGCGGCCAGCATCGAAGTTTCCTCGCTGCTGCGCACGGTGCGGAAGAACAGGCTGCCGATACCCCATAGAAGCGCGATGAAAAGCAGGCAGGCCAGCCTGACGGCGACCGGGCCGAGCGGCTGGAAGTCGCCGAAGGCGATCAGCGGCCCGACGAACCAGATCAAAAGCGCCAGGACGATCAGGCCGAGGGATATCAGGACCCCCGGACGACGCAAAGTGTTGCCCAGCCATCTGACGAGCTTGCGCGGGCTCACGTCAGGCTTTCCTTGTAGGCGATCAGCTGGCGCGCCGCTTCGAGGTAGGACGGGCCGATGCGCAGGCCGCCGGCTTCGCGGATGGCGACCGGCGCCTCGCTTTCGAGCGTCGCCTTGTCATCGGCGGCGAGGCTTGCCGCATTCTGTGCCACCCAGTCGAGCAGGATCGGCGAATCGACGTTGCGCGCATCGGTGGCGACGGCCAGACGCTTGCGCAGCGTCTCCACATCGGCGTTGACGTCGATCAGGTCGGCCTCGAGACGGGCGGCGAGGTGGAAGACCAGCGCATTGACCCGCAAGCCGCGCTCGGCCAGCACGAAGCGCTTGTCGAGCTGCGGCCCGACGGAAAGGCCCGGAACCGGATAGGCGACGGCCAGCCGCGGTGTGCCGAGTGCCGCCTCGATCTGCCGCAACTGCCGGAAACTCTGCAGCAGCGCCGGCAGGTCCTCGCGCTTGGCCGGATTGGCGACCGGCTTCAGGACGGCCAGACGGTCGGAGAGATTGCCGGCGAACTTGATCTCTTCGTCGAAGGTGCGGAAGATCCAGTAGCCGCTGCCGAGGCAGGCGAGCACGGTCGCCGCGATCAGCGCCCATTGCAAGAAGAAACCGGCGCCGCGGCGTTTTCCGCGCAACACCAGTCCGGCCTCCGGAATGACGATGCGTTTCAGGACGCCGGTGATGAAATATCCCTGGTCCTCTTCGTCGAGGCCGAGATCGGGTGGCAGCATGCCGATGCGCGGCATGGCGAAACGCCGAGACAGCTCCGGCAGCAGCGCGTCGATCGACAGCGGCTCCTGCCGGGCGCTGGTCAGGAAGATGCCGCGCATCAGCGCGCCCTTCCAGTTGCGGTCGTGTTCCGGCGCCAGGTTTTCGAGCAGCGGCGTGATGGTTTTCTGCAGCGCGGCGATCTGCGCCGAAAAACCCTGAAGGTGGCCGCAGCGCACCGGATCGGCCTCACGCGACAGCCATTCCATGTGGCGCGCCCGCATGGCGGCGAGCAGATCCTGAAAACCCTTGTCGATTTCGGCGTGCCGCTCCACCGCCGTCTTGCCCTTGGCCATGGTCTCATAGGGCAGAATGAAGCCCCAGGGCTGTTCACGCTCCTGCGGTTCGTAGCGGTCGAAGAATTCGCGGAAGCCTGGAACGAGGTCGGTTTTGGAGAGCAGGAGATAGGCGGGGATGCTGGTCTTGGTGACCTCGTCCAGCAGGCGCAGGCTGTTCGTGACGGCATGCATCACGGAGCGCTGCTCGGCAAGATCGGCCAGCGTCAGGTCGGCGGGGCTCAGCGTCAGCAGCGTGGCGTTAACAGGCAGTTTCGGCCGCAGGCTGCGCAGGAGATCGTAGACCTCGCGGGTCGTGGCTTCTTCCATGCCGAACGTCGTTTCGACGAAGACCGCGTCCGGCCCCACCCACCATGTGGAATTGCCGATCGTCATCGGCATGCCGAGCCGCATGTCGGAGCGTTCGAGAATGCTCGATTTGCCGCTGCCGGGGGGGCCGACGAGCAGGAAGAACGGTTTGGCGTAACGGCCGCGCCGGCCTTTGACGCCGCGATTGGCGAGGAAGGCGATGGCGGCCCGGCGGTGGCTGCGCAACGTAGGCGATTCCTGCGGTCCCGCCGCCTTGAAGAAAAGCCGGGAAAACAAGACAGGCACCATGGCCCAGACGATCAGGGGAAGCAGCGCCACGCCGAAACGCAGGTCCTGGCGGAGATCCAGGGGAAGGAAATCCGCCGCACGGGTCCAGATCAGCCAGCTCGCGCCGGCAGCGACCAGAAGCCCGATGAACCAGGAAATCAGCGCGGCCGGCCTCATGGCGTCTTTTCCGCCGGGATCTGGAATTCGACGCGCCGGTTGCGGGCACGGTCTTCTGCCGAGCTGTTCGGCACGATCGGATCGGTCTCGCCGCGGCCTTCGAAGCTGACGCGCGACTGGTCCTCGACATGCTTCTGCAGCATCTGCGCCGCCGAGCGGGCCCGGGCGACCGAAATCGCCATGTTGTCGCCAAGCGGGCTGCCGGCGCCGACGGGCACGTTGTCGGTATGGCCGACGACGAGGATGGGACCGGGTTCCGGGTCGAGCGCGGCGCCGATCCTGGCGATCAGCGGCTCTTCGGTGAGTGCCAGATCCAGTCCGCCTGACGGGAAGGAGGCGCCGAGCATGCGGATGACGACCTTGTCGTCGACCGTGGCGACCTCGATGCGGCGTGCGGCGATTTCGGCGGCCAGCGCTTCGGTGATCCGCTCGATCTGCGTCATGCGCACCGGCGGCACCGGTTCGGGGATATCGGGAATGCCGGCGCGCTCGACCATGACCGGAATGGTCGGCACCAGCGCGCGGATCTGTTCGGCGGAACGCTCGACGCTCGCCCTCAGGCTGATGCTGGAAAAGGCCCAGAGGCCGGCGAGCAGAAGCAGCAGCAGCAGGGCCGCCGCCCACGGCGCCGCCATGCTGATCGGGGCGCGGTGTGGCACCGGCATGGTCTGCCAGGCGGCGGAAAGATTGCGCTCATAGGGGCCGCGGATGCGGCGGATCGTGCGGTAGAGATCCTGGCGCAGCCGCTGCAGCTGGCCCTGGCCGCCTTCGGCCACCCGATATTTGCCGGAAAAGCCGATCGACAGGCAGATCGCCATCAGTTCCAGGGCATCGATATTCTGCTCCGGCTGCTGCATCACCTGCGACAAGAGGTCGTAGAAGCGTTCGCCGCCCCAGGTCTCGTTGTAGAGAATGCTGACGAGGCTGCTGCTCGCCCAGCCGCTGGAGGCGCCCCAGCGGGTGGAGAGGATGATATCGTCGATCACGGCGCAGAGCGCATAGCGGGACACGCGGATCAGCCTGTCCGGCACGTCCTTCGCCATGGCGGCGGTCTCGAAATGGCGGATCTCGTCCATGACTCGGCCGCGGAATTCCGGGATGTCTTCCGGCGGAGCGCTTTCGTTCAGGCGGCCGGCCAGCCACAGCAGCGGCGAGGCGGCACTGACCAGCGGATTGATCGCGGCGAGCTCGAAAGCCTTGTCGATGGCGGCATCGCTGCGCCGGGACGGCTTTTCCATCACCGGTTGGTTCAGGCCGAAATCGTCGGTAAAGCCTTGTCGTGTCTTCGGCTTGGGATCAAAGAAGTCGTCGGAAAAGGTCGCGGTCGTGCCGGGACGGGCAAGCGGCTCGAAGCCCTTGCCAGCCATCGGCTCGACGAAGACCGCGGCCTGCCGGGGCTGCTCTCCCGAAAGGGGGCGGCGAATCGTGTCGTCGGAACCGGGGTAATAAGCAAACGGATCGCTCAGCGTCTCCCCTCCTCAATCTTTGACGGCCCACAAATCGAGCTCGAGTCCGGGAAATTCCCCTGCGACGTGAATGGCAAGGCCGGCACCGCCGGCCACCTGTTTCCAGATGGCGCTGGAACGGTCGAGTTCGAAATAGGCCTTGCCGGTGTGATACGGGATCTGGCGCGGCGCGACAGGCAGGGCGCGCAGCATGATGCCGGGCAGCGCGGTGTTGACCAGCTCGGTGATCTGCTCGACGGCACCGATCTTCACCTGGCCGATCAGGCGGCGCACCAGTGCTTCGGCCGGCATGTCGGCCTTTCCGGCGAGCACGAAGGTGTATTTCAGGTAAAGCGAGCGGTCCGGAACCTCGGCCACGCGGATGCCGTACCGGTGTTCCGTCAGCGGAATGGCGATGGCATTGCGTTCGAGCACCGCGCTCAGCGCCTGGCGGATGGCGGCGGCGACGGGCGTGAACACCAGCTGCAGCCGCTCATGGTCATAGACCGGGAAGGGCCGGGGGCGATGCGAGCCGCTGGTGAAGGTCGACAGCTCGCCTGCAAGCCCGATTGCCGACATGAAAAGCTGTTCGGGATGGACGAAGGAGGCCGACGCCAGATGCGAAAAGACCGGCTGCCAGCGATTGATCGTCTGCAGCATCATCATGTCGGTGATTTCGGACGCCGTGCCGGAGCTGGAACCGGCCAGGCGCGAGGCAATCGCCTCGCCACGGTGGTTGAGCAGGCCGACGATCTCGGTCATGAAGCCGGACAACAGGCTGGAAACCTGGGAATCGAGCACCGGCGGCACGTAGCTTTCGTCGAGCACCACCGAATTGTCGGCCCGGACCTCGATGATGCGGGCAAGGCCGATGCTGACGAGACCGCTGCGGTCGCTGCTTTCCAACGCGTAACGCAGGCGCAGCTTCCCGACGACGATCGGCGCGGCGGAAATGTCGCTGCTGTTGGCGTCGGAAATCTCGATCTCGGTCGAGGCGTAGCGGGTCAGCGTTTCCGCCGACAGTTCGGCCGTCTCGCGCCCGCCCGGCTGGCTGATCGGCAGCGTCAGATAGACGATGGTGTTGCGGATGTTTTCGTTGAGCTGCAGCGGCGGCAGTTCCGCCGCGTCGTCGGGAATGGAAAACGGCGTGCCGTCGGCGAAGACGCCGGAGGCGCGCTCGACGCCGAACCGGCCGATCGACAGGAGTTCGCGGTTGAGGCGCAGTTCGGTCAGGCCCCAGGCGTAGGGTCGCAGGCCGCGCGTGCGGTTGCGCACCAGGCGCTCGACGTAACGGGCATCCTGCTGGAAGTGCTGGGCACGGATGAACATGCCCTCCGACCATATCACCTTGTCAAATGACATCGTCCGCTCCCTTCAGGCGCGGCGGGAGCTCCGCCCTCTTGTTCCAGTCAAAACGCGACATATCAATCCTGCGGTCCCCGCTCGACGGACGATGTCTTCAGGTCGGCTTTCAGCTTGAAGCGCTTGTCACCCTGAAGCGGCACCATTGCCCGCCATTTCGCATCCTCAAAATTCCTGTAACCCACCACGACCGCGACGATCGTGGTGCCTTCAATCAGATTCGCCTTTATGCGCTCGACCCCGCCCGGGGTGAGGTAGATCTCGGTCTTGCCGAGCATCGTCGCGCCCAGCGTCTTTTCGTCTTCTTCCCAGAGCTGCCGGAAGCTGCCGTTGACGAAATTCGTCTCGCCGTTCAGCTGGTAGAGCCGCATCACGACGGGTGACGGCACCCCATCCGGGCCCGGATTGGCCAGCGGCGAGGCGACCGCGATAAAATCGATGCTGGCAGCGGCCGGCGCCGGCTTGATCTCGATTTCCGTCGGCGGCGGCTTCTTCTTGCCGAACATGCCGCACGCAGACAGCCCGACCGCCAGAACGCAGACGATCAGAACCTTGAGGACAAGCGAACTGGCTCCTCGAATGGCCGGGAACAGTCCGGCATTCATAGGAAACGACACTACTGCCAACGCGACCTCTCCTCCTGGAGAAGCCCGCGAAGCCGGGCGTCAAATACCTGTCTTTCACTGTCTGACAAAGCCAGCATCGCCTTCTCGACAGCCCGGATCAACGTTTTGGCGTCGATGGTCCCGGCGGCCTGCAAAAGCGTCCCCGTTTCGCCGCTCGAAAACGGCACTATTCCTTGATTGCCCCCCGCCATGTCCACGGACAAGGGCGCATTTTTGGCCACCATATCGGCGGACAATGGCAGTTCGGGCTTGCTCGAGGCTGCCTTGGGATCCCACCAATCCTGCAGGAGCGGCCC